>Ga0307514_10003621_pt1 | contig 14673 bp, 7 predicted proteins | sample 16_EM_MG_FD_203088 | JGI IMG/M metagenome (GOLD analysis project Ga0307514, IMG submission 203088) | Populus trichocarpa ectomycorrhiza microbial communities from riparian zone in the Pacific Northwest, United States - 16_EM | ecosystem: Host-associated > Plants > Roots > Unclassified | place... | reverse complement strand
GTTGCCAGTCGCCTGGAAGATGCCTCCCAGCAGCATGGGGCGGTAGGCCAGCTCCGCGCCGGCCTGTTCACACAGGGACGGCAACTGGGTCCACGCCAGGTACGACGCGGGGCTGCCCACATCAAAAAAGAACTCGACGCGTTGTCTCATGAATACATGCCTCCTGCTTTTAAAAAAACGATCGTTTATCTAACGAACGATATGTTATGGTTTTGCCCATGTCAACGGGGAAACCCTGAGCGAGGAGTCACCCATGCGTTACGCCACCAACCACAAACAAGAAACCCGCGAGAAACTGCTCGCGAGCAGCCGGGCCATCGCCAAGAAGGGCGGCTTCACCAGCACCGGTGTCGATGCCCTGATGTCGGCCATCGGCCTGACGGGCGGGGCGTTCTACAGCCACTTCGGCTCCAAGGGCGAATTGTTCGCGGCCATCGTCGAACGCGAGATGGACAACAGTTCCGACATGCTTGCCGGTACCGAGGGCTCGCAGCCCGACCATGTCGCCAAATGCCTGCGCAGCTACCTCAGCAGCGCCCACGCGCTGCACCCCGAGACGGGCTGCGTGTTGCCGGCACTCGGCGCCGAGATCGCCCGTTCGGAGCCGCCGGTGCGCGCAGCGGTCGAGCGGTCACTTAAAAAGCTGCAAAAGAGCTGGAGCGGCCGGCTCGACAACGATGGTGATGCCGCCTGGGCCGTCATGGCGCAGTGCATCGGCGCCATCGTGATGGCGCGTGTCGTCGAGAGCGAGCGCACGCGGCAAGAGATTCTGGCGTCGACCCGGCGCTCGATCGAAAAGACCCACCTCTCCTGAAACGCCTGAGGCGTCGCGCAAGTGCCTCCCTTGTAAGGTTGTCGGGTTGACAGGCCGGCATGGGTCGATTAACGTTCATTGGTTAACGAACGTTTTATAAAGGAGACTCCATGACTCAAGACACGTCCGGCGCCAAGGTGGCGCTGGTGATCGGTGCCGGCGATTCCACCGGCGGTGCCATTGCCAAGCGTTTTGCGGCAGGGGGCTTCGTCGCCTGCGTTACACGGCGCGACAAGGAAAAGCTTCAGCCGCTGGTGGAGAGCATCCGTACCGCGGGCGGCCAGGCCTGTGCTTTCGGTTCCGATGCGCGCAAGGAGGAAGAAGTCACTGCATTGTTCGAGAAGATCGAGCGCGAGATCGGCCCGATCGAGGTGCTGGTCTTCAACATCGGCGCCAACGTGCCATCGCCGGTCGTCGAGGAAACGGCGCGCAAGTATTTCAAGATCTGGGAGATGGCCTGCTTCAGCGGCTTCCTCAACGGCCGTGAAGCGGCCAAGCGCATGAGCCAGCGCGGGCGCGGTACGATCCTGTTCACCGGAGCGACCGCAGCGCTGCGCGGCTCCGCCACCTTCGCCGCCTTCGCCGGCGCGAAACACGCATTGCGCGCGCTGGCGCAAAGCATGGCCCGTGAGTTGGGTCCGAAAAACGTTCACGTCGCACATGTCGTGGTCGACGGCTCCATCGACACCGAATTCATCCGCACCAACTTCCCGGAAAAGTACGCCAGCAAGGACCAGGACGGCATCCTGAACCCTGACCATATCGCCGACAACTACTGGCATCTGCACACGCAGCCGCGCGACGCGTGGACTTTCGAGCTCGACCTGCGTCCCTGGAACGAGCGGTGGTGAGCACGATGGCCACGCAGTCCTATCCCCATCTGCTCGCGCCCCTGGACCTGGGCTTCACCACATTGAAGAACCGGGTGCTGATGGGCTCGATGCATACCGGCCTCGAAGACGACGAGAAGCTCGACCGCCTGGCAGCCTACTTTGCCGAACGCGCGCGCGGCGGCGTGGGCCTGATCGTCACCGGCGGCTTCGCGCCCAACGAGGCCGCAACACCGATGGCAGGCGCCGGTACGATGACCACGGCGCGTGACGTCCAGCGCCACCAGCCCGTGACCCGCGCCGTGCATGCGGAAGGCGGCAAGATCGCGCTGCAGATCCTGCACACCGGTCGCTACGCCATGCACCGCCATGGCGTGGCGCCCTCGGCGCTGCATTCGCCGATTTCCCCTTATCCGCCGATGGCGCTGACGCCCGCCGGCATCGCGCAACAAATTCAGGACTTCGTGCGCTGCGCCGTGCTGGCACGCGAGGCCGGCTACGACGGCGTCGAGATCATGGGCTCCGAGGGTTATTTCATCAACCAGTTCATTGCGGCAGCCACCAACCGGCGAAGCGACGACTGGGGCGGCTCATATGCCAACCGCATGCGGCTGCCGGTCGAGATCGTGCAGCGCACGCGCGAAGCCGTCGGGCCCGACTTCATCCTGATCTATCGCCTGTCGATGATCGACCTGGTGCCCGGCGGCAGCAACTGGGACGAGGTGGTGTTGCTGGCCAAGGCGATCGAAGCTGCCGGCGCCACGATCATCAACACCGGCATCGGTTGGCACGAAGCGCGCGTCCCCACCATTGCGACGAGCGTGCCGCGTGGCGCCTTTGCCTGGATCACGCAGAAGATGAAACACGAGGTGAGCATTCCGCTCGTCACCTCGAACCGGATCAACACGCCCGAGGTGGCGGAACAATTGCTGGCCGATGGTTTCGCCGACATGGTGTCACTGGCGCGCCCGATGCTGGCCGACCCGGACTTCGTGCGCAAGGCCGCGGCCGGGCAGCCGGAGCAGATCAACATCTGTATCGCCTGCAACCAGGCCTGCCTGGACCACATCTTCGTGGAGAAGGTGGCCAGCTGCCTGGTCAATCCGCGCGCCTGCCATGAGACCGAGCTCAACTACCTTCCCGCACCGAAGAGGCGACGTTTCGCGGTCATCGGCGCGGGGCCGGCTGGCATTTCGGCGGCCACGGTGCTGGCCGAGCGAGGCCACGCGGTCGATCTGTTCGACGCGGCCGAAGAAATCGGTGGCCAGCTCAACATGGCCAAGGTGGTGCCGGGCAAGGAAGAGTTCCATGGCATGGTCGGCTACTTTCGACAACGCGTGGTATCCACCGGCGTGCGACTGCGCCTGGGTGCTCGCGTCGGCGCGCAACAGCTGATCGATGGCGGCTACGACGAGGTGATCCTTGCGACCGGTGTGGTTCCGCGCACGCCCCATATTCCCGGGATCGACCATCCCAAGGTGTTGAGCTACATCGACGTGCTGCGGCACCGCAAACCGGTGGGTCGGCGGGTGGCCGTGATCGGCGCCGGCGGCATCGGCTTCGACGTGGCGGAGTTTCTCGTGGACGACGGCCACTCGGCCACGCTCGACGCCGCGAAGTGGCTGGCGGAGTGGGGCGTCGCCGACCCGGCCTCGGCGCGTGGCGGCGTCGAGGGGGTCGTTCCGAAAATCGCCCCGCCCGCTCGAGATGTTTTTCTCCTGCAGCGCAGCGCCTCAAAGGCGGGCGCCCGCCTGGGCAAGACCACTGGCTGGATCCATCGGGCTTCGCTCAAGATGAAGCGTGTGACGACCATCGAGGGCGTGAACTACGAGCGCATCGGTGACGAAGGTCTGATGCTGAGCTACGGCGAGGCGCGCGAGAACCCGGGCTGGCTCGCGGTCGACACCATCGTGCTGTGCACGGGCCAGGAGCCGCTGCGCGAGCTGCTCGCTCCGCTGCAGGCCGCAGGCGTGGTGACACACCTGATCGGCGGTGCCGATGTGGCGGCCGAACTCGATGCCAAGCGCGCGATCAACCAGGCAAGCCGATTGGCCGCGACGCTCTGATGTAAGTGCGGGGCAGGGCGCCTTGTTGCGCTTACTGCATGAACCAGCCGTGGCTCACCACCAGCGACTGGCCGGTCAGCGCATTGGTCTCGAAGCCGGCGAAGAGCAGGGCGACGTTGGCCACGTCCTGCACGGTGGTGAACTCGCCGTCCACGGTTTCCTTGAGCATGACCTTCTTGATCACGTCGTCCTCGCTGATGCCCAGGGCCGCGGCCTGCTCGGGAATCTGCTTTTCGACCAGCGGCGTGCGCACGAAGCCGGGGCAGATCACATTGGCGCGGATCTTGTACTTGCCGCCTTCCTTGGACACCGTCTTGCACAGGCCGATGAGGCCATGCTTGGCGGTGACGTAGGCCGACTTCAGCACCGAGGCTTCCTTGGAGTGCACCGAGCCCATGTAGATGATGCTGCCGCCCTTGCCCGACTTCTGCATGTGCGGCACCACGGCCTTGGTGGTGAGGAACGCGCCGTCGAGGTGGATGGCCAGCATCTTCTTCCAGTCGGCGAACGGGAATTCTTCGATCGGGTGCACGATCTGGATGCCGGCATTGCTCACCAGCACGTCGACACCGCCATAGGCGGCCACGGCTTCGGCGACGGCGGCATTGACCTGTTCCTCGTTGGTCACGTCCATGGCCACGGCCATCGCCGTGCCGCCGGCCTTGACGATTTCATCGGCCGCGGCCTGCGCCGCATCCTTGTTCAAGTCGGCGATCACGATCTTGCCGCCTTCGCGCGCGTAGGTGAGGGCGATTTCCTTGCCGATGCCGCTGGCGGCGCCGGTGACGATACAGACTTTGTCTTGCAGTTTCATGGGCGTTTTTCCGTGTGATGAAGGTTGAAAAATCAGGCAGAAATCAGGTGAGATAGTCGTGCAGGACGGTGCCGAGGCCGAGCGTCATGTCGGTCAGGATGTGGGTGCCCGAGAGCACTTCCAGCACCGGCAGTTGCGCCACCGGCGCCAGCGCATGGTGGGCCAGCTGCAGCGCGGCCGGGCCGGTCCATGCGCCCTTGATCGTCACGTCTTCCAGATAGTATTGCACCAATTCGCAGATGCGCGGGCTGCCGTCCACGTGCGGGATGATCTTCAGCAGGAAGTTGGGTGCGAGCAGATTGGCCAGCACGGCGGCGTGGTCCAGCGAGCGGTGTTTGTAGCCCATGGTGGCGGTGGCCACACGCACCGGGCCGTAGTCGAGCACGCCGAGCAGGGTGTCGACTTCGACCGACATCTTCGGCGCGGCCAGTTTCTTCGGGAAACCCCACAACTCGCGGCCGCCGGCGATCGGACCTTCGTCGTTCAGGTACATCGAATGCACGTAGCCGCCGGCCCGGCCCTCGAAAGTGACCGGAATCACCTGGCCCGATTCGGTGTAGTCGCCGAAGCCGGTGGAGTCGGGCATACGGATGAACTCGTACTTGACGATGGGCTCGGTGATCTGCAGCGGCTCGGGCACCACGGCGCGCAGCGCGTCCAGGTCGGTGCGGTAGGTGACGATCAGGAATTCGCGGTTGACGAAGCGGTAGGGCCCGGGCGGAAATGCCGGACTGGTCAGCGGCATGGCGAAGGCGCGTTGTTTGACGGTTTCGATGTTCATGGGGCGGTCTTGCTGGTGTCGAGGGCTTTGTTGGTGTCGGATACGGCCGTGGCCTTGCGCGCGCTCGGGTGTTCGGACGAAAGATCGAAGACCCTGACCCCGGACGGCAGCGGCTCGCGGTTGAGCCAGCGTGTGTCATGCAGCGTGTGCGCCATGTCGGCGCGGCCGCTTTCCCAATGCTCCAGCATCGACTGCCGCGAAAACTCGTAGTCTTTCGACTGCCGCTCGTAATGTTTGCTGCGGTAGATCAGGTGCACCACGTCTACCGCGCTTTCGCAGCGTAGCTTCGAGAGGGCAAGCACATCGGGGTCGTTGCGCAGCGCCGGCGGCAGCTTGGCCAGCAGCCTTTTGGCGGCCTGGGCAATCACCTGGCGGTCCAACTCGTTGGTGGTGTTGAGTCGGGTACGGCTGGAGAAACGGATGTCCTTTTCTCGGCCGGTGACCTCTTGCAGCGAGCCGGGCAGCGCACCGGTCGCGGCGAACAGATCGACCTGGAACACGGTGCGGCGCGTGCTGCCGGGCTGGTCGAGCACGTACTGCAGCGGCGTGTTCGAGACCAGGCCGCCGTCCCAATAGTGTTCGCCATCGATCTCCACCGGCGCAAAACCCGGCGGCAGCGCACCGCTGGCCATGATGTGGCGGGCGTCGATGGTCTGCTTGCTCGAGTCGAAGTATTCGAAGTTGCCGGTGCGCACATTGACGGCGCCCACCGACAGCCGCATGCTGCCGGCATTGATGCGGTCGAAGTCGACCAGCCGCTCCAGCGTTTCCTTGAGCGGCGTGGTGTCGTAATAGCTGATGGCCCCGATCGATCCATGCGGCTGGAACGGCGCTGGCGGAAAACGTGGCTTGAAGAAGCCCGGCACGCCGTACAGCATGACCTGGGTGGCGCTGGCTTCGTTCAGCGCTTCACGGGCCGTGCCGCTGCAGGGCATCGACGGCAGCGGCGTCGACGAACTCACCAGTTCCCAGAACTCGCGCAGCCGCGCCACGCGGTGCTCGGCGGCGTTGCCGGTGATCAGGGCTGCGTTGATGGCGCCGATGGAGATGCCCGCCACCCAGTTGGGTTCGCGGTAGACCTTGCTCAGGGATTCAAACACCCCGGCCTGAAAAGCCCCGAGTGCGCCGCCGCCTTGCAACACCAGAATGCATTCCTCATTGGCATGCGCTGCCGCGTGGTTTGAAACCGCACCCGCAGCGGGCTTGTGGATGGTCATGAAGGGGTCCGTTCTCTTGGGTGTTTGCGGCGACGAGGCGGCCGAACTCAAGCATAGTCCAACGAGGTCCTGCAAGCTCCGCGACGGGGTAAAGAATGATGTCTGCGGGAAAGAAGGCGTGAAGTTGCACTGGTTAGTGGCCCAAAGAAGACCACTAATTGCGCTGCAAATGTCGCCAATTCGGAAGGCGCTGTAGACGCGCTATTCAAAAGCTCCTCAGTCAAACCAGGTGGCCAGTGTCGTGCCGGGCGGCACTTTGGCGCGCCATCCATACAAATCTCACAACAGGACTTTTTGAGGGGAGAAAGTTTTGTAAGATGTATGCAATATAAAATTATTTAATTAAGTGAATGCAATTGTTTCAAATTAAAGTGCAATTCGAATGTATTGAATGGTGTGATCTGTGTCGTTATTCGCGCAGCACCAGTTGGTCCCCGCATTTCAAGCCGAGCTGTTCCTGATGTTTTCCATTCGCTCGGGACTCCAGAAAAAAAGTGATGCACTTGCCGTCACCACCGCGACGACGCCCCAGGTTCCCGGTACGCGCGACCGCGTGAAGGCTGCCAAAAAACCTGCCAAAAACCGGACAGTCAGGGGAACAAAAAAGATTTCGTGCAGCCTGAAGTGGGCTGCGATCTGGGTGCTTCAGTTGTGGTTTGCACTCGTCGTCCAATCCGCATGGGCGGCCACTTCAGCGTCCAACACCGCGACGATTGCGCCGCCAGCGGGGGTACTGGACAACGTGGGCGGCTGTACCACTGCAACGCCACCCGCCTGCGCGGGCAACAACACTTCGACGGCAACCGTTTCGGTCTGGACCGCTGTGACCGGCAAGACCGCGTCGCCTGCTTCCGGGGTGGCGGTGTTGCCGGGTGCGATCCTGACTTATTCCTTGAGCGTCACTGTGACCGGTGCCGCGACCACCGCGCCTGTTGTGCTGACCGACACTTTGGGTACGGGCCTGTCTTTTGTCGCGGTCACGTCCAACACGGGCGGCTTCACTGCCAGCACTGCTGGCAACCCTTTGACTTTCACGCTGCCAACCGGTGCGGCGATCGGCGTGTACACCGTCCAATACACCGCCCGGGTGGCGACGAGCGCCACGGGAAGCGTGGGGAACTCGGTGGTTGGCAGTGCCAATTGCACCGCCGCGGCGCCTTGCACCACGAGCCACCCCATCGGCGCGTTGACGCTCACCAAAGTCTTGACGACCGAGACAGGTAGCCAGGCTGGTCTTGCCGAGGCCGGTGAGACGCTGACCTACACCATCACGATCAACAACACGAGCGGCACGGTGGTCAGCAATTACGCGCTGACCGATACGTTCGGAGCAGGGCTCACTTATGTGAGCTCGAATCTGGGCGGCGTGAACACTGGGCAGTCCGTCAACTGGAGCAATCTGAACATTCCAGCCAACGGTTCGCTTCAAGTCAGTGTGGTTGTAACGGTCAATGTACCGATCACAGTGGACAGCGTGAGTAACCTGGCCAAACCGACGGGCAGCAGCGACCCGACCTGCCCGAGCGCGGCCTGCGTGGTGACGCCGGCGGCCAGCACGGTCACCGTGGCCAAGGTCTCCAGTCCAGCCAACGGCACCACGGTGATCGCCGGCCAAAGCATCACCTACACCCTGACGGCTACGGTGACCGGCGGCAAGACGACCAGCCCAACCGTATTGACCGACACCCTGGGCAGCGGCCAGACCTTCGGCGCGGTCACCAGCGCCGGGGCCTATACGGTAGGGACCGTGAGCGCGCTGGTGCACACCTTTACGCTGCCGACCGGCACTGTGGCCGGCACCTACGCGGTCAGCTACACCGCCACGGTCAACACCGGCGCCACCACCGGCACGGTGAACAACACAGTCACCGGCGTGGCCTGCACCACGGTGGGCGCCTGTGCGACCGACCATCCGGTGGGCGCCATCGGTATCACCAAGGCACTGACCAGCGAGAGCGGCAGTCAAAGCGGCATGGCCGAAGCCGGTGAACAACTGGGCTACACCATCACCCTGGGCAACCCGACCAGCACGGCGGTGACGGCTTATGCGCTCACCGATACGCTGAGCGCGGGCCTGTCCTATGTGAGTTCCACCCTGGGCGGCGTCAACAGCGGCCAGACCATCAACTGGACCAATCTCACCATCCCGGCTGGCGGCACGCTGCAGCTCGGCGTGGTGGCCCTGGTCGGGCCGATCACCAGCGTCAGCGTGAGCAACCTGGCCAAGCCCACCGGGGGCACTGACCCAAGCTGCCCGGGCGCGGCCTGCGTGGTCACACCCACCACCAGCACCGTGACGGTGGCCAAGACGGCCAACACCGCCAGCGGCACCACGGTGATCCCTGGCCAGACGCTGAGCTACACCCTGACGGCCACCGTCACCGGCTCGGCCACCAGCGCCCCGACCGTGCTCACCGATACCCTGAGCGCGGGCCAGACCTATGTCGGCGTGAGCAGTGCCGGCGTGTTCAGCGTGGCCACCATCAGCCCGCTGGTGCACAGCTTCACACTGCCCGCAGGCACTCCGGCCGGCAGCTATGCCGTGACCTATACGGTGACGGTCAACGCCGGCGCCACCGGCGCGGTCGGCAACAGCGTGAGCGGCGTGGCCTGTACCAGCGGCGGTGTGTGCGCCACCACCCACCCGGTGGGCGCCATCGGCGTGACCAAGGCCTTGACCAGCGAGAGCGGCAGCCGCGCCGGCATCGCCGAAGCCGGCGAGACCCTCGGCTACACCCTGACGCTGACCAACCCGGCGGCGGCCCCGGTGACGGGCTACGCACTCACCGACATCCTCAGCGCCGGCCTTTCCTATGTGAATTCCAGCGGGGGTGGCGTCAACAGCGGGCAGACCATCACCTGGACCGGCCTGACGATCCCGGCCAACGGCACACTGCAGCTGACGGTGACGGCCAGCGTGAACAGCCCGATCAGCACGGCCAGCGTGAGCAACCTGGTCAAGACCACAGGCGACCCGGACCCGGGCTGCCCGAGCGTGGCCTGCGTGCTCACACCCACGGCCAGCACGGTGACGGTGGCCAAGGCGGCCAACCCGGCCACCGGGGCCACGGTGATCGCCGGCCAGAGCATCGTCTACACCCTCACGGCCACCGTGAGCGGTGGGGCGACCACCGCGGCCACGGTGCTGACCGACACGCTGGGCAGCGGGCAGACCTATGCCGGCGTCACCAGCGCCGGGGTGTACAGCGTGGCCACCGTGAGCCCGCTGGTGCACAGCTTCACGCTGCCCGCGGGCACGGCGGCCGGCACTTATGCGGTGAGTTATGCGGCCACCGTCAACACCGGCGCCAGCACCGGCACGGTGAACAACAGCGTCACCGGTGTGGCCTGTACCACGGTGGGTGCTTGTGCGACCGACCACCCGGTGGGGGCGGTGGGCCTCAGCAAGGCACTGACTGGCGAAAGTCTTCTGGTCAACAACATTGCCCAGTCTGGCGAACAGCTCACCTACACCATCACGCTGACCAACCCCACCGCGACGCCGGTGGCGGGTTATGCCCTCACCGACACGCTCGGTGCCGGGCTGACCTATGTCAGCGCCAGCCCGAGCGGCAGCAACACGGGCCAGACCACCAGTTGGGCAGGGCTCGTCATTCCGGCCAACGGCGCGCTGCAGGTGCTGGTGGTGGCGTCGGTGAATACGCCGATCACGGTGGCCAGCGTGAGCAATCTGGCCAAGCCCACGGGCAGCGGCGACCCGGCTTGCCCGAGTGCGGCCTGTGTGGTCACGCCCACGGCCAGCACGATGTCGGTGATCAAGAGTTCAATTCCGGCCAGCGGCGCCACGGTGATTGCGGGGCAAACCATCAGCTACACCGTGACCGCCACGGTGACCGGTGGATCAACCACGACGCCGGCGGTTCTGGTCGATACGCTCGGCAGCGGGCAGACGTTCGGCAGCGTCACTTCGGCGGGCGCCTTCGCCGTGGGGGGCACCGGCAATACGCGCACGTTCACGCTGCCGGTCAATACCCCGGCAGGCACGTACTCGGTCATCTACACCGCCACGGTGAATAGCGGCGCCACCAACGGCACAGTGAACAACGCGGTCAGCGGCTTGCCCTGCACGGTATTGGGGGCCTGCGTGACCGATCATCCCGTAGGCGCCATCAGTGTGACGAAGGCATTGACCTCCGAGAGCATCGCCGCCAATGGCGTGGCCGAAGCGGGTGAAATCTTCACCTACACCATCACCCTGGCCAACCCGACTGCGGCGCCCGTCACCGGCTACGCGTTGACGGATCGGCTCAGTGCGGGCTTGACCTACGTCAGTGCCACGAACGGCGGGGTGAATGCCGGTCAGACCACGACCTGGACCGGACTGACGATTCCCGCAAACGGCGTACTGCACATCACCGTCGTGGCCTCCGTGAACGTGCCGATCGCGACGGCCAGTGTCGGCAATCTGGCCAAGCCGACCGGCGGCACAGATCCGACTTGCCCGAGCAGCGCCTGCGTGCTGACGCCCACGGTCAACACCGTCACACTGGCCAAGGCCGCAAGCCCCGCCAGTGGAGCCATGGTCATTGCGGGACAAACCGTGACCTACACGCTTACGGCCACTGTGAGTGGCGCGCCCACCGCACTGCCGATGGTTCTTGCCGACAACCTCGGCAGCGGCCAGACGTTCGGAGCGGTGACCTCGCTCGGCATCTTTGCAGTTGCGGGCACGGGCAATCTGCGCAGCTTCACGTTGCCGGCGAACACCGCGGCCGGCACCTATGCAGTGACCTACACCGCCACCGTGAATGCCAGTGCCACCGCCGGCACCGTCACCAACGTGGTCACGGGTGCGAACTGCATCGCGGCGGGAGCTTGCGCCACCGAGCACACGCTTGGATCGGTCGGCCTGACGAAGGCGCTCACGGCCGAGACCGGAAGCCAGGCCGGTATTGCCGAGGCGGGGGAGACCTTGACCTACACCATCACCTTGAGCAACGCCACGGCCGCGCCGGTGACGGGTTATGCCCTGACCGACACGCTCGATGCGGGCCTCACCTACGTGAGTGCCAGCCTGGGTGGCGTCAACGCCGGACAGACCACGAACTGGTCAAGCCTGACCATTCCCGCCAACGGCAGCCTGCAAGTGAACTTGCTGGCCAGTGTGAACGCGCCGGTCGCGGTGGCGAACCTGAGAAACCTCGCCAAGCCGACCGGCGGAGCCGATCCGGCCTGCCCGAGCCAGGCATGTGTGGTCACCCCGACTGCCGCCCAGGTCACACCCACCAAGCAATTGACGAGCGAGAGCGGCACACGCGCCGGAGTCGCCGAAGCCGGTGAAACCCTCACCTACACCATCACACTGGTCAACAGCGGCGGTGCACCATGGAACAACTACCGCTTCACGGAAAACGTGCCAGCGGGCGCAACCATGACCGGCGTCAGCGGCGCCTCTGGCTTCAGCGGGCCCGTCACCGGCCCTGCGATGGTGAACCTGGTGGTACCCGCGGTGCCGGGTGGTGGTTCGGCGACGGTGGGCGTGGTGTTCCTCGTGGCCAGCAGCATACCGAGCGGGTTGACGGTGCTGCCGAACCTGATCAGCGGCGGAGACATCGATCCTGCCTGCGCCACGGCCTGCAAGGTCACGGTGCGCGTGGAAGAGCCTGCCGAGGTCAACATCATCAAGACCTCTGCCGTGCGGGAAGCCAAGGTCGGTGACCTGGTGCGCTACACACTCACCTTGACCAACAGCGGCAACGTGAACCTGGTCGGGGGACGCGTCACCGATACGCCACCGACAGGGTTCAGCTATGTCGCAAGTTCCGCGTCCGTGGCCGACGGCGATGGCGCGTTCGAGCTGGGCGCGAGTGCTTCGCCATTGCAGTTCAGTGGCATCGATGTCGCGGTCGGCAAACAGGCCGTCATCTCCTACCTGCTGCGTGTGGGCGCCGGTGTGCGACAAGGCGGCTATGTCAACCAGGCGATGGTGGTCAACACGCTTGGGCAGGTCGTCTCCAATGTGGCGACGGCGGAAGTGCAGGTTGTTGCAGACCCGCTGGTCGACGAGTCGCTGATCCTGGGTACGGTCTTCCACGACCTCGATGGTAACGGTTGGCAGGCCCCGGCCAGCCTGACCGAAACGCAGGTCAAGGGCGGTTTCGCGCCCGGGGCCTACCTGCCGAACACCACCAGCATCGACCGTGGCAACGGCCCGCAAACCGAAGCCGACGCCAGCGCACCGCTGCTGCATGGCATTGCGGTTGGCACCATTGCGGGGCGCCAATCGCAGGCCGATCCGGTCGAGAAACACCGGGTGCTCATCCGTCAACGGCTCAGCGCCCTGGCGTTCACCGACGACTTCGTGCTCAGCACGCGGCAAGGGGTGACTGTCCGCATGGACGCCGCAGGGCGTACCACCACCGAGAAGACCGGTGATGCGGCCAAGGGCCTCAATGGCGCTGCGCCCGAGGTGGAGCGCCGGGTGTCCATCGGTGAAGGCGGTGAGGGCTACCTGGTGGACTACATCATCACCAATGTCGGCATCGACGAGCGTGGCATTCCGGGCGTGCGCATCACATCCGTGGAAGGGCTGTTGATCGAAACCGACCAATACGGCCGCTACAACGTCGTCGGCGTACCCGGCGGCGACTGGAACCGCGGGCGCAACTTCATTCTGAAGGTCGACCCGACCACGCTGCCCGACGGGGCCGAATTCACCACGGTCAATCCGCTGGTGCGCCGCATTACGCCAGGGCTGCCGGTGCGCTTTGACTTCGGCGTCAAGCTGCCGCAGGAATTGCTGCGGGGCAGGCGGCAGATCGACATCGAAATGGGAGAAGTGTTGTTCGCACCGGGCAGCAGCGAGCTTCGCAACACCTATCTGCCGGCGATCGAAGCCTTGGCCGCGAAGATCGATGAATACGACGGCGGCGAGGTGCTGATCCGTGCCAACGGTGAATCGCCCGCACTGGCGTTGAGCCGGGTGTCAGCGGTCGACAAGGCACTGCGGGCACTGGTGAAAACCAGCGCGGTGAATCGGCTTCAGGTCACGGCGCGCACCGAGCTGGTCCGTCCGGAAACCATGCTTGTCGGCGTGCAGCAGGAGCGCATCCTGCTCGGCACGGTGCTGTTCGACACCGATCAATCCGTCATCCTTCCTGCGTTCCGCCCGCTGCTTCTGGCCGTCGCCAGGGCGCTCGAGAAAAGGGGAGGCGGTGTCGTGTCCCTGGTGGGGCATGCCGACATCCGCGCGTCCGACAGCTACAACCTCGGCCTCGGCATGCGCCGGGCGAAAGCGGTGCTGGACGCCATCTCCAAAGAACTGACTCCCGCGGCACGCGCCAGGGTACGCGTCGAGCCGCCCCGTGTCGTGCCTCAGTCTGGCCGCGCGCCAAGCCAATAAGAGGCGCTGCCACATGAAAATGAAGATCCTTGACTACGCCCTGTGGACGCTGTTTTCTGGCGCCACGCCCATGGTTTGCGCGCAAGCCGTCCCCGATACGGTGCCTGTTGGTACATCGCCAGCGACATCATCCGCACCTGGCATCCAGGTGCCTGGCACGGCCACAGGCACCGCAGGCCACTGCGGCGAAGAGGGGTGCCAAAGCGACGAAGGCCTGCTGTTCCGGCTGCAGACGCGCGGCGCACGGGAACCGGTCACCCAAGACACCAACACGCAGTCCGGCTCCAAGGCACTCGAACCGGACCGGCGCGTGAGCATTGAAGTCGATGCCACCCCGCCGATCTCCCCGCCGATCGGCCAACCAGGCATGGCAACGGCGACCGGCAAGTTTTCGCTGCAGTTGCCCAATGGTGGCATCGTCTGGGCCACCGAAGACCCGACGCTGGGCGTGCCCGAGCTCAGCGCCTCCGGCCCGGCGCTGATCGCGTTTGAGGACGGACGCATCACCACTCCGGTGCAATTCTTCGTGCGCAGCAACTATCCCGGCTTCATCCAGCGGATCGAGCTTGCGATCTACCGAGCCACCGACACCGACCTGGTCGAACCGCTGGCTGTTCTGCCGGTGCCGGTGGCGGGCGTCAGCCAGGTGAAGTGGAGCGGTGCGATGAACACGCGTTTCCCATTGCGCGCCGGCGACGATCTCATCTACGTGGTGCGCGCCTACGGGGCAAATGACGAGAGCGGCACCAGCGGCAGCAACAGCAGCAGCATGGTCGTGCGGGGCGCTT
>Ga0307514_10003620_pt1 | contig 14674 bp, 17 predicted proteins | sample 16_EM_MG_FD_203088 | JGI IMG/M metagenome (GOLD analysis project Ga0307514, IMG submission 203088) | Populus trichocarpa ectomycorrhiza microbial communities from riparian zone in the Pacific Northwest, United States - 16_EM | ecosystem: Host-associated > Plants > Roots > Unclassified | place... | reverse complement strand
CCAGGGGGCCCAGTAGCGTTGCCTCGGTCCGAGGACGTACGCCGAACGCGATGGAGCAGCACGTGAGCGACCCCCTGTTCGTCAAGATCTGTGGCCTGAGGACCGAGCGGGACGTCGACACGGCCGTGGACGCGGGCGCGGACGCCATCGGGTTCGTCTTCTCGGACAGCCCGCGCCGCGTCGACGCCGCCACGGCCGCACGGCTGTGCCGCCGGGTACCGGAGCACGTGCTGACGGTCGGCGTCTTCCGGGCCGAGCCCCTGTCCGAGGTGCGGTCCCTGGCCACAGAGGCGGGCATTCGCGCCGTCCAGCTGCACGGGCCGGAGGACCGCGGCTACTACGACGACCTCGCGGCGGGCGGGTGGACCCTGATCCGTGCGACGGCGTTCGGCGACCCCGTGCCGACTTGCGGGGAGCTGGGTGAGGACATGCTCCTGCTCGACGCGCCGGTCCCGGGCTCCGGCCTCGCCTGGGACTGGTCCGGCAGGCCGTCGGCCGCCCCCGGGGAGAAGTGGCTGCTGGCCGGCGGCCTGAGCCCGGACAACGTCCGGGACGCCGTCGACACCACACGTCCGTGGGGTGTCGACGTGTCCAGCGGCGTGGAGCAGACCCGGGGTGTGAAGGACCCCGCCCTGATCACGGCCTTCGTGAAGGCGGCCCGGGCGCGGTCCTGAACGCGGTGCGCGTGGGCGGCCGCCGGCCTGTCGGGTCAGCCGGTGCCGGACACGTCCCGCGCGGCCCGGCGGTACTCGGCGTTGATGCGCTGGGCTTCCTCCAGCTGGTCCTCGAGAATGACGATGCGGCAGGCGGCCTCGATCGGGGTGCCGTTGTCGACCAGTTCACGGGCGCGCGCGGCGATCCGGAGCTGGTAGCGGGAGTAGCGGCGGTGTCCGCCCTCCGAACGCAGCGGAGTGATCAGACGGGCCTCACCGATGGCCCGGAGGAAACCGGGGGTGGTACCGAGCATCTCGGCGGCCCGGCCCATCGTGTACGCGGGGTAGTCGTCGTCGTCCAGACGATCGCTGAGCGGAGTTTCCGCTGGCATGTCACCTCGTTGAGCAACGCGTGGAAGGGCCCTGACGCCTTTCGGCACCAGGGCCCCGAGAAAACTGAACGCAAAAACCATACCCATGCAAATCAGCAATGTCTATGTTGATCAGCACAGATTTCAGCTCGCCAGAGGGGCAGGAATGCTCGTTCTCTGATCGAGTTCGGGGCCGACGGGGCTGGTCCGGCATAGAATCGGCTCTCATGTCGAACCCCGACGAACTGCTCGTCGCCCTTTCCACCATGGTGGAGCGGGAGCAGAGCAACCAGATGTCGCTGACCGTCGTCGTCGCAGGTGCCGTCATCACCGGACGACTGGCTCCCGAATCCTTGTGGAGGGAGCGAGTGTCGGAGGTCCTCAAGGACTCGGACCGTCTAGGCCCGTTCTCCGACGTCTTCACCACCGACCGGACGAAACCCCGGCCCGACCCTGGCGGGGTACCCACGCACCTGCACTTCCATCTCGCCAGGATCCTGCAGGGCACCACCGGCATCCCCGATACGGGCGGCATGTACCGGGTCGCCATCGAGGAAGTCAGCGCCTGGACCGTGGGCGACTTCAGCTACTCCGACCAGTGAGACCAGTGAGACCAGTGAGACCAGTGAGACCAGTGAGACCAGTGAGACCAGTGAGACCAGTGAGACCGGTGAACTGAGCGGCGGAACGAGAACGAGGGCCCTGCCGACGCGCGTCGGCAGGGCCCTCGTGGCTGTGGTGGCTGCACGGATGCAGGCCCCGTGGTCCGGCTACACAGCCGGGCTACAAAGCCTGGCTACACAGCCGGGCTGGCCTCGGCGGGAACGCCGCCGAGCATCGCCGACGCCGCCTGGATCGGGTTGAGCGCGGGCTCGGGGGCGGGCGCGGCCGCGAGGTCCTCGTGGCAGGTGAAGCCGAGCCGGGTCATGGCCCGCACGACCTCACCGCTGGTGAAGTCGCGGCGGTCCTGCCGGGTGATGACCTGCCCCACCTGCTTGACGGGGTAGCGGCGGCGTCCGATGGTCACGGACTCACCGACGACGAGCTCGGGCTTGATGCCCTTCATCGATTCCAGCACTCCGTCCTTGGTGAGTTCGAACGGGTACCGAGCGATGACACAGCGCATGATGCCTCACAGGGGGCGGAAGGGCGGGCTGGGGGAGGGAGCGGGACCGGCGGGGTGCCGGCGCTCAGGGTCTGTCCGGCCGATCATGCCGCAGACGCGGGTGTGTCACGCACATCCGCCGCGTTGTCGTCGGTCGTCGGCACTTCGCAAGCACCGCCGCCATCCCGCGACTTGACCGGCCGGGCAGGTCCTAGGCGGCCGAGCCGAAGGTGGACCGTCGGCGGGACTCCGTACCGCGTCGCCCGGCCTCGCCGGTGGAACCGCCACGGCGTCCGCCCTCGCCCGTGCCGCCGCCACGATGCCCGGCCTCGCCGGTCGAGCCGGTACGGCGTCCGCCCTCGCCCGTGCCGCCGCCGCGACGCCCGGCCTCGCCGCCGGAGCCGCTGCCCGGAGCGCGTCGGCGGCCCCGGGACGAGGAGCGCGTGCTGCGGCGCGGACGCTCGGTCGCCTGCGCCGGCACCGAGATGACGACCGGGACACCGGACGGGGCCTGGGCGCCCGTGATGCGGGTCAACTCCGCCTCGCCCGACCGGACCTGGGTGATCTGCGCGGTGACGCCCGCGGACGCCATCAGCCGGCTCATGTCGCGGCGCTGCTCGGGGGTCACCAGGGTGACCACGGTGCCGGACTCGCCGGCCCGGGCGGTACGGCCGCCGCGGTGCAGGTAGTCCTTGGGGTCGGTGGGCGGATCCACGTTGACGACCAGGTCGAGGTTGTCGACGTGGATACCGCGGGCCGCGACATTGGTCGCCACCAGCACGCTCACATGTCCGTCCTTGAACTGCGACAGGGTCCGGGTGCGCTGCGGCTGGGACTTGCCCCCGTGCAGGCCCGCGGCGCGGACACCGTTGCTCAGGAGGTGCTTGGTCAGCTTGTCCACCGCGTGCTTGGTGTCCAGGAACATGATCACCCGGCCGTCACGCGCGGCGATCTCGGTGGTCGTCCGCTGCTTGTCCGTGCCGTGCACATGGAGCACGTGGTGCTCCATCGTGGTGACCGCGCCCTTGGACGGGTCGACGGAGTGCACCACCGGGTCGGACAGATAGCGGCGGACCAGCAGGTCCACGTTGCGGTCGAGGGTGGCCGAGAACAGCATCCGCTGGCCCCCCTCGCGCACCTGGTCGAGCAGCGCGGTGACCTGCGGCATGAAGCCCATGTCGGCCATCTGGTCGGCCTCGTCGAGAACCGTGATGACGACGTCGTCCAGTCGGCAGTCGCCGCGGTCGATGAGGTCCTTCAGCCGCCCCGGCGTCGCCACGACGACCTCGGCCCCGCCCCGCAGCGCCGAGGCCTGCCTGCCGATCGACATCCCGCCGACCACGGTGGCCAGTCGCAGGCTCACGGCGCGGGCGTACGGGGTGAGCGCGTCGGTGACCTGCTGGGCCAGCTCGCGGGTGGGGACCAGGACCAGGGCGAGCGGCTGTCGCGGCTCGGCCCGCCGGCCCGCCGTACGGGCGAGCATCGCGAGGCCGAAGGCGAGGGTCTTGCCCGAACCGGTGCGGCCACGGCCGAGCACGTCACGTCCGGCGAGGGAGTTCGGGAGGGTCGCCGCCTGGATCGGGAACGGCACGCTCACACCCTCGTTGCCGAGCGCGGCCAACAGCCGGGCCGGCATGTCGAGTTCGGCGAACGACTCGACGGCGGGCAGGGCGGGCGTGATCGTCTTCGGCGGGGCGAACTCACCCTGGAGGGCAGCCGGTCGGCTTCCCTGGCCCTTGGAGCGGCGCGGGCCGCCGGAGCGGCTGCCGCCGCCGTAGCCGGAGTTCCCGGAGGCCGAAGCCGTTCCGGTGCGCTTGCGGGTGTATCGATCGTTCGTTCGTACGCGGTTCATGCGGAACCTTCCTTGATATGGCACGTATCAAGGAATTCCCGCGGTGAATGAGCGGCAGGGAATCGCAAGAACGAGCCGAGGCTCTGGCGCTTTAAACGCCGAGAGCGGTGAATACGGAGTGGAGAATCCCCAGAATTTCTTTGGGGGGAGATACGCGAAGAATCTCCGAGGTCTTCTGAAATGCAGCGAGCTGGGGCCCGCACCCCAAGGTGCGGGCCCCAGCTGCGATCAAGCGTCAGTGGCCAAATCAGGCGGGAACGATGTTCTCGGCCGTCGGGCCCTTCTGACCCTGAGCGATGTCGAAGCTCACCTTCTGGCCTTCCAGCAGCTCGCGGAAGCCAGAGGCGGAGATGTTCGAGTAGTGGGCGAAGACGTCGGCGCCGCCGCCGTCCTGCTCGATGAAGCCGAAGCCCTTTTCAGAGTTGAACCACTTCACGGTGCCGGTAGCCATGTCTATCTCCTTCGGTACGGTGTCGGAGTTCGCCGTGTGCGGACTCCGGTCGCCGCGATGATCAGCCCGTCGGAAAAAACCTTCTGGCCACCACAACTGCAACTGGGAACGACAGTAGCATGTGGTGATCGGCTGTGTCGGGTCGGTAATTCGGATCCGGCGGAGATCGGGTCGCGGGTCCGGGAATACTCATCGCGCGTGGCGTCGAATTCTCACTTCATGGCCACAGATATTGCTCCGCCCGCACCGCAGCGTCGCTGCGGTCCGCGTCCGGCAACCGTGCCCCGCCCCCCTCTCACCAGCCCACGAGCGGGTTTCCGGGGGCCGATGTGCCGCCGCCCACGTCAGCGGACGGGCCGCCGTCGGACCCGCCGCCCCCCTCGTACCGTGATGAAGGCCACAGCACCGATGAACAGCACGATTCCGATGGCCAGCAGATAACCCAGACCGTCCGCCACCGCGCCGATGATGCCCAGGGCGACGGCCACGAGAACGAGCAGCAGGAAGGCCACCAACATCCCGAACACCTCCTGGTCGAACGGTGTGGCCGAGTGGCCGAGTGGCCGAGTGACCGCATGACCGAGCGGTCGCGAGGTCAGCGGCGGGCGAGGCGGCGTTCGCCGTTGACGCCCGGCTGATACGCCATGCCGTAGTGCTGGAAGATGGATTCCTCCCGTTCGGCGGGCAGAACGTCGTCCGTCCCGATCGAAGGCGCCTTCCGTACGGCTGTCTTGGCGTAGGAGACCCGCACATACTCGGGCCCGAGGACGGCCTCGTCGAGCGGGACGAAGGTCAGTCGCTGACGGGTGGGCAGCCCGGTGCGGACCGTGGCCATGGCGGGTTGGTCCGTCGCCGTGTCCACATAGACCGCCTCGAGCATGCCGATCTTGCGGCCCTTGGGATCGACCACGTCGTGATTGCGCCACTCGCGGATGTCGGCTGAACGGATCATGCCTGCTCCTGTCTGCCGGCCCACTTTTCATCGTAGAACCACGGGACCCTCCCGGCACCGGGGGATTCCGGGCCATCGGCGCCGGACGACACCACGGGCGCCGGGAGGCCCCGTCAGAAGGGTCGCCCGGAAGGTCAGCCGCCGCTCGTCCAGCTGTGGGCCACGTCGACCACCAGCCGGTCGGGCAGTTGGATCACCCGGAACGGGAGTCGGGCGCGGACGCCGAGGCCGATCTGGGTCTCGCCCTCGAAGCTGCCGGCGAACCGGGTGTCCTTGAAGGTGCGGTAGCCGGCGATGTCCACACCGGGCAGCGGGAGGCCCGCCCGGCCCGGGTAGGTGGGCGTGCCGCTGTCCGGGGCGTAGCTGGGTGCGGCGACCCGGACTTCGAGTACGGCCCCGCCGCCCACCGGGATGTACTCACCGGAACCGACCTGGTGGAGCCGGTCGACGTACTGGACGTAGTAGCCGACGGTGCCGCCGCCGGGGACGTCGAACACCAGACGGTCGTAGCAGTCGTGCTGTCCGGCCCTGATGTCCTTCAGCGGTACGGCGCCGGTGTCGACCGATCCCTTGACGCCGCTGCCCCAGCCCGTCGGACAGGCCGAGGCGCGTGCGGCGGTCGACGGCGAGGCGCCCGCGGTGGCCGCTCCGGCCGCCAGCATGCCGCCCGCGAGCGCGAGCGCCGCAACGGCTGCTCCGATTCGTCGCATGGTGTCCCCCTTGTTCTGTCTTGGTGCATCTTCATCCAGTAAAGATGTTATTGGAGGAGACAGCTTGGTATCCCGGAAGGTTGCACGCCGCCGGGAAGGGGTTTCGGCCACCGACGAGGACGCCGGGGATGTCTGGGCTGCCATCACGCGGCGTAGCCACCGCGTGCTTCCCCTCGGGCCGATGTGCCGTCAAGAACCCACCGGTGAGGGTGGGTTCGGGGACTGCCCGGATACCTCGGGCTGATCCGAGAGGCCGCCCCGTCGTACCAGCGGCGGACCCGGTGGCCGGTCCGTACTGCGTTCTGAGTAGCGCAGAGTGTCGGCAGCCGCACGACGACAGGACGGCCCCGCACCGGACAGCCTGGACACACATTCGGCACCAGATGTGGAGACCTCCTGCCGTGGCTACTTTCCTGTATCGAGTGGGCCGTCTGGCCTTCAGGCGGCGCTGGTACGTCGCCCTGGTCTGGGCGGCCGTCCTGGCCGCCGTCGGGCTGGGCGCCCTCAAGGCGCCGGGAGCCTCCGAGGAGGAGTTCTCCATGCCGGGCATCGAGTCCCAGAAGGCGTTCGACCTGATGGAGCAGCGCTTCCCCGGCGCCACCGCCGACGGCGCGACCGCCAGGGTCGTCTTCGTCGCGCCGAGCGGCGAGAAGGTCACCGCCGCCGAGAACAAGCGGATCGTCGAGCGGGCCGTGGCCGAACTGGGCGACGGTTCGCAGGTCGCGGGCGCCGTCGACCCCTTCCAGGCGAAGGCGGTCAGCGCGGACGGTACGACGGCGTACGCGACCGTCACCTACAAGGTCGCCGCCACCGATCTCACCGACGCGAGCAGGAGCGGGCTGGACAAGGCCCTGCAGGAGGCGCGGGACTCCGGGCTGACCGTCGACGCCGGCGGGAGCGCGATGGCTGACGGCGGTGGCGCGGGCGGCGCGGCCGAGCTGATCGGAGTCGCGATAGCCGCGGTCGTGCTGCTGGTCACCTTCGGTTCCCTCACCGCGGCCGGACTGCCGCTGCTGACCGCCATCATCGGTGTCGGCGTGAGCATGGCCACGATCATGGCCCTGTCCAGCGCGTTCGGCCTGTCCACGACGACCGGCACCCTGGCGATGATGCTGGGCCTCGCGGTCGGCATCGACTACGCCCTGTTCGTGGTCTCCCGCTATCGCGAGGAGCGCGCCAAGGGCCGTACCCCGCAGGAGGCGACCGGCCTGGCGGTCGGCACGGCCGGATCCGCGGTCGTCTTCGCGGGGCTCACCGTCGTCATCGCGCTCGCCGGGCTCGCGGTGGTCGGCATCCCGATGCTCACCAAGATGGGCCTGGCCGCGGCCGGCGCGGTCGTCGTCGCCGTACTGATCGCGCTGACGCTGGTCCCGGCGTTCCTCGGCTTCTGGCCGAACGCCGTGCTCGCCCGCCGGGCCCGCCGGAGCGGCCGGGTCGAGCAGGGCACCCGGGACAACGCGGGCACCCGCTGGGCGCGGTTCGTGCTGCGCCGTCCGGTGCCCGTGCTGCTCCTCGGCGTGGTCGGCCTCGGGGCCCTCGCGATACCGATGACCGACCTGCAGCTGGGCATGCCCGGCGACGAGGCGAAGCCGACCTCCACCACCGAACGCCGGGCCTACGACGCGCTCGCCGAGGGCTTCGGGCCGGGCTTCAACGGTCCGCTGACCGTCGTCGTGGACGCGAAGGGCGACTCGGACCCGAAGGGCGCCGCGGACACGGTCGCCAAGGAGATCGGCGCCACCGAGGGTGTCGTGTCCGTCTCCCCGTCGCGGTTCAACGAGGCCGGTGACACGGCGGTCTTCTCGGTCGTGCCCGCCACCGCGCCGACCGACGAGCAGACCAAGAACCTGGTGACGACGATCCGGGGCGAGCGTCCCGCGGTCGAGTCGAAGACCGGGGCGACGTTCGAGGTCACCGGCACCACCGCGCTGAACATCGACATCTCCGACAAGGTCCAGTCGGCACTGGTCCCGTACCTGATCGTCGTGGTGGGCCTGGCGATCGTGCTCCTGCTGGTGGTCTTCCGGTCCCTGCTGGTCCCGCTGAAGGCCGCCCTCGGCTTCCTGCTGTCGGTGCTGGCCGCCCTCGGCGTGGTCGTCCTGGTCTTCCAGCAGGGCCACGGCGCCGAACTCCTCGGCGTGGAGCAGACCGGGCCGATCATGAGCCTGATGCCGATCTTCCTGGTGGGCATCGTCTTCGGCCTCGCCATGGACTACGAGGTGTTCCTGGTCTCCCGGATGCGGGAGGCGTACGTCCACGGCGACTCGCCCGACGAGGCGGTCACCAGCGGTTTCCGGCACAGCGCCCGGGTCGTCGTGGCCGCCGCGTTGATCATGATCGCGGTCTTCGCCGGGTTCATCGGTGAGGCCGACTCCATGATCAAGATGATCGGGTTCGGACTGGCCACCGCCGTCCTCTTCGACGCCTTCGTCGTTCGGATGGCGATCGTGCCCGCCGTACTCGCCCTGCTCGGCCACAAGGCCTGGTGGCTGCCGGGATGGCTGGACCGGCTGCTGCCCCGCGTCGACGTGGAGGGCGAGGCGCTCAGCCGGCGGCCCGAGACGGACCCGCACCCGACGCCGTCCGAAACGGCCGAGCGGACCCCGGCCCGCACCTGACACCACCCCGCCCCACCCCCCACCAGGGGCCGCCCGTGGCGAACGACACGGGCGGCCCCGACGGCCATTCCCGTCCGAAGCGTCCACGATGGACCCAGTCCACCGACCGGAGAGCGCGATGAGTACCAGCCTGGAGCGCTACACGGACCGCGTCGAGCAGTACGCGGACCGCTATCCCCACGTCCTCCACGTGTGCGTGGTCCTGGCGCTGATGGGCTGCGCGACCCTCGGCAGCGTGCTCACCATGCCGGGCGCCGAACCGCCGGACCAGGACAAGGCCGCCACCATCCTCATGGGTGTGTCCTGCCTCGCCCTGCTGAGGCACCGCGGCCACCCGCGTACCTCCGTCGTCGTGACCGGGGCCTGCACGGTGGTCGCGGTCTGGCTCGGGTACCTGCTCACCCCCCTGCTGCTGGCGCCCGTCATGGCCGCGCTCTACTGGCTGGCCACCCTCACCGATCGGAAGACCACCCGTGACTACGGCATCGCCACCATGCTGGCGCTGGTCGTCACGACAGCCGTCTCCGACTCGATGGACAACCTCTCCCTGCTGCTCAGGACGATCGGCCCCTTCTTCTGGCTGCTGCTCCCCCTCGCCGTCGGACGCATGACCCAGCTGCGGCGCGCCTATCTGCGGTCCGTGCAGGCCCGTGCCGAACACGCCGAACGCACCCGTGAGGAGGAGGCCCGGCTGCGCGTCACCGAGGAACGCATGCGCATCGCCCGCGAACTGCACGACGTCGTCGCCCACCACCTGGCCCTGGCCAACGCCCAGGCGGGCACCGCCGCCCACATCGTGCTCGCCGATCCGCGGCAGACCAAGGAGATCCTCACCGACCTGACCGGCACCACGTCCGCCGCGCTGCGCGAGCTGAAGGCCACCCTCGGACTGCTGCGGAACAGCGACGACCCGGACTCCGTGTCCCTGGAGCCGTCCCCCGGCCTCGCCCGGCTGCCGGAGCTGGTGTCGGCGTGCGCGTCCGCGGGGCTCACCGTCGCGCTCACCACGGACGGGGAGCCGCAGCCGCTGTCGCCCGGCGTGGACCTGACGGCGTTCCGGATCGTGCAGGAGGCGCTGACCAACGTGACCAAGCACGCCGCGACGTCGACCGCACACGTACGGCTGGCCTACGCCGACTCCCGGCTGCAGATCACCGTCAGCAACGACGGTCCCCCCGTCGCCCCCGCCCCTGCCCCCGCGGCCCCGCGAGGCCCCGGCTTCGGCGTCATGGGCATGCGCGAACGCGCCCAGTCCATCGGCGGCCAGCTGTGCGCGGGCCCCCGCCCCGAGGGCGGCTTCGAGGTCACCACCGCGCTGCCGCTTCAGCCCTCCGCCGTCCGGGAAAGCGACACACCATGACCGTTCGGGTACTGCTGGTCGACGACCAGGCCCTGCTGCGGGCCACGTTCCGGATCCTGATCGACTCCAACGACGACATGGAGGTGGTCGGCGAGGCGTCCGACGGCAAGGAGGCCGTGGAGCTCGCCCACGCCCACCACCCCGACATCGTCCTCATGGACATCCGTATGCCCGGCATGGATGGTCTCGCCGCCACCTCCGCGATCTGCGCCGACCCGGAACTGGTCGACACCCGCGTCCTCATCCTCACCACCTTCGAGACCGAGGACTACGTCGCCCAGGCACTGCGCGCCGGTGCCAGCGGCTTCCTCGGCAAGGACGTCACCGCCGACACCCTGCTGGCCGGCGTGCGCACCGTGGCCTCCGGCGAGGCACTCCTGTCACCCGGCGCCACCCGCACCCTGATCACCCGCTTCCTCACCTCCCCCGCCCCCGGCACCCACCTGGCGCCCCCGGAACGCCTGGCCGAACTCACGGTCCGCGAACGCGAGGTCATGGCCCTGGCCGCGGAGGGCCTCTCCAACACCGAGATCGCCGACGACCTCACGCTGAGCCCGCTGACCGTACGCACCCACGTCCACCGGGCCATGACGAAACTGGGCGCCCGCGACCGTGCCCAACTGGTCGTCATCGCCTACCAGACCGGCCTGGTACGGGCGACCCCGTCCGGCTCCTGACCAGACAGGCCCTACCGGCCTGTCTCGGCGGTCCAGGTGATCCGCGGGGGTTCGACCCGTGCGCACACGGGGTCGCCGCAGGGGTCGGTCAGGGCGAGGCGTCCGACCAGCAGGCCGTCGCGGGCGGCGGTGGCGAGCACGTCGGCGGGGATGACGTCCAGCATGAGCTTGGCGCGGCGGAACATGGTGAAGACGCCCGCTTCGTCGACCGTGCCCCACGAGAGGTAGACGAACCGGCGGCCCAACCGGTCCTGTATGTAGGGGCCCTTGACGTCCGTGCCCGTCGGCGAGGAGTCCGCGGTGCACTCCAGGGTCCAGGTCGCGGACGCGGCGTCGCCGGGCTGCGGTTCGAGGAGTTCGGCCGGACGGTCCCGGCGTTGCACGGCGACGTGGATGTTGCCGTACACCGGGGCGTCGGCAGCCGCGGGGGCGGGGGCCCGGCAGGTGCGGCCGGGCAGGTCGACTGCGTCGATACGGATGCGCATCCCGCCATCATCGCGCCGGCCCGCACGCCCGTAGCGCCACGGCCCCGGCGCTACGGTCGACGCGGGCCCGTTCTCAGGGGTGCGCGGCGGCCGCGAGTGTGCCGGAGGACCAGTCGTGCATGAGGACGACCTGGCCGCCGGCGAGCCGGGCGGCGGTCCGCACGATGGCGTCCGTACTGGCGCCCTTCCAGTCCCGCGAGTCGACGTTCCCCCTCACCCCAGGCGACGGACATCCTCCAGATACCGCAGAACCGCGGCGACCCGGCGGTCCACCTGGTCGGCGGGGGACAGGTCGAGCTTGGCGAAGATGCTGCGGATGTGCTTGTGGACCGCGCCGTCGGTGACGACGAGCCGTTCGGCGATGGCCGTGTTGCCCAACCCCTCGGCCATCAGGGCCAGTACGTCACGCTCGCGGGGGCTGAGCCGTTCCAGCCGGGGGTCCTGGCGGGAGCGGGTGAACAGCTGCGCGACGACCTCGGGGTCGATGGCGGTGCCGCCGTCCGCCACTCGGCGCAGGGCGTCCAGGAACTCCTCCACCCGTCCGACGCGTTCCTTGAGCAGATAGCCGAGGCCGGTGACACCGCCGCCGAGCAACTCGGTGGCGAAGCTCTGCTCGACGTACGCGGACAGCACGAGGACGGCCAGGTCGGGCCGTCGGCGCCGGGCCTCGACCGCCGCGACGATCCCCTCGTCGGTGTGCGTCGGCGGCATCCGTACGTCGAGGATGGCGACGTCCGGTTTGTGTACGTCGATGGCGTCCAGCACCCCGTCCGGGGTACCGGCGGTGGCCACCACGTCGAGGCCCTCGGCCCGCAGCAGCAGGGCGAGCCCCTCACGCAGCAGCGGGTCGTCCTCGGCTATCACGATCCGCAGGACACGATCGTCACGATCCACAGGGAAGGTCCACTTCAAGGGTTGTAGGGCCGCCCGGCGGGCTGGTCAGAGTGAGGCTACCGTCGAGCGCCGCGACCCGGCGGCGGATACCGGTGAGCCCGGAGCCGCCGTCCTCGTCGGCGCCACCCCGGCCGTCGTCCTCGACGCGCAGGCGCAGTCGGCCGCCGCTGCCGCGGGCGGTGACGGTGGCGTGGCCGGCGCCGCTGTGCTTGGCGATGTTGGTCAGGGCCTCGGCCACCACGAAGTAGGCCGTCGCCTCGACGGAGGCGGCACACCGCGCGGGTACGTCCACGTCGACCCGGCACGGCACCGCGCAGTTCACGGCCAGGCCGGAGAGCGCGCCGGCCAGTCCGCGATCGGCGAGCACCGGGGGCAGGATGCTCCGGGAGACCGTACGCAGTTCCGCGAGGGCCTGTTCGGCGGCGGACTGGGCGCGTTCGAGGAGTTCGTCGGCGCCGGCCGGGTCGCGGGCCACCATGCGTCGGGCCGCGCCCAGCAGGACGGTGACGCTGACGATGCGGTTCTGGGTGCCGTCGTGCAACGAGCGCTCGATACGGCGCAGTTCGGTGGCATGGGCGTCGAGCGCGGCGGCGCGGGTGGCCGTCAACTCCGCGACGCGCAGGGACAGATCGACGTCCGGACCGGCCGCGAGGAGCTGCCTGCCGGGCCGGGCCTGCAGACGGGCCATGCCCGGCGTGAGCCCGAGAATGATGATGACCCAGCTCAGGCCCAGCAGTGCCACGGCGAGGGCGTCGGGCCAGGAGTGCGCGGAGCCGATCCCCAGAGACGTGGCGGTCGTGTCCCCGGGCAGGAGCTTCCAGTACAGCGGAAAGACGCTGTCCCGCAAGGCCAGGACCGGCAGAAGGACTCCGAGCAGCCCCAGGAGGAACCCCAGGGTCGCGTGCCGGACCAGCCAGCGCAGTTCCCGTCGGGTGGTGGGATCGACCAGGGCGGGACGTAGCCGGGTCGGCGGGGGCTCCGGGGCGACGACCTCCGGGCCCCGGCGGGCGAGCCGCGCGCGTTCCCGTCCGGCCAGGGCGTGCAGCGCGCGCAGCACGACGGGCGCCATGAGCAGCCCCACCCCGGCCAGGCTCGTCACGGCGGCGACGGCCGTCCAGAGCAGCACCAGCAGGGCGAGCAGTGCCGTGTTGAGCCCGGACGCGAGTTGCCCGATCGCGGTGCCGGCGGCACTCAGGGTGCGTACGGCGATGTCCTTGAAGCCCGCATCCCGGCCGGCGGCAGCCGTGTCCGCGCTGTGTTCGTGCGTTGCCATCCACCCTCCCTCGGTCGCGGACGACTTTATGCCGCCCGGCGGTTCGCGGGTGGCCGTGCGGCCCGGAAGTACAGCCTGCTGTACCTGAACCGGCCCGGCTGCGGGATCGGCCGGGAGGGGTGCCGGTCCATAGCGTCGGTGACGACAGCGAGGCCCGCTGGCGGACCGCACACGGACCGCACACGGACCGCTGACGGACCGCTGACGGACCGCTGACGGACCGCACACGGACCGCTGGCGGACCGCACATCGACCGCCCAAGACCACCGGAGAAGCCCCCATGACGAACACAACTGACGAGTCCGACCGTCTCACCCGGGGAGACGTCGCCCGCACGCTCCTGTGGATCGTGGTCGTGGTCAGCGCGGTCGCCAACATGGTGGCGTCCCTCGGCGGTGCGGACACCTGGGTGCACCTGGCCTGCGGCGCCCTCACCCTGCTCTGCGGCGGGACCCTCGTCGTGCGCGGCCTGCGGGGCCGTCGATGAGCGCCATCGCCCTCGTGGACGTCAGCAAGGAGTACGCGGGAGGGGTACGCGCCCTCGACAGCGTGTCCCTGACCGTGGACCGCGGCACGTTTCTCGCCGTGATGGGGCCCTCGGGCTCCGGCAAGAGCACCCTGATGCACTGCGCCGCCGGGCTGGACTCCCCGACGTCGGGGAGCGTCCGTATCGACGGCCGGGAGATCGGCCGACTGAACGAGACCCGCCGTACCGAACTGCGCCGCGAACGCGTCGGGTTCGTGTTCCAGGCGTACAACCTGATCCCGTCGCTCAGCGTCGAGGACAACATCACGCTGCCGCTGCGGCTGGCGGGACGCGCCCCCGACCAGGACTGGCTGCGGACGCTGGTGCGGCGGGTCGGTCTCGCCGACCGGCTGACCCACCGGCCGGCCGAGCTCTCCGGCGGCCAGCAGCAACGGGCCGCGGTCGTGCGGGCGTTGGTGGCCAGACCGGCCGTCGTGTTCGCCGACGAGCCGACCGGCGCGCTGGATCTGCGCAGCGCCCACGAGGTTCTCGACCTGCTGCGGGACCTGGTCGACGACCTGAACCAGACGGTGGTGATGGTCACCCACGATCCGGCCGCCGCGGCCCGCGCCCACCAGGTGCTGGTGATGGCCGACGGCCGGGTGGTCGAGGCCCTCGACAAGCCGACCGCGTCCGAACTGGCCCACCGTCTCGTCGAGTTGGGAGAGGTGTGAGAGCCGTGTTCCGTCTCGCGATACGTATGGCCGGGCACCGGATCACCGCGCTGATCGCGGTCGCCTGCGCGGT
>Ga0307514_10003618_pt1 | contig 14677 bp, 11 predicted proteins | sample 16_EM_MG_FD_203088 | JGI IMG/M metagenome (GOLD analysis project Ga0307514, IMG submission 203088) | Populus trichocarpa ectomycorrhiza microbial communities from riparian zone in the Pacific Northwest, United States - 16_EM | ecosystem: Host-associated > Plants > Roots > Unclassified | place... | reverse complement strand
CCTTCGCCATCGGGCACGGTGTAGTGCGTCAGGCCCACCTGGAAGGCTTCCTCGGCGTTGTACACGCGGCCGGTGAGCATCATTTCAGCCACCCGCGAGCCGCCGATCAGCTTGGACACGCGCACCGATCCGCCGCCGCCCAGGAAGATGCCGCGCTGGCCTTCGGGCAGACCGAAGTAGGCCGACCGCTCGGCCACGCGAACATGCGCGACCGAGGCCAGCTCCAGCCCGCCACCCACCACGGCACCGTGCATCACGCACACCACCGGCCGCCGTCCGAACTGGATGCGGTCGAAGACTTCGTACCACGAGCGTGAGTGCATCAGGCCCTCGGCCGGCGAGGTCTCGGTGAGCTCGCTGAGATCGAGGCCGGCACAGAAGTGCTCGCCGCGCCCGCTGAGGACCACCGCGCGCACGGCATCCGGCAGCGACTCGAAGGCGGCGCGCAGCTCGCCGACCACGCCCAGGCTCAGCGCGTTGCGCTTGTTGGGGCGATTCAGCGTCAGCGTGGCGACGCAGTCGTGCAGTTCGACCTCGACGAGCGCCGGAGCGCCCGCAGGCCTGGACAGGGAGGAATCCATCATGGTTTGAGCGGCATTGCTGACATAGTGAAATCATTATCTTGGATAAGAATGTGTGTGGCAATTGGATATCGACGGAGGCCGATCGGTGCAAACCCTGATCGCTGCCGTGAAGGCATGCGCAGGGAGTCGTCCCGATGGCGCATGCGTGGTGCCGGCAGCGGCCGCGTCTTCGCGTCGCTGCTAAGGGTTGGTCCCGAGGAGATGCGCGTGGCGCATTGAATGCAAAGCCAATAACATGCATAGCCACACTAACTATTTGTGGAGAAAACATACGTGAACACATCCACCTTCCTTGACTTCGACGCCTGGCGCGAGCACATCTACAGCAACGGATGGCGCGCCGCTTCGCAGTCGGCCGACATCGTCGAGCCCGCCACGGGCCAGGTGCTGGCGCGCGCCGGCCGCGCCGTGCCGGCCGATGTGAAGAGCGCCGCCGAGGTCGCCGTTGCCGCGCAGGCCGTGTGGGCCGCGAAGCCGCCGCGCGAGAAGACCGCCGTCTTCCGCAGGGCCGCGGCATTGCTTCAGCAGCACTTCGACGAACTGGCGTTGTGGATCACCCGCGAGACCGGCGGTGTTCTGCCCAAGGGGCAGCACGAGGTGCGCGAAGCCATGGCTTTTTGCGAGCAGGCCGCCGCGATGCCGATGCAGCCGCAGGGCCAGGTGCTGCCCAGCGTGCCGGGCCGCACAAGCGTGGCGCGGCGGGTGCCGCATGGCGTGGTGGGGGTCATCAGCCCGTTCAACTTCCCACTGATCCTGACGCTGCGCGTGGTGGCTCCGGCGCTGGCTGCGGGCAATGCGGTGGTCGTCAAGCCCGACATGCGTACGCCGGTGTCCGGCGGTTACCTGCTGGCGCAGCTGTTCGAGGTCGCCGGCCTGCCGGCCGGCATGCTGCATGTGCTGCCCGGGGGCGCCGACGTGGGCGAGGCGCTGGTTGCCGAACCGTCCATTCACATGATCTCGTTCACCGGCTCGGTCGCCGCAGGTCGACGTGTGGGTGAACTGGCCGCTCGCCAGTTGAAGAAGGCTTCGCTGGAACTGGGAGGCACCAATTCACTGGTGATCCTGGAAGACGCCGACATCGACCTCGCCGCCAGCAACGCTGCCTGGGGCGCGTGGGGGCACCAGGGCCAGATCTGCATGGCCACCAACCGCGTGATCGTGCACGAGTCGATTGCTGCGGCGCTCACCGAACGATTGGTTGCCAAGGCAAGGCATCTGCCGCTGGGTGACGGTGCCACGCAGCAGGTGGCGCTGGGTCCGCTGATCGACGAACGCCAGCGTGACCGCGTGCATGGCGTCGTGCAGGACAGCGTGAAGGCCGGTGCCCAACTGTTGGCCGGTGGCACGTACGACGGGCTCTTCTACAAGCCCACCGTTCTGACCGGCGTGGGGCGCGGCATGCGCGCGTACGACGAGGAGATCTTCGGCCCGGTGCTTTGCCTGATGACCTTCAGGACCGACGACGAGGCGGTGGCGCTGGCCAACGACCACGCCGGCGGCCTGGCCGCGGCCGTGATCTCGCGAAACGTGGGCCGCGCCAGCGGGATCGCACAGCGGCTGAAGGCCGGCATGGTGCACGTGAACGACCAGACCGTGAACGACGACATCGTGAACCCGTTCGGCGGCCCCGGCGTCGCCGGCAACGGCAGCGTGCACGGTGGACCGGCCGACTGGGAGGCCTTCACCACGTGGCAGTGGTTGACCGTCAAGGACACGCCTCCGGCGTATCCGTTCTGAACCCGGCCCAGGAGGATTCATGAGTCTCAAGGACAAGACCATCGTCGTCACCGGCGCGTGCTCGGGCATTGGTGCCGAAACTGTGCGCGTGCTGCGTGCCCGCGGCGCGCGCGTGATCGGCATGGACCGCAGCGACCCGATGCTGACACTGGACGGATTCGTCAAGGCCGACCTGTCGGAGCAGGCCGCCATCGACCACGCGATGAAGCAGCTGCCGGCGCAGGTCGATGCGCTGGCCAACGTGGCTGGCGTGCCCGGCACCGCGCCGGCCGAACTGTTGGGGCGCGTGAACTACCTCGGCCTGCGGCACCTGAGCGAGCGCGTGGCAGAGCGCATGTCGGCAGGCGCCAGCATCGTCAACGTGTCGTCGATCCTCGGTCACTTCTACATGCAGCGGCTGGACCAGCACAAGGCCCTGGCCGACACCCGCAGCTTTGAGGCGGGCCTGGCCTGGCTGGCGCGCAACCCGGTCCCGCAGGCCACCTGCTATGAGTTCTTCAAGGAAGCGCTGATCGTCTGGACCATGCGTCGCGGCCACGCGCTTTTCCTCGAGCGGGGCATCCGCATGAACGCGGTTGCGCCTGGGCCGGTGTTCACGCCGATCCTGGGCGAGTTTGCCACCCAGTTGGGTGAAGCACGCGTGCAGGCCGATGCCTCGCGCGTCAAGCGCCCCTCGTTCGCTGACGAAGTGGCGCCGGCGATCGCGTTCCTCTGCAGCGACGACGCGCGCGCAATCGTTGGTGCCAACCTGCCGGTGGATGGCGGATTTGAAGCCAGCTATCTCTGATCGAACCGAAGAAGACCCACAGGAGACAACAATGAAACTGCACCTGACGGCAGTGGCGGCGGCGGCGCTTGCCGCCTGCACGGCACACGCCTTCACCATCGACGCACCGGACCCGGATCTCAAGGTCCGGCTGGACCTGACGCCGAAGTTCAGCGCCGGCTATCGGCTGAAGGACCCGTCGCGCGACCTGACGCGCGTGGACGTGGCCGACGACCCCGGTGTCGTCAACGAGGACGATGGCGACCACAACTTCAGGAAGGGTCTGATCAGCCGTCGGTTCGAGTTGCTCACCGAACTGGATGTGCAGGCCCCCGACTTTGGCGGTCGCCTGTCGGGCACGGCCTGGTATGACGGCATGTACCTGGGCCGCAACGACTACAACGGCACGCCGCTGTATGCCGGCGGCGTGCCGCTCGGCCCGGTCATTGACACCAGCAACAACCAGATCGGCCAGGACCCCAACGAGTTCGTGTCCGCCACGCGGCGTCGGCACGGCCGCGGCACGGAGCTGCTCGATGCCTTCGTCTTTGCCAAGGGGGAGGTTGCCGGAATGGCGGGCACGGTTCGCCTCGGAAGGCACACCCTGCAGTGGGGTGAGAGCCTGTTCTTCGGCCAGAACGCCATTGCCAACGCGCAGGGGCCGGTGGACATCGCGAAAATCGTTTCCGTGCCCAGTTGGCAGTTCAAGGAAGTGCTTCTGCCGGTGGAACAACTGTCGGGCTCGCTGCGCGTGGCCGAGGGCGTGCAACTGGGTGCGTACTACCAGCTCAAGTGGCGCAAGAGCAAGCTGCCCGGTGTCGGCAGCTTCTTCTCGAACCAGGACTACATCGGCGGTGACCAGGTCAACTTCGGCAATGCACCCGACGGCAGCCCGATCATCCTGCCGACGCTGACCGAGCGCGACAAAACACCGGGCAACAGCGGCCAGGGTGGCGTGCAGTTGCGCTGGAGCCCGCCCGGTGGCGACTATGAGTTCGGCTTCTACGCGGTTCAATACCATGACAAGACGCCCAGTGCGCTGGTCATGGACTTCGTCAACGGCGACGTGCACGTCGCCTACGCGAAGAACATTCGCGCCTATGGCGCCAGCATGACTTCGTCGCTGGGTCAGCTGAACTGGGCGCTGGAGGGCAGCGTGCGACAGGACACGCCGCTCACCAGCGACCCCGCAGTGCTTGGCGGTGCGAGTCCGGTGCTGGCCTGCGACAACCGCAAGGAAAACCCCTGCTACGCGCTTGGCAACACCGCGCACCTGAACCTGTCGGGCATCTACGTGCTGCAGCCTTCGGCACTTTGGGGTGGCGGCGCGGTGCTGGGCGAGATTGCCTACAACTACCGGCTGAAGATCAAGCGCGACATATTCGCCGGAGCAGACGGCAGCAGCCAGGGCATCGGCGGGCTGGACCCGAACACCACCAAGGGCGCCTGGGCCGCCCGCGCACTCTTCGAGCCGGCGTACTTCCAGGCGGCATCGGGGCTGGACCTCTCGGTGCCCATCTCCGTGGCCTACAACTTCGCAGGGCGGTCATCGGCCGTGAGCAACTTCGCCGGCGGCGTTTCCGATGGCGGCGAGTGGAGCCTTGGCCTGAAGGGCAAGTACCAGAACGCCTGGAATTTCTCGTTGGCCTACACCGACTACTTCGGCAAGGCCAAGACCTTTACCGAGACGCTGGTGCCAGGCAGCGCAGCGCTGCGCCAGCTGAGCTTCGGCCAGACCCTGCGCGACCGCGCCAACCTGTCGTTCAGCGCCTCGCGCACTTTTTGAGGATCATCACCATGAAGCACAAGCTCATTGCACTGGCTTGCGCCGCGCTCCTGCCGTTCACGGCCCATGCCGCCGTGTCGGCCGAAGAGGCCGCCAAGCTCAAGACCACGCTCACGCCGCTGGGCGCCGAGAGGGCCGGCAACAAGGACGGCACCATCCCTTCGTGGGAAGGGGGCCTGACCAAGGCCGCCGCCGGCTACAAGAACGGCGACCCGCGGCCCGACCCCTTCCCGGGCGACAAACCCATCCTGCAGATCAGCGCCAAGAACATGGACCAGCATGCCGCGAAGCTGTCCGACGGCGTGAAGGCGTTGATGAAGAAGTACCCCGACTTCCGCATCGACGTGTACCCCACGCGTCGCAGCGCGGCGGCGCCGCAGCATGTGTACGACAACACGTTCAAGAATGCGACCAAGGCCAAGCTGGTGGACAACGGCCTGGGAGTGGAAGGCGCGTTCGGCGGCACCCCGTTTCCGATTCCCGCCAGCGGCGACGAGGTCATCATGAACCATCGCCTGGCCTGGACCGGCCTGGCCATGCAGACGCCTTTCCGTGTGTGGGTGATGACGGCCGACGGCAGGCGCAGCCTGGCCTCCGGCGGCACGCAGTCGTGGTGGCGCCCCTACCACGATCCGAACCTCGCGGCCGACAAGTTCGACGGCTTCTACGCGCTGGGCAAGTTCATTGCCAGCGAGCCGGGCTCGAAGGCCGGCGAAGCGATCCTGGCGCACGACGGCATCGACGCCCAGCACCCGCGCGGCCTTTGGCAATACCTGGTGGGTCAGCGCCGCGTGCGCAAGTCGCCCTCGGTCGGCTACGACACACCGGACGCGGTGACCAGCGGCATCGGCCTGTTTGACGAAGCCTTCATGCTCTTCGGTCCGATCGACAAGCACGAGCTCAAGCTCATCGGCAAGAAGGAGATCTACATCCCCTACAACAATAACCGCGCCGCGCTCGCCAAGGTCGACCAGCTCGTCACGCCCAAGACACTGAACCCCGACCTCGTGCGCTGGGAGCTGCACCGCGTGTGGGTGGTGGAAGCTGCGCTGGCCCCGGGCAAGCGGCACGTGGCAGCCAAGCGCAGGTACTACCTCGACGAAGACACCTGGCAGATCATCCTGCTCGACGGCTGGGATGCCAATGGCGAGCTCTGGCGCACCAACTTCACGCTCACGCTGACGGCGCCCGACGTGCCGGCCGTGATCGGCACCGTGCAGTGGGGTGGCTACGACCTGCAGACCGGCGCCTACTACCTGAACCTTGCGTTGAACGAGCTGCCGGTCCAGATGAAGGTACTGCCGTCGTTCCAGCGCAGCTTCTTCAGCCCCGAGGAACTGGCCAACGAGGGGCTGCGATGAACCGACGGCGCCGCAGCCTGGTGCTGGCCCTGGCGGCCGGCGCGACCGGTGCGGGAGGCGCGCTCGCCGCGCTGCCGCCGGTGCTTGATCGCGCTGCCGTGTCCACGTCGCTGGCCCGCGGGGCGGTGCTGCTGGCCGCGGCGCGGGCCGGCAGCCGCCTGGTGGTCGGCGGCGAGCGCGGCATCGTGCTCTACAGCGACGACGACGGCGCCACCTGGCAGCAGGCCGCAGTGCCGGTGCAGGTGAGCCTGACCTCGCTCTCGTTCGCCGACGCGCAGCATGGCTGGGCCACCGGACATTTCGGCGTGCTGCTGCGCACGCAGGACGGTGGCGCCCGTTGGCAGCGCATGATGGACGGCACCCGGGCCGCCGAACTGCTGCTGAACGAAGCCAGCGACGACAGTCAGCGCGCAGTTGCGCAGCGCCGCCTCAAGGAGGGGGCCGACAAGCCCTTCTTCGACATCGCCCAGGCGGGGGAGCGCTGGCTGGCCGTCGGCGCCTATGGCATCGCGCTGCAGACCCGCGACGGCCAGGCCTTCCAGGGCTTGACGCCGCGCCTGCCCAATCCCAGGCAGCTGCACCTCTATGGCATCCGCGCCGCTGGCGAGCGCGTGTTCATCGTGGGCGAGCAGGGCCTGTTGCTGCGTTCGGTGGACAGCGGCGAGAGCTTCGAGGCACTGCCTTCGCCCTACAAGGGAAGCCTGTTCGGCCTGCACCTCACCTCCGCCGGCAGCGTGATCGCCTTCGGCCTGCGCGGCAACGTGTGGCGCTCGGCCGACCACGGCGAGCATTGGACCCAGGTGCCGATGCCGCATCCGGTGTCCGTGAGCGCGGCCACTGCGCTGCCTGGTGGAGGCTTTGCGCTGGTGACACAGAACGGCGAGCTGCTGGTGAGCCGCGACGACGGTGCCACGCTGAGCCTGGCTGCACAGGCGCAGCCCTTTCCGGCCGCCGCGCTGGCGGCGACCACGGGCGGTGAGCTCGTCGTCACCGGTCTTCGCGGCCTGCAGCGCCGCCCCAAGGTCTGAACCCCAACCGATTACGAGTACCCCGTGGCCATCTCCACTGACGACAGCACCCAGCCGGTCATCCAGCGACTGGAAGACTTCGACCCCGCGAGCGGATCGCGCACCGAGCGCCTGTTCTTCAACCACCGCCCCTGGGTGCTGTTGCTGTGCCTGCTGGCCACACTGGTGCTGGGCTGGCAGGCCGCGCGCATCGGCCTGGCTGCGAGCTTCGAGAAGACCATCCCCACGCACCACCCCTACGTGCAGAACTTCCTCAAGCATCGCGAGCAACTGGCGGGTGGCGGCAATGCGCTGCGCATTGCGGTGGCCGCGAAGCAGGGCACGATCTTCGATCCCGGCTATCTCGACACGCTGCGCCAGATCAACGACGAGCTGTTCCTGATGCCCGGCGTGGACCGGCCGTTCATCAAGAGCCTGTGGACCGCCAACACGCGCTGGGTGGCCGTGACAGAAGACGGCCTGGACGGCGACACCGTGATGAGCGACCGCTACGACGGCAGCCCCGCCGCGCTGGCGGAGGTTCGCGCCAACGTCGAGCGCTCGGGCGAGATCGGCCAGCTGGTCGCGGCCGACTTCAAGAGCAGCATTGTCTACGTGCCGCTGCTGGACAAGGACCCGCGCACCGGCGCGCCGCTGGACTACGGCGACCTCGGCCGCCGGATCGAGGAGCTGCGCCAGCGCCACACCAACGGCAAGGTGGACATCCACATCGTCGGCTTCGCGAAAGTGATGGGTGACCTGATCGAAGGGGTGCACCAGGTGGCCCTGTTCTTCCTGGCGGCGCTGGCCATTTGCGCCGGCGTGCTCTTCGGCTACACGCGCTGCGCGCGCTCGACGTCCATCGTCGTTGCCTGCTCGCTGGTCGCGGTCGTCTGGCAGCTCGGCCTGCTGCGCCTGCTGGGCTACGCGCTGGATCCGTACTCGGTGCTGGTGCCCTTCCTCGTGTTCGCCATCGGCATGAGCCACGGCGCGCAGAAGATGAACGGCATCCTGCAGGACGTTGGCCGCGGCACGCACCGCGTGGTGGCGGCGCGCTACACCTTCCGCCGCCTGTTCGCCGCCGGCTTGACGGCACTGCTGTGCGACGCGGTGGGCTTCGCCGTGCTGGCGCTGATCGACATCCGTGTGATCCAGGAGTTGGCCATCAACGCCAGCATCGGCGTCGCGTTGCTGATCTTCACCAACCTCGTGCTGCTGCCGGTGCTGCTCTCCTACGCGGGCGTCAACCAGCAGGCCGCGCAGCGCAGCCTCAGGCAGGAGCAGGCGGCGCAGCTGCGTGGTGCGTGGGCGGTGCTGGCCGGCTTCACGCGCACCCGGCCGGCGCTATGGGCGTGTGCGGCAGCGGCGCTGCTGCTGGCCGGAGCGGCGGCGCTGTCGTCGCGCATCCAGGTGGGAGACCTGGACGCCGGCGCCCCGGCGCTGCGTGCCGATTCGCGCTACAACCGCGACAGCGCCTTCGTGGTGCAGAACTACGCCGCCAGCTCCGACATCTTGACGGTGATGGTCACCACGCCCGATGACCAGTGCACGCGCTACGCCAACCTCAGCCGTGTCGACGAGCTGGCCTGGCGGCTCAAGCAACTGCCCGGCGTGGAGGGTACGCAGTCGATGGCGGGGCTGGCCAAGCTGGCGATGGTCGGTTTCAACGAGGGCCAGTTCAAGTGGTACGAGCTGATCGCCAACGACAAGTCGCTCGGCGGCGTGCAGGCCATCGCGCCGCGCGAGCTGTTCAACAAGGCCTGCTCGTTCCTCGCGCTGCACGTCTTCCTCAAGGACCACAAGGCGCAGACGCTGGAGCGGGTCGTTGCCGCCACCGAAGCCTTTATCGCCGAGCAGCCGCAGGGTGCCGATGGCGACGTGCGCTTCATGCTGGGCGCCGGCTCGGCCGGCATCGAGGCGGCCACCAACATCGTGGTGCGTCAGGCCATGCATCAGATGCTGCTGTGGGTGTACGGCGCGGTGCTGCTGCTGTGCCTGCTGACCTTCCGCTCGTGGCGTGCCACCGTGGTGGCGGTGCTGCCACTGGCGCTCACCTCGATGCTGTGCGAGGCCTTGATGGTGGTGCTTGGCATGGGCGTGAAGGTGGCCACCTTGCCGGTGATCGCGCTGGGGGTGGGCATCGGTGTGGACTACGCGCTGTACGTGCTGGCCGTCATGCTGCAGCGGCTCAAGCGCGGTGACAGCCTGGACGCCGCGTGGCGCGCCGCGCTGCAGTTCACCGGCCGCGTGGTGCTGCTGACCGGCATGACGCTGGCGCTGGCGGTGGGCACCTGGCTTGGCAGCCCCATCAAGTTCCAGGCCGACATGGGGCTGCTGCTGGCGTTCATGTTCCTCTGGAACATGGTCGGGGCCCTGGTGCTGTTGCCGGCGCTGGCGCGCTGGCTGTTGACGCCGCCCAAGCCCAGTGCCGCGGCCGTGGCCGCGCCGGTCGGCCAGGTGGCCTGAATGGCACCCATTCGTTCAAACCAGGAGTAATCAATGCTCGACAAGCAGATCCAGCAGGTGCTGGAAGCCGCCCGCGCCAATGGCGCCCCCGATCTCTGCGACGTGCCGCTGCCGGTGGCGCGCGAGATCTATCGACAGATCATGGGCGGCGCTGGCGCACCGCCGGCCGGGGTGGACACCCGGGACATTGCGGCGGCTGGCGGCGTGCCCGCACTGCGTGTCTACACGCCGCCCGGCGCGCAGGTCGCTCCGGTCGTGCTGTGGACGCATGGCGGCGGCTGCGTGGTCGGCGGCCTGGACGAATACGACGTGGTGGTGAAGCAGCTCGCGGTGGACGCGCGGGCGGTGGTTGTCTCGGTGGCCTACCGGCTGGCGCCGGAGCACCCGTTCCCGGCCGCCTTCGACGATGCCTGGGCGGCATTGAAGTGGGTGGCCTCGCCGGAAGGCGTGCGGGCGCTCGGCACGGCGGCCGACACGGGCCGGCTCGCCCTGGCGGGTGACAGTGCCGGCGCGCTGCTGGCCATCACCACCGCGCTGCGGGCGCGTGACGAAGGGGGTCCAGGGCTGCGCAGCCTGGCCCTGGCCTACCCGCTGGCCGCGGGCGGTCACGGCGACTATCCATCGCACACGGCGCACGCGGCCGGGCCGACCCTGACGAAGCGCACGATGGACTGGTGCAGCCACCATTTCTTCGGCGACGCCGGCCGCGCGCCCGATCATCGCGGCGCACCCTTGTTGGCGGACGATCTGTCGAGATTACCTCGTACGCTGCTGATGCTGGCTGCGCTGGATCCGCTGCGCGACGAGGGCCTGGCCCTGGGAGCACGCCTCAACGACAGTGGCGTGCTGGTCAGCGTGATCGAGTGTCATGGCCTGCCGCACGGCTTCTTGTCGCAAGGTGGATTTTCGGCGGCCGCGCGCGCCGCGCAGCGGCAGCTCGGTCGCGCCTTGGGCGACGCGCTGCACGAGGCCTAGGGCAAGCTGCACGTCAAGGTAAAGCGCCAGCGTCAGGTGTCGATTGCAGCAGCGCTTCGATCATGCCGGGCAGTTGCACATCCATCAGGATCAAGTCGCGCGGCTTGTGTGCGATGGCAGCGAGCGCCGAGGCCGCGTCGATGGCCGTCACCGCCGGACGGCCGTTGTCACCGAGCACGCTGGAGACCAGCGCCAGGTTCATCGGCCTGTGGCGCCCGAACAGCTGCGTGGTGGATGTCACCCTCCGATCACGTGGTCCACCTTGTGCGCCTCCCACGGCAGCGGCAGTTCCCAGCGGTGCAGCATGCGCGCCAGGGCCTGCTGGCTGAGCGTGGTGTCGCGCAGGCGGTTGCGCTGGAACAGCGTGGCATGCGGCACCTCCAGGTAGACCAGCTGCACCTGCGCGTCGTAGGCGTAGAGCAGGTCCAGCGTCTTGTTGCGCATCTGCTCGCTGAGATGTGTGGCGTTCCACACGAAAGGCGCGTGCCGGCGCAGCAAGGCCTTGGCCTTGTCCACCGCGTGGTGTGCGGCCATGCCGTCGTTCTCGCCATGCTTCAGGCCGAGCTCGGTCTTCGCGTCGTCGAACGAGACCACCGGCAGGCCGGCCGCGTGCCGGTCCACCCAGGTGTTCTTGCCCGAGGCCGGCAGGCCGCTGAGCACGATGACCTGCGAGCCGGGCGGCTGGAACAGTGGCGTGTCCAGGTGCAGTGCTGCACCGCGGGCGTACATCAGCCGCGTGTGGGCCGACGCGGCGGCCTTCGGTTGGTCCCAGCAGCCGTCCTCCCTTGCCAGCTCCTCGAACAGCGCGATGTCGTCCAGCCGGGCCTGCTGATCCTCGCAGATGCGCCCGCGCATGTCGGCCCGTGCCACGCAGACCAGGTCGCACAGGTCCACGCCCCAGGACAGCTTGCGGGCGATGAACTCGGGCGATTCGCCGCGGCGTGAGTCGAAAGCGAAAAAGGGCACCTGATGCGCGGCAACGATGCGGCAGATGGCCTCGCGTACCGCAAACGGCAGGCCGGCCCGCCACAGCAGCACCCGCACGTCGACCGCGCCGCGCCGCGAGTGGCCGGGCTGGCCGATGTCGCCGGTCAGTGGGTCCACCACCGTGGTCTCCGGCTTGCACAGGTCGTGCAGCAGCGCGGCCAGGAACAGCACCAGGCGGCGCGTGTCGCCTGCCGCCTGGTAGTGCGGGTCGGCCAGCAGCGCGTCCAGCACCATGCGGGTGTGGATGCCCACATTGCCTTCGGCGTGGTTCTGCCCCCGTCTTTCAAGCAACTATTCCACTCCGTGGAAAAAGTGGTTGCCCGAGCTGATGTCACTTCGCTCCAACGAACGTGAGCCACAACACTGGTAAATGAACCCGATACTTGTATACTTTTTCTGTGGCCATAAAAAAACGTCGCAGTCTTCACTCCATCGTCGATATACCCATCGTGGAAGGGGCGCTTGGCAGTTCCCTTCCGTTCCTGTTGCTCGAGGATGGGGAGGTGAGCTATCTGGCCTTGGCCTGGGCTCGTCACAAGATGCTGGACGCGGAGGTCGGAACCGCTTCGTTGAGCAAGGCGGTCGCTGCTGTGGGACGCTTCTACGACTACTACATGGTCGAACGGCAGGGCTCGGCGCTTGCAGCAAATGAACTCCGGCTGCTGCTAAAGCAGTTCTTTGAGGCTCGCCGCTTCGGCGCTGACGCGCTCGGCTGGGAGCCTGTCAAAGCCGGAACTGCCGCAGACGACGTCCGCGCCGTCTCGGAATTCACCGAGTGGTGCAGCGAGAACTTCGGACACGTTGCAGTCAACCCGCGAGAGCGGGTCATGCTGGCACATCTGAACCTTGCAGAGCAGATGACTCTCGCGTTGTCCGCGACGTTGCGGAAAAAGTGGGACTTCCTGTATCACCTGGCGCCTGCACGCGCTGAAGCAAACGGCGCCGTGACCATGCGTCCGTTTGCTCCAGGGAAGGGACGGAGCAAAAGGACCACGGGGCTGCAAAAGCACTATCCCCCGGAAAAGGCGTGGGCCACCATTGCGAGTACGCCCCGGACACGAGACAAGTTGTACTTGCTGCTTCTCTTCTTTGGAGGCGTACGGATTTCGGAGCCGCTGCATCTCTTCGCGTCTGATGTAAGTGTTCAGGCGGATGGCACCGCTCGCGTCGTGTTCGGACACCCCCAGGACGGGGCCTATTTATGGATTGGCCGCGACGGCAAACGTCAACGTGGCAGGCGCGCCACTTTCCTTGCGGAGCGTTATGGCTTCGGTCCCAGAAACCTGCTGGGCGAAACGCATCCGCTGCACGCCGGGTGGAAGGGGATGATGCAGGACGACCCTTCGCGTTCGGAGTCCGTGGTGCATTGGTTGCGCGACGACGCCAGTCGCCTCTTCGCGAGGTTGCATGCAGAGTACATGCGGACGGTCCGCAGCCGAATTCCTGACATGCACCCCTACTACTTCGTCAATGAGCGAGCCGACGAATCCTACGGAGGCCCGCTGAAGCATTCGAACGTGTCTAAGGGGTTCACTCGGGCAGCCGTGCGTGTCGGTCTGTCCGCTGCTGACGACGGAGTGAATCCTCACGGTGCGCGGCACTTCTACGGCTACTACTGCGCCTCTGTTCTTAGGCTTCCAGTGGAGACCACGCAAAGGCTCATGCATCACGAGAGCATTCAGTCGACCGAGCTCTACTACGCCCTTTCTGGCGAAGCTGTTCGCACCGAACTGCTTCGGGCGCAGGCGCGTCAGGCCCTAGAAGCGCCAGAGCTTCTCGCTGCCCCATTCTCTTTGCTTCCAGCCCCTTCGAATGCCTGAACTTCTGTTCTTCAAGCCTGCAGGAACATCGCGACTTGTCGCCTTGAACACCTCGCTTACGGAGGTAGCTGTGCTGGACGGGCTCAACGCCGATGTGCTTGCCACGGTCGTCACCGAACACGAGCAAGTCCGAATCGCGGAGTTCTGGGAGAACGTTCTATTGAAGCCTTCGCATCATGGGCCATGGCTCGAAGGGTTGAATCATCGACTGGGTACTGATGGGTATCCGGTGCCAGCCTACATCTTGAGCGCGGCGCTGCAGGCGTTGACCGGTACCACGCTGAAGGGAAAGGCGCTGGGAGACCCGCTCCGCGCATTGTCCCTAGACCAGCAACGAGAGCTCCTCTTGCAACTGCTGCCGGTCAGTAGAGTCGCTCTGAACGGCGTCCTTCGCGATGCGCGAGTCGCCTTCGCTCCTGACTTTGTGGCGTTGGCTGACGAGTGCGGGTCTCCCTCGGCGTTCGTCGCCCGACTCGCCGAGGCAATCCGCTCGAATCAGGCGCCTCCGTATCACATCCCTCGCTATATGGAGCTACTCACGATGCTCTGGAGCAAGGGGTACGTACTGTTTCCGGTGGGCATGCGCACTTGGACTACTAAGACCAAATGGGCGACGCTGCAAAAGCCAACCTACTCATCTAGGGTGGGCATCATCAGCGTTGCCATCGACGCAATCAAGTTGACGAATGACACCGACCTGCATGGGCTCACCTACAGCTTCTTTGCCGCATCCGGTGTGACGTCGGCAGCAGACTGGTCTCCGGGTCTCATTGACGCATACGAGACGCACATGCTTGCCTACTTTGAGAGCCTCAAGCTCTCGACCGGCAACATGTACTCCATGAAGAGCAAGGTGACGCGCGCAGCGCAAGTCTTCCGCCTGTTGCACAACGCCGAAAATCCAAACAACACGATTGAGCAAACGAGAACTCGCAAAGGGTCGCGGTCTGATGAACCGCTACGGACTGACGGCACATTTCGCTGGCTCGCCAAGAAGCGACCCGACTTGGTTGCTTGGGCAGACGCATTCCGTGCCTATGTCGAGAAGCTCACTACCGCGCGAATCGCAGGGCAAGTGGGACGGCTGAACTGGGCCTGTCAGGAGATTTGTGTGTGAGGCATAGCATGTCGACAAGGAACATGAATGCCACGCAAATCGAAAACCGCAATGGTTGCGGACAAGGCGGC
>Ga0307514_10003617_pt1 | contig 14681 bp, 13 predicted proteins | sample 16_EM_MG_FD_203088 | JGI IMG/M metagenome (GOLD analysis project Ga0307514, IMG submission 203088) | Populus trichocarpa ectomycorrhiza microbial communities from riparian zone in the Pacific Northwest, United States - 16_EM | ecosystem: Host-associated > Plants > Roots > Unclassified | place... | reverse complement strand
CGGTCCAGTCCGACCAGTCCCGACCAGTCCGGTCCAGTCCGGTCCAGTCCGACCAGTCCGGTCCAGTCTGGCCCAGTCCGACCAGTCTGGTCCAGTCTGGCCCAGTCCGATCAGTCCGGTCCAGTCCGGTCCAGTCCGGTCCAGTCCGGTCCAGTCCGGTCCAGTCTGGTCCAGTCCGGTCCAGTCTGGCCCAGTCTGACCAGGCCTTTCCCGGGTGGGTTAAGAATTTCAATCAGCTATATAAGAGTCTTCAATTCTCGGAACATATTGCTTTGATCTCTAGTCTTGCGGAACACTGCAAAGGTATGTTAAATATTCCAAATGTTAGAATATTAAAACAAATACTAATATACACATCCTGTACATGAGTACTATAGAATTATGGATACCTTCAACTCAGCCGATATGGACCTTGAGGCTGACCTATTCAGTAGTGATAATGAGCAAGAGGTTCTAAATGACCGGGATATGTCTAGCATATCTAGTTCACAATTTGCCTCCACTTTTCACTCCGAGTTTGACGCTCAATCTTTGGGACGTACCACCAGTAGTGTAAGATCTGGTGGAACCCCATCGGAAGTCTCTACACTTACACCATCTGCCTCTGGATCTCAAATCACTTGGTACAATCGAAGTTCACAGCGTCGCAGTTGGATATGGCGTCATGGTACCCCAGTATCAATCAACGGAAAAGCTTTCTGGCGGTGTGGATTATGTCGTAATAATCCCAAGCAGTACTCATGTGGTTCTACTCGACATCCAATTGAACACTTAAGAACTCAGCATCGGTTTACTGAAAGAGGCATTTTGGAGCCAGATTCTCAGAATTCCATTATTCGACAGGCTTTTGGAAATAGTATACCTCGTATTCAATTTAATAAGGATACTTTCAAGCAGTTACTAATTCAATGGGTTGTTTTGTGTCATATTTCCTTCCGACAAGTTGAAGAACCAAGCTTTCGTCTTCTTCTTAGTTATTTATCAGCTACCTCTGCTAGTTATACTTCCATCCCACAATCTCTTCCACGTTCTGGTTCTACTGTTCGTGCTTGGACTATGCAGCTCTTTTTACAACAAAAACAAGCACTTATCATCTTGTTAGAATCTCCTTGTACTATTCATTTTACTTTCGATTTGTGGACTTCTGGTAATCATTTGGCACTGCTTGGTTTAGTCGCGCATTGGATTAATCAAGAGGGAAAATGTTGTCGTGCATTGCTTGGGTTAAGGAGAATGTATGAAGCACATACTGGGGAAAATCAAAGTCAAATTCTGTTCACTGTTCTACAAGAGTATTCCTTGGTCCATAAGATTGGTTATTTCACTCTCGACAATGCTACTAATAATGACTCCGCTTTGTTACATCTTTCTCAGCAGTTGAAGGATATGGGTATCAAGTTTGATCCTATTGAGAGTCGTTTAAGATGTGTTGGTCATGTTATTAATTTGGTTGTAAAGGCATTTCTATATGGGCAAGAGTTTGTGAGTACTAATGATGTTGCTAATGATGAAGAGGACTTAGATCTATATGCTCAGTGGCGCAAACGAGGCCCATATGGAAGGCTTCGTAATATCATCACTTACATCTGTTGGACACCTCAAAGAAGAGAGGAATTTGCTAAAATCACACAAGAAGCGCAGCCTGAAGAAACGGCCTTTCAACCAATTGCTGCAAATCTCACTCGATGGAATAGTGATTTTAAGGCTTTGAAGAGAGCATTACAATTGCGGAATGGGTTTGAAGTTTTCATTGCAAGGCATATGCGAGATGGACTACAAAATGACCAACTTGATGTGGATGACTGGGCTGAGCTCCAAGATATTGTCAATATTTTGGAACCATTTCATCGATATACACTGGAACTGGAAGGCCATAGAGGTAATGGTGCTCTCTATGATCTACTACCTACAATGGACTACCTACTCGAGCATCTGGAGACAGCCAAATCCCACCATACTGCAGCTAACTCAACTACACACCTGATTAGTTCAATTCTGCTCGCATGGCAAAAGCTCGACAAGTATTATGCTTTGACTGACTCTAATACTGCAATTTATGCTGCAGTTGCGCTTCATCCTAGTATGAAATTTGAATACTTTGAGATCAATTGGGCAGAACATCCCGCATGGATTGAAAGTGCTAGGAATAAAGTAACACTATTATGGGAGACCTGGTATGTAAACCTTTTTAATTACTATACTATACAACTATGTTGATTACCTTTCTTTATTCTCTTTTAGCTATAAACGAGGCATTCCACCTACGATAGTACATCCTACTCCTACCACCTCTACCAGTGTTGACTCAACCTTAAATAATTGGAAGAGCAAGCGAGCTCCTCGAATACGTCAAAAGGATGAACTCGAACACTTTGCAGCATCTACTATTATTGAAACTGACAACCCACGGGTCTGGTGGATTCAACATCAAGCAGATTATCCAGAGCTTTCGATTATGGCACTTAATTTGCTTGCAATTCCAGCTATGAGTTCTGAGGTTGAGCGAGTATTTAGTAGTACTGGGTTAATGGTAACAGACCGGCGCAACCGGCTGAAGGAGGATATTATAGAAGCAGCTGAATGTATGAAGTCATGGCAGGCAGATGGTGGCCTAGTTGGTTTTGAAGAGGTAGAGCAGGTTCGTAGCATGTTGGAGCAATTGGAGATTAAGAGTACAGCTGTGGGAGTTGAGTCTCATACTGAGTAATGGTAGTTATCTTGTCTTTTTATATTTTTTAGTTTCTACCTAGTCTTGTCCGGATCCGTTAAGTATCAAGCATATGGCGATGGGAGTTGGAGTTGAATTAAGAGTATAGCTGTGGGAGTTGAGTCTCGATCTTGTCTTTTCATTAAGTATTAAGTGTATGGCGATGGGAGTTGGAGTTAAGTCTTGTGCTGAATAGTGGGAGTTATCTTAGTTGTCTTTTTATATTTTGTGGTTTCTACGTTAGGTTCTTTAGGTTCTGCAAATTGAACATTTACTTCTGTCCGCATGCCAGTCAGTCCAGTCGGCCCAGTCTGGTCCAGTCCGACCAGTCTGGTCCAGTCCGGTCCAGTCTGGTCCAGTCCGGTCCAGTCTGGTCCAGTCCGGTCCAGTCCGACCAGTCTGGTCCAGTCCGGTCCAGTCCGACCAGTCTGGTCCAGTCCGGTCCAGTCCGACCAGTCTGGCCCAGTCCGACCAGACCGTCTAGACGGTCCAGGCTGTCCACACCTGGTCACCATGCCTATATGATGCCGGCCTGATGATTCAGGCCAGTCCCCGGCCGAGCTTGACCCTGTCCAGACCGGCATGGGCCTTCTTGACAGCCGGACTGGCCGGCCCGATCCAAAGACTGATCACCGGGAAGTGGTGCACCCGCGTTGGGCGGGTTTTTTGCATAGCTCAGCCATACATGGCCCAAATAAGATCAAAATTTGGGGGAAGTCTTGTCCATATCCATATATAGTAGTCACGGAAACCTGAGTGTGCCACTTCCCGGTGATGAGCCGCTTCCCCATGATGTATGGTATCAGCCCCGCCTTCTTCCAGAACAGGAGGCGTCTCGTCCGAGGTTTTGGCCACCTCCGGGAGTCTTCCCCTCGTGCCCAAGCTGCCGTGACGTATTCGTACGGTTGGGCGGGGTCTGCAACAGTGCGTCCGTCAAGTCACTTGCTCCCGTATGTGAATGGTGAAGGCGGGAAGAATAAAGGTATTCGATACAGACAAGAGACTGAACATGAGGGATTCCCAGCGCCCTTATATATCCCATTCTCATCATACAATCCAATCTGCCCTCCAAGCATTATCCTCCGTATTCTCCGTATTCTCCGTAACCCCTGCATTCTCCGTATCCCAACCTCTCCGTCGTATGATTTCCTGTACTAGTACTCAACAGGGTCCCTCCAGATTTGGCCTCCCGTCAGCCGCCCCGTTTCCGGGGATGCCTGTGTGTCCCTTGACCCAGCCTATGCGGAGGTCTCGTCCCGCCTGCCTCAGCGCTGCTGCTGTTTCCGGGATGGGGCCAGGGCGTCTGTCTGTTTTTTTAAGTAATCATTAATCGCATTCGGGTGCCTGTCTGTTAACCATGTGACGGCTGTTTCGGAGTCTGTGAGGGTGGTTATCGGCCCTGCCGCGTGCGGTGACTACCTAGTGCTTGCGCAACCGCTTCCACCTTGGTGTCCACCGACGCCATGCCTCTGCCCAACGCGGCCCTGCCTCGACCTGTGAGGTAGTCCCCTCTTGTGGCCTTGATCCATCCCGCTCCCGCTCTCCCATCACCCAGGACTGACCCGTTACATCACTGTCCGCCCTGCTTCCACCTCAGCTTCGACAAGGTCTTCTGCCCATCTTGTCCATCCAAGATCTGTCGGACCGCCCGTGTCTCTCGCTGCTGCCTCTTTCGGCGATGCGCCTTCCCCTTGGACCATTTCGTGGGAACCCAAGCCGATCCGCGCCTATATTCTCTCAGCAGGTAGTAGGTTCGGCTCCCGCTCCCCAAAAGAGTGAGGAAATGGAGGGCAGGAACTGGCGCGCGGGGAGGAGAGAGGCCACCTAGGGCACCCTAGGAGCTGCAGTCCATCTCCATAGTCTAGATAGACTGAATGCGATTAATGATTCCTTAAAAATAAAACAAAGGAGGAAATGGGCATGAAGGAAATACAGGGAAGCATATACTTACTGTACATACCTACCTAGCAGCAAGTAAGTCTCCTATTCTGGTTGTAGGTAGTCTAGCCTGACTTTTCTTGGAAGCGCTTTGGTACATAGGTAGATTTGCGCAGTACCACATCTGCAGCTGCATGAATACAGTGAGGCAGTTGGCCCAGCCGAGAAACATGAGGAGCTATGGCATAAACGTGCGTTCACAGGACGCAGAGGCAGGGGAGCGATAGATAGTGTGATGCTGATGGCGCACATTGCCGAGAAACATCCTGAAGGAGTGATAGTTGGGAGGGACGCACAGAATACGGTACGGAGGGAACATGTTAGCAAAGTATTACACGACCATAGGTGGCTGAAGGAGTGGGTCGATCTGGCTGTCACCAAGGCAATTCAGCATGGAAGAGGGTTACGATGACAGGGACACCCCAAGGTAGTCTGCTATCCTGTCACGGGTGTTGACACAGTTACCTAGTTTAGGTAGCCCATATGGTAGGAATCAGCTAAAGGCTACTATGATCGCACCATAAGTACTGATGTCGAGCCTACGCATAGGCTATATAGTGAGGCAAAAGCACTAGGGGTAGTCAATAAGTTTTCTGTGTCATGTAAGTGGTTTTTAGCGCAAGCCACACACTAGCCAAAACGAGTGAAGGTTACAACATAAGCGTGAGCAGATGCCTATATAAGAGGCCATCTAGACGAGCGCATGAAATTAGATAGGAGTCAAGTTAACAGAAGGCGATAGCTTAATATTATTCTCGTATATTCTTTAGCCGTACGTGAAGTACCCCTGTTATATATCCCCAGCGGTGTACATGTCCAGCGTGGTGTGGGATGCGGAGAAGAGGTTGACGCAATGGCCAGGGAGAGAGCTGCGACGGGAGCGAAGGGTGAGCTACTGGCCCCTTTCATTCATTGACGGCGTGAACGGTGTGAGGGTAGGAGGAGAACAAGAGCTAGATAACGCACTGGAAGCAGCGGGGCAGGCTGCCGGCATCCGGGTGAAATGTAAGGTTCCGACCTTCACGGTGATCAAAGTCTATTCTGTTCAGATGATGATGTAGGTACAGGACAAGGAGGACATCCTCCGAACTATATGACACTCGCGTATGCGAGTCACGTGTGTGACTCTTTCCCCATCAGGCTCCAACCTAGTGCTGTAACTCAACCTTCTCTCCTGGGAGGCAAGCCTCACAAACGGCAAGCATTTAGGGGTCATAATGCAGAATCGACAACGGCATCAGAAGTACAGAGACCAGAAGGCTAAGGTGGCGTGGGGGGTCGTGAGGCGCCTGGGCAAATTGCCAGCGATGGGGAAAAGGACATTGCTGACGCAACAGTTGCTCCCTATTTTGACATATGGCTGTGAGCTATATCCCGAGCCCAGTGAACAACAGCGGAGGCTAGCGAACACGATGTATCGATAGGCGGTCGAAGCATACCCGGGAAATCGATTTAAGCTACCACACAAAAATAAATCGGTCTGGGCACGAGAACAGCATATACCCCGGAGCTGCGTGATATTGCGGAACCGATATTGAGGGGAGTCTTAGAGGAAGACACTGCGCTCCGGTGGATGCGGGGATGGCTCTGGGGGAGAGCAAGGTAGAGGTAAAAGTGTTAGTCGAGCAAGAGGTAGAGGAGTGGACTGATGGAAGCTGGGAGTATGGGAGGGCTGCAGGAGCCACGAGGACGAAAGAGTTATACCTGGGGAGTCGGCGGCGGTCAGAAGTAGGGGTGCTCCTCGCATGGGAAAACAATGACACGATAGTGCTGGACAGCCAAGGGGTGATACAGCGGATATGGAACCTACAGTACACCCAGCCGCGGTCCTGGATAGAGGAGGAGTTGGTGGCACTGATGCGGAAACACCCCAGGACGCTGATGTGTGTCAGGGGGTGCGGGGGAATGAGGAGGCGGATAGGAGGGCAGGGATGGAGGTTGAGTTAGGATGGCGACTGCAGAAGACAGTGATCGCCATGCTGGCGGGTATTAAACAAGAGTTCCCAATATACCCGGCGGCACCGGCTCACATGAAATGGACACCAGTGGCGGTGAAGGGGCTAGTATATTTGGTGATTGACAAGGGACCCCAGCGGCAGTGGCTATGGGAGATTGGAAAATCGGAAGAGCGGTGTTGTGTGCTGGACAGCACAGAACGCTGCACACCTACTGTTGGATGCTAGTAATCATGCGACAGGGGCCACAGACATCGCAAGGGTGACGGAGTTACATGGGACACGGAGTTACATGGGACACGGAGTTACATGGGATACGGAGTTACATGGGATACGGAGTGACATGGGAGTGACATGGGATACGGAATGGCATGGGATACGGAGTCTACGTAGGATACGGAGGATGTTTTGCCTAGGAGGATATTTGTGAGGATTTCTTGTAATTATGTGCAGCAAGTGAACTGACAGACGTATATTTCTACTGGGTTGGAGATAGCAAGGGGCGTACGAGTGAGATGATTTGGGAAGATGAGAAGTGGTGCGAGGCGATGGCGGAGTTTGTTAGGTAAATTGTAGATAATACGGGAGGGCAGGGACTGGGCCCGCGGGGAAGAGAGAGGCCATCTGGGATATACTAGGAGCTGCAGTCCATCACCATATTCTAGTTAGGATAAATGCGATTAATGATTCTTTAGAAAAAAAGGTTGGCCCAGCCGACAGGCACAGTAGCCCAATGAAGGTCCCGTCAAAGGGATCATGGCCGTCCCATAGCCCAAGTCTCCATAGACGTACAGTATAGACTCAAAAAAAAAAACCTCGTGGCTTTTAGTTATACAGTAGCACCAGAATTAACTAGAAATATGGCTTGTGCATTTTTGGCTTTAGTTAACCTAGCTACATACAAGTCTTGTCCGCAGCTCCCCTAAACTTCTGCTCGTAGAGCCCTGGTGTCAGAATGACTAGGAGCAATCACCAGTCAGAATGACGGAGAGCAATCTCAAAGTATACTATTAAGTGATGATGATGATGATGCAATACCTATGCCCTGCCCAAAAGCTAATAGTCCAACCGCCAAGTCCTATGTCCCACGCTATGCGTGTCATCGCCCTATGCACCAACATGCCATGCCATCATGTGCTATGCGTCCCATGCCATCATGTGCTATGCCCTACATCCTATGCTATGCACTACCCTAACCACCTGAATCCTTATACCTGGTATGTATTATATGTATAAATATATGTATATATATAGAGAGAGGGGGGGGAGGCACCCTGTGCTTTTTTGGTTTTAGTTCACTTGATGATGTAGCTGCGTACAAGTCTTAGACCACAAGAATTGATGGCGCAAGTTGTTAACTCTTGGCTGGCAAGTTTGCAATTGCAAATTCAACTACCTGTGTAGCCCTTGTCTTGCAGAATTGATCTTTTGTCCATATGAGCTAGCTCCTCTTCTACCCTGACAAAGCTGCACATGCCGACTGCCAAAATGGCAAGGGAAGGTGTTTCTGTTATTATGAGCTCAGGGTAGAAAAGTACAGTATCTGCCCCAGAGGAAGAGAGTTTTGCGAGTGTTCGCTGCAAGTGAAGTTGGAATTCAGAGAGGACTTACTAGTGCCAAAACTCAAGACAAGATATCTGAAGAAAGGGATGGAGCTGCTGATCGCGGCCGATGCCTTAATATATGATATTCAGGGTGCAGGGCGCAAGGGTATTATTATAGAAATTAAGGCCATGTAATGTTGCAGTCTTGCAGGATACACCGCCGTAGTGCCTTGACTTGAAGTATAACACACGTGATCTACAGCACATTACTAATCCATAACTAGACTAAGCTCCAATTGGGCGCTAAGTAATTGACATGTCGCTATTTTTATCACAAAGGAACTGATGGTAGTCATGGCGCAGTGGTAAGTTCTTTACTTTACGGGTTTGATTATCAATTGAGCACTCTACCGTAGTTCGACTCTAGGTACGTAGAGGCAAAAAGTGAATTGTCAAATATATTTGTTAGACTAGAAACCAGGGTTGTCCTTTGAAACCGTTTTGACATTTTATATTTTGATTAGGAAAAGTCAGTCGTTGGGAGAGACGTGGCAAGCTGTAAACTTCACCATATGTGGCAGCCTGGCTGCTGTGAATTTCACTATACATCAATACAGTATGTCCTGGGTCGCGGGCAATATTTGGTCTAATGAGGGATACACTACCAATCTGATGTAAGATATAGACCGGATGTAAGGTAGAGATATAAAATACGAATCTATAACTGAACGTGTTCTGTATTCATGGTATAAAAGCCGAGTTGAGATCCGGCATTGTACAGTTCATTCATCTGCCTCTTGTGGAATTGGATACAGCAGAGGTTAGTTGAGCAGGAGGTAAATTCTAGGGAAATTGCAATAACTCCTTCTGAGAATGAGGACAAGCCTCAGAACATCAAAAGTACCTCTTCTACATGCACTACTACTACTGGTGATGATAGGTGGAGTGAGGGGGAAGATGCAGAGTTTATAGTTACATTTAATTCAACAGTTCTGCATTACAGTATTGTGGACAGGTAGTTCGAGAGTGGATGGCACAGTGCAACAAACGTCATATTTTTGCAGTGGGTGATATGGTTAGGATAGGTATTCGAAGAGGAGACAGAGCCAAAACCGATAACAAGCAAAAGTTATTGCAAAACCACAGCCAGAGCGCCCCCAACTATGAACCAAGTATGGCATACTTACCCAACTAAAGACGTCCAACCAGCTATGGTAGCCTCAATATAGCCTCGGCACCAGACTGCAGGGTTTGGGCGATGGTATTCCGGATACTCCGGAAGCTAGACAAATGAAATTTACATTATGTAGGCATCTACCCTCAAATCGTCGCTGCCAATGCTTTGAAAATGACCTCAAATGCTATCTATTGCCACACCAAAGTGTCAACTGATCATGACCTCTCAATTTTGGCTGAGCGGACATAAATTGGGCAGTTAGAGGACATTTGAAGTTTTTTGATGGAGTTGCTAGGCTACCAGGACCGGAACCAGTCATAGATTTTTTTCTCCTTTTGAACCCGCAAGTTCTTTCTGTGTTATATAGCTCTAGTTAGGCAATCAATTCAATCTGTGGTCTACTATGATTAAGGAATTATATAAATTGCGCGCGGAAGGCATAGATATGGCGGCCTCGCTACCTGTAAATTTCACCCGACATCACTGTCACCTATGCGATCCCCCACAACCCCAGTATTGATAACGAACAGGAGGATCTAATAAGCGGTCTTGGGAACTACCTAGCGCCCCTTCCCTGGATGACCTGCGAGACCAAGGGGGTTGAAGTACACATAGAGCTAATCACAAAGTAAATAACTAAGGAAATTTGTGACATGATACTTTTTTCATCCTCCTCTTTCCCCTCCTTCCTCCATAACTCCTGCGTTGCTCATGTACAAATCATCACACAAAACACACCAACATCCAATGCCCGGCCTGCCATACCCAAACTGCGGTTCCACTGATTTAACTTGCACCTAAAATACACCAACCAGTGAGTTAGTTCATCAACAGCCAATAATGGAACGTACATCCAAGGAAGCCCTTACTTGCTATGACAGAAACATTAACAGATGGCTGGAGATATGCAGGCGGGAGAGTGGTAAAATCAATAGATATGAAGGTGAGTCTACCAGAGGCAGATAAAATGACAATAAGGTTGGCAGTGTCATTTACTGCAGAGCGGGATCGTCGGTATTCAGCAGGAAGCCAGAGCAATTTCTTCATGTTGCATGTGAGCCATTGATCAGTAACATGCAGGGAATGAGTTAACGTGTGTGATAGTTCCTGATTGCCATCGGTGTGGAGAGGTGACTTGAGCTGCAGTATGCCGTGATTCGTATGTAAATGCGTTCCGTCGTTGGAAAACTTCGTAATGTCGATGGTGCCATGAGTGTTTATGATTTCTATGGTTGTTTTTTCTGTAGTATCCCATAATCTGACCGTCCTGTCGCTGAATGCAGAGGCAACAAGTTTTCCATCAGGCGAAAACACAGCTGAATGATTGGTACAACCTTCCAAAACTCCATATTGGTTTCCTGTTGATGTATCCCATAATCTGACCGTATGGTCGTCGGATGCAGAGGCAACAAGCTTTCCATCAGGTGAAAACACAGCCGACCTGACCCAACCAGTATGACCTTCCAAAACCGCACATTGCTTTCCTGTTGATGTATCCCACAATCTGACCGTTTTGTCGTCGGATGCAGAGGCAACAAGCTTTCCATCAGGTGAAAACACAGCCGACCTGACCAACTCAGTATGACCTTCCAAAACTCCACATTGATTTCCAGTTGATGTATCCCATAATCTAACCGTTTCGTCCCAGGATGCAGAGGCAACAAGCTTTCCATCGGGCGAAAACACAGCCGAAGTGACCTTATCAGTATGACCTTCCAAAACTCCACATTGCTTTCCAGTTGATGTATCCCATAATCTGACCGTTTTGTCGTCGGATGCAGAGGCAACAAGCTTTCCATCAGGTGAAAACACAGCCGAATTGACGACACTGGTATGACCTTCCAAAACTCCACATTGATTTCCAGTTGATGTATCCCATAATCTAACCGTTTTGTCCAAGGATACAGAGGCAACAAGCTTTCCATCGGGCGAAAACACAGCCGGCCTGAAAAGACAGGTATGACCTTCCAAAACTCCACACTGCTTTCCTATTGATGTATCCCAAAATCTAACCGTATTGTCCAAGGATGCAGAGACAACAAGCTTTCCGTCAGGTGAAAACACAGCCGATTTGACCGTGTCGGTATGGCCCTCCAAAAGCTGACATTGCTTTCCTGTTGATGTATCCCATAATCTGACCGTATTGTCATAGGATGCAGAGGCAACAAGCTTTCCGTTGGGTGAAAACACAGCCGATTTGACTGCGTTGGTATGGCCTTCCAAAAGCTGACATTGCTTTCCTGTTGATGTATCCCATAATCTGACTGTTTTATAGGATGCAGAGGCAACAAGCTTTCCGTTGGGTGAAAACACAGCCGATTTGACCACATCGGTATGGTCTTCCAAAAGCTGACATAGCTTTCCTGTTGATGTATCCCATAATCTAACCGTTTCGTCCAAGGATGCAGAGGCAACAAGCTTTCCATCAGGTGAAAACACAGCCAATTTGACCCAATTAGTATGACCTTTGAAAACTCCACATTGCTTTCCAGTTGATGTATCCCATAATCTGACCGTTTTGTCGTCGGATGCAGAGGCAACAAGCTTTCCATCAGGTGAAAACACAGCCGACCTGACCCACTCAGTATGACCTTCCAAAACTCCACATTGCTTTCCAGTTGATGTATCCCATAATCTAACCGTGTTATCCCAGGATGCAGAGGCAACAAGCTTTCCATCGGGCGAAAACACAGCCGAATTGACCGCATCAGTATGACCTTCCAAAACTCCACATTGCTTTCCAGTTGATGTATCCCATAATCTAACCGTGTCGTCCCAGGATGCAGAGGCAACAAGCTTTCCATCGGGCGAAAACACAGCCGAACTGACCTTACCAGTATGACCTTCCAAAACTCCACATTTCTTTCCAGTTGATGTATCCCATAATGTGATCGTTCCGTTATAGGATGCAGAGGCAACAAGCTTTCCACCGGGTGAAAACACAGCCAATCGGACTGGCCTATGGCCTTCTAGTGTCTGTATCAATGAACTCCACACATCTGGCACTTTAGGTCCCATAGTAACCCAAGGGATATTTTTCAAGTATTCCATTCGAATCAGACTTGATCGTGGGCAAACAAAAGTCCCGAATAGTAGACCTGTAGGGGCGCCATTTCAATAATTGACTTCATGTGCAATACAAACCGTTTGGCATCATATGCAAGTTCTAACAATCCTGGATCATAGTCTCCCAATGGTCCCTGTATTCATTCAGGTCAATACTATTCTCTATATAAACTAATAAGCTGTGCAACTTACAGATAGTATTTCCTCTAGAGTTATTATCATATGAGCTCCATTTGATACCTCTCCGATTAAGCTAAGTCCCTCCAACCAATGAAGAAAGTGTTGTTCAAGAAATTGCCGAATAATCCTGACGCCCTCCTCCACTGGGTTTCCAAGTCGCAAGTGATCAAACCAGTAACGGCATGCGTATTGAACGTGTGGTGGAATGCTTTTTTGTATCGTATCATCGGGAATCTCGGTAATCAAAACTCCTGGTCCCCAAAGATCACATATATTTTCCCGAAGCTGAGATATATGCTCCATACATTTTCGAAATAGGCTGGTGTGTCTCTCTTTCTCATCTATCTGGAATCGAGGATTGTTGCATCTCTGAGGGTCCTGTAGGAAGTCTCGGAAGGATAGATGAAATAATCGGACAGGCTGGCTTTCATTTTCGGGAACATTGAGAACAGAACGCAGAGAGTCCAAAGTTCTTGCAACCATGTTGAATCGCATTCGAAGCAGCTGTGCTAAATTCCTAGCTGGCATAGTATTAAACATTACCACAATGGATCCAACCACCTGCCTAAACCGTCGTGCTAACTCTTCACACTCTTGATCACCTCGATTTCCAAGAACCAAGTGTTGCAGTAGTGTTGTATATATGCCATCGAGATGCTCTGTTGCTGACCGGGATGACTTGGTTGTGTTCAGAATTAACGAGAGTTGTTCTTCAGGACCATCTATGCCGTCTTGAATAAATCGAAGTGTCGTTGCAGCATAGATAAACAGTCCAGCTGCCCTTTCCACCAATTGTTTAATAATTAGCTCATCTGGCCATGGTGTCCCCAGCCCATGTTTGGCTTTTAGTGCCGACAACTTTTGGCGAAAGAAAGTAGAAATATCTCCATTAACTGTGTCGAGCGGGATATTATGGAGTATAAAATCCTGATACGCCTCACCAGACAGTTGACGAAATCTATCGAATATGGGGACTTCTGGCCTACTGGTAAGGAAGATCTTGATCCGAACTGTGACAAGATCCTTGGCCTCTGCAATTAGTTGGAGGATTAATTGAATATCTTGCATGCTGTCACATTCATCAAGTGCGTCAATTACTACAACCAGTTGAATTGATCGAGTAGGGGCACTCTTTAACGGATTCAGAATGAGTTGGTTCCACTGCTCCCGTAAGCCTTGTTGAAAGATGTCAGCATTGTTGTCGATGGCGTCTGAGATGGATGCCCGGAGTACTGGTAAACTGTTTGCAAGCTGGGCGGCAATTGTAGTGAAGAACATGTGAGAGTGACTGATATCCTTTTTGCCTCGAGTAAAAAAGAAACTTGCGGCAAGTCTTTTCTTTTCTGCAAGCTCCTGAGCAACTGTACGAGCAATTGTGGATTTGCCAGTCCCAGCCATTCCGTTAAGCCAGAAGATGCATTTACTGTTCGGATCCTCACACCAGTCCATAATCTGCTTCCGGAGCTCTACTCGTGTATCTTGCAAACAATGATCTTCATGTTGGCGGAGCCAGTCGTTATGGGCAGCACCTTCCGCGCGCGGTAACTTCGCAATATTTGCACTTTGCTGCAGTGACTGTATACGTACTACCAATTAGTACTAGTACTGAGCGAATGGATCAATAATGGACACTTGCAATAACAGCCGTTCTAGATATAGATATTAGCGCATACTATGACTCCAGTCGAGATAGACTCTTACATCTGGTCAGAATTCATGGCAAAAGCCAACTCTGATTTATGCCGCTCAAGTAACTGAATAATTTGGAGCACATCCGCCTTTTGAAATGGCCACTTTAACCTCTGGCTCAGCATTTTTCTCTTTTTATTTTGTCTTTTGCTTGGCTCCAAAATCTCCAGAATTTGGTCAAACTTCTTTTCAAGTTCCAAAGAGCTCTTTTCGAGGAGCGGCTTCAACGCAATCAACTTGGTGGCACCAGGACCTTTCGCCAAGTGGCTAACTTGCTGAAATGCAGTTTGGAGAGCCATACCATACTTCACCGGGTAATGCATCATCACCGGGAAGTGCATCAGCCCCCACGCAGCCCCTGTCGGTTCATTCTTGGCGGCGTAATGGAGTCCAAAATGAACGGATTCGTAGCCAGCAAAGTGTGT
>Ga0307514_10003616_pt1 | contig 14689 bp, 10 predicted proteins | sample 16_EM_MG_FD_203088 | JGI IMG/M metagenome (GOLD analysis project Ga0307514, IMG submission 203088) | Populus trichocarpa ectomycorrhiza microbial communities from riparian zone in the Pacific Northwest, United States - 16_EM | ecosystem: Host-associated > Plants > Roots > Unclassified | place... | reverse complement strand
CACTGAGGTTTGCTTTTTTTTTTAAGCTAATGTTTTTTGTTTTTTATCATCTAATTTTAGAGTTTTGCATGTTATTTTTACTATTTGCCTTTTCATTGCTTTTTTTAATAAAATTTCTTTTTTTTTAAATATTAGGTTGTTCGATAATTGAGTTTCATGATTTTATTCAATTGCCTTTCAAACATAATTATCCTAATATCAAGACTGGGTCAAAGATATTTGATCTTGACCCGATTGGGCTTGGATGAGTATTTCAACCTTTTTTTGAAATTATGTCTTTTCTTAGTTTCCATTCTTCAATATTTTATTTGCTTAAAATTGAGCTTCAATTTTTAACTTTTTATTTTATTTTATATTGAGTTATTACGTTCTCATTTGATTTACTAAGAATTGACCTTCAGATTTTTTCCCCCTACTTTCCTTTCTACAAGATCATCTTATTTTTATGTTCATAATTATGAAGTTAGTGATTTAACTCGGTTTAACGGAGGTCACTTTTTTTGTTGTTTTTTTTTATTTTAGTTTAGCCTTCTAGACATGAATTGTTTAATAATTTAGAAGAGATAGGTCGGGTTCTTTTATTTTATTTTTTATTAGTTTATTTTTTATTAGTTTATTTTTTATTGCTATATTTTATTATTTAAATTATTAATTAAATCAATAACTCGGATTTTGATTATATTTTTTAACATTATTTATTTATGTAAAAAAAATTGGTCAACCGCCACAAATGTAGTAGATATATGTATAAATGAAAGATTATCATGATATCTGATGCGTTATGCTCCAACAAATGTTGTGTCAACACGTAGGTGACGATCAGGTGGTCTTCTCGAGCTTCCGTGAATTTCAGTCCATCCCCCTTTCTTTGTTGCTTGAGAATGCAAGTTAGTTTGGACAAGACATTTTCTTATCAATTTGTCGGAAAAACATATGCTCAACACTTGTTTGTACCGGAGTGTGTTGATGAATATCGTTAGTCTTTTCTATATATATATATATATATAGATTTTAAAATATATTTTATTTAAAAAATATCTAAAAAACTATTTTAAATTATTTTTTATTGAAAAATATCCTACATAAGATTCCGCGCATTGATATACACACACACGTGCACGTGTGAATAAACACTTTATGAGAAGTTTATTACAAGTTTTTCATTTTTCTGCTGGATATTAAGAGAAAAAACTCACATATTCATGCACCTATAACAAATTTTTTTTTTTTTTTTGGTTTAACGTGGGTGTCCGGACCAGCTTGCGCGCACCTCGACTAATCTCACGGGTCCTGAAGTTAACGACCATGTAAACCTCCAGTGGTCATCATATGAGCAACCACAGGGCTCGAACCTGAGACCACAAATGAAACAAATCTCTTGATCCCAAGCTTTTACCACCACATAGTTACCTTTAACAAATTTTCTCCTTACATGTGCTTGCATTTGTAAAAAATTACATGTATTATATTATTTAATATTATAATCAAATTATCAAAATTATATCTTTCTTGCGGTCCAAGAGAGGATGTCAAAGAACAATGTGCACTTCAACACATAGGCCTGGTAGGTATAGCCAGACCCCAGGTTAGTTTTCTTTTTTATTTCCATGTTGATTTAATTTTTTGGGGATTCCAAGAATTATTATCATTTATGTTTTATACAACCTCGCAATTATTATGTTGTGATTTATTGCGAGTGACACAACACAACTTAAAATTATGTTTTTCTTTAAATAAAATAAAATAAAATCCAAACACAATTAGACACTAGAATTTAGAAAACTACAATCTAGTATACATGGAGACAACATCAAGATTTAAGCCTCCTCCGAATCCCAATCAAGAAGCCTATATACTAATGTACAGACAGCTACAGCTGCAGTCCAAGAATATCTACCGATACAAATAATGCCGATGCAATCTAATGATACAGTGCGCACTCAAGTTATGTAGTGCAGGCATGACACAACATCCCCTTCTTGCAGTTTCAAAATCAAAATAATGAAAACTCCTCTTTAGTTAGACCACACATGAACCAGACCATGCCTATTACCAGTGTAGATTTCATTGCGCTCTTCATCGTAAAAAAGAGCGGTTATGTCTTCCAAAGCCGCTGCCACTGTACTTCTCATCATCAAGCGGCTCTGCTTTGAGCTTCCTGTGCTGCTGCTGCATTCCTCGTCCTTGGGACTGCCATTGGTGGCATTTATTTTAGCTAGGCATTTTCCTGTCAGGATATTGCTGATATTGATAGAACCAGCTGCATCCAGAATCAGACAGTGAGATTTGATAATTTCCCGATAAGAAGTTTTCTTCACTGCATCACAATTAAGGCAACTCCCAAAAGATCTTATACAAACAAAGGCCCGACAACTTATTGGTCTTTCCTCAAAAGCAATTCATGCAGAAACACCATCAGAGGGATTGTCCTCGTGGACACCAACCACAGAAACGAAAAAATCTACATTAACAAAGTGTCAGGAACACAGATGTTCCAAATTCTCCATTGATTATTCGTTCCTCTTGCCAATAATGTTTAGTAGTTTTCATGCTCGACAAAAAAAATCAAAAGTTGATACAGCATTGTGGCATCCAGACATGCTTTTAGGATCAACATTTATTCTTCAGAGTAGATCAGAGCTCTAGATGATAAGAGATCTAACTCTAGACCATGCCACTTAAATTGGGTAGTTAATATGGACTGGTAAAAGTATCAAGTCACTTAAAAAAAGTGTCTGAAATAATAACATACACTGTATGGTTGGAAACAAGACAGCCGTTCAAAAAAGTTACTGGATTACAATAAGCCAACAACCTGACTCAAAAAATGTTTGTCAAATTGGATGATAAAGTTTTGCATAATTTATTGGGTCAGTTCTAAGCAGCTTATTTATTAAGACAAACCAAAGCACAGAATTCATAAAGGATTCAAAATTATAGTAAGCTCATTTGGATCATATGGGACCATCAGTGTACGAGAACAAGTTTTATTCTTGCTGGACAACCTGAAAGTATCTGACAATGTTCAAGCTGTTAATAGGCAGTACAGCTACAATTGACAGAAAGAAAATGTATACCATCTGCTTAAAATCAAACAATTAAAAACTCAGACACACTGCAGTATAATAATATGTTCAGTTTTATGTTTAATAATTGCATTCTATAGAATTAAGATAGAATTTTTCTCCAAAAATGAGAAGAGAACAAAGGATTCTAGACCTCATCTAGTATCGACCATGAGTATTTAAGCATTAGTATTTGCCAACCAAAATGATGATAAAAAAAAATTACCATTTCCTTCCATCCATTGATCGTCAGAATCAGCCTTGCAGTATGAAATGATAAGATCCTGATCACTTGTTATGTAAATGTTATTTGTGTTACAGTCAGGATGCCATAAGAGATGATCCTCGAATGAAGTAACAAGCTCTCCACGAAAATTCCAAACAGCAACAGTTCTATTTCTGAATGTTAAGAACAACTGGTTTTCATACAGAAAGATAAATGCTGATGGTGTCATGAAGTCGGTTCTGCTAACTTCCCTAATACCAGTATGTCGAACCTGCATAAAGAAGATACAACTACTGGAGCAGACAACAAGCCAAGCTGAAAGATAGATACTGAAAACAAAAAAAGGTAACTCACGTCAAGAATCTGGAGATTCTCATTTTCTTGTTTGACAAGAAGCTTTTCGTTAAATTGTTCAATGAAGTCCACCTTCTTATTTCGATGAAGAAGATGCTTGAAGTCTTTGAGAATTGTACCATCTTCTATTGACAAAATCTTAAGAGGAACATAGCCACTTGATCTATTTAAAATCAATAACATGATGCCCGGACTGATGCAGATGAAGCCAAACATAGGCAAAGTTAGAAGACATTTAGCATGCAGAACAAACAAATCAAGGGCCAATCAAACAGACACATTCCAGAAGAGAAAACGAGATACGTAGTATTGTATGTTAAAGTTAAATGAATGACCGTACAAATTGACTGCCATGATGAGTAAAATTTATTGCCATGCATCTACACTAACAAAAGGTAAAAGGCATAAGCCTCTATCATATTTTAACAGTATCTTATAATTAATAAGATAATGATGCATCTTAAACATGTGCGCATACACACACACACACACACACACACACACACACACACACACACACACACACACAGAGAGGGAGAGAGAAAGTACCTGATCTTGATTTCTTGCACATCTGTATCTGATATGGAGTACAGCATTGTGTAGTTTTTTAGGTCAAAAACCTTGTATATACTGATCACAGATACCAATAACAAAATATTAGAAGTAGGATAGCTGGAGCATGTAATTGACGTAGCAGATGGACTGTAAACGGTACCTATCTTGTGCTGAGTACGTTAGCACCTTTCCATTGACATCATCAAACTCCACAAAACCTGGCCACTTCAAGGACTCGGACTCAAAAAGAGGGAAACCTGCATCTGGCTTACCCCTTCGAATGTACCTAAACATTTAAAATACAAGGCATCATCATCATCACACAATTAGGACACACACAAGTCATGTAAGACTGAAGTTGACAAGAAAAGTCAAAGGTCTGGGAAGCGCAGTCGCACTCAATTCTCGTTGATCTGCATTTCAAGGAGCTGAAGTTATCCGACGCATAGACCGAAACAGTGATGAGAGAATCATTGTTTTTATTGTAGAACAAACTCCGAATGACTTCATCAGGACTCACATTCAAAAAACATATCCTCTGATTTGTCTCTGCATTTCAAATAGTGAACAGCAGATAAGATATGATGCAGTCATAGTCTTTCACATTCACAAAGAAAACATTTCAAGTATATTTCTATGTAACATGACATGAGAATGAAGACAGAATGTGAGTACCTCTACTAAAAGCAGCACATACACCAGAATGTGCAAGGGCAAAGACAATGTCCCGGGCGGCCACAATCTCAATAACTTTAGTTCTCTTCATCAAAAAGGGCAGCACCATCGAACAATGGCCCTTGGGGTCATGAGTATCGTATTCTTCCTGGAAAAAGAATTGAAATCAAAGGTTTCAAGAACCCTTTTTAGGAGAAACAAGAGCAGTAGAAGCACATGAGTCTCGATGGTTAAAAAACAAAGCGACAAAATTAGGTTGTGAAGAGGAGTGGTAGAGTGAGGAGGGTACCATCAAGCGCATATTGCGAAATCTCTCCTGGGCATTGGTGATACTGAAAGAACGATCTGACTTTGAGGAAATCTCTCTTCTTTGAAGCTTTTTAACACTGTTCAAGAACCCATCAGATCGACCCCGTTTCTTGGCTGCTAATATCCTTCTCCCCGAACACGGCCTTGGATTCGCTGCTGATATCCTCCTCCCTGACCCTTCCATCATCATCTTCCCTCTCTCTCTCTCTCTCTCTCTCTCTCTCTCTTTCAAAATTTGAATTGATTTTAATAAATAATAAAAAAGAGGAGGAGGAGGAAAAAACCCTAATTTACAGAAACTAATTAGCCTGCTAGCAGTCTGTCTGTCTTCCTCTTCCTCCTCCTTCAGTGTTTTTAATATGCTTCTGCGCTTGGAACACCAAACCCTAGAGAAAAGAAATTGATCTCTCTGTCTCTCTCTTCAGAAGAGTAATAAAAATAATAATAATAATAATAATAATGTCTTAAGGGAGGGAGGAGAGGGAAAGAGAGTGGAGATTGTGTGCGATGATGATGAGAGGAAACAGGAAGGAAGGATATGTAAATCTAAATTCAATTTCTATTATTTGAAAAGTATTTTTAAATTTAAAATAATTTAATTTTTTATTTTTTATTTAAAATTAATTATTTTAATATAAATTATTTTGATGGGTTATATCAAAAATAAATTTTAAAAAAATAAAATAAATATTATTTTAATATATTTTTAAATAAAAAATACTTGAAATATATTCACTGTTATACTATAAAAGGTTCTAAAAATAAATATTTGTGTTTATAATTCTAATATTTTAACGATAAAAAATTTTAAAAAATAATATTTTAATATACTCTTAAAAAATAATATAGTTAACAATACCGAACAGATATTTAAACCCCACTCCTTACCATGTTGCCTTCCCTATAATTTAATAATAATAATAATAATAATAATGTCGGTTATTTTTATTTTTTTGTTGTTTAATCTTGTGGCCAAGAGGCATCTTTATTTTAAACTTATCCACTTGATAATATTAAAGTGTTTTTAATTTGAGAAGTGAATTAAGTTTTTTCTGTATTACATTAAATGAGTAATTATGAGTCACAGCTTACATAGTAAATTCCTTAGCAGTTTATGTGTCATCAACTAATTTCTACTCGTATTCTTTTTTAATATTTAATTGATGGTAAATTTGAATCTGAATACTTGGTTTGATTCTTAGAGTTTTACCCAATTTTTAGTCTCTCACGAGTAATTCAATGAACAGCAGCACTGGGTGCAGAGTCAGGAAGGTTGGGACTTGGGAGGGCTCGGACCCTTGTAAAATAAAATCATAGTTTTTTTCTTTTTAAAACTTTAGAGTCTAAACTAGTAAAACTTAAATTCTAATCTGTAAAAAAGATTTATAATCTTCACCGCCCTAACAAAAAAAAAAATTTAAGGATGTTTGAAAGTATAATAATAATTTTTTTTTAAAATGTTTTTAATTTTGAAATATATTAAAATAATACTTTTTATTTTTAAAATTATCATATGAAAATAATCTAAAAATATATAAAAATAATTTTTAAACACTCTTTGTGTCTTCATAATTGTAAAAAAAAATATTATTTTTTTTTTTTTGAAGAATGATAGAAGGGTAGGTGAGTAATGTGAGAGTGCCTATTTTTTATTAATATTATTTAATGGAGTTGGGGGTTTATAAAGTTAAGCATTATAACCACACAAAAAACTAAGCTTGTTTGCCCATCACCCACCTGGGCCCCTATGTTTGTAGAGATGAGGATCATGCCTTTTTCCTTGGTGACTCATCTACTACAGTCTATGGATTGTGTGAATAAGATAGGTTAATTTTTCCACCCAAGGTGAAATAATTATAAGATGATTCCATTAGCATTATCCTTGATTTTTACCTCACTTAACTTTCTATATTATTTTTTATTTGAGCCTGCTCTCCATTGAAATCACACGAAGCACGAAACAACCTAATAAATGGAATGAATGAAATGCATGAACTCATTCATTAAGATTGATATTGTTTTTAAAATTTTTGTTTTTTTCCTACAAATGTATCAAAATGAAATATTACATGGGAGAGTGATTGAGGTTATTTTTTAAAGTGTTTTTTACTTATAAATATATCAAAATAATATATTTTTTATTTTTTAAAATTTATTTTTAAAGTTAATATATCAAATCTAAAAACACTAAAAAATAATTTAATTTGAAGAAAACAAATCATAATTCGATGAAAAACCAGTTCAACCACTACCTTAAACTGGACCAAAATAGAATGAATGTTTGTTTTCTAATTCCAATATACTTTTTACTAAAAAAAACATTAAATTGATATATTTTTAATGATTTTAATATGTTAAAATTAAAAATAAATAAATAATTAAAAATTATTTTAATATATTTTCAATTAAAAAACAATTTTAAAAACACAACAAAACACTATCACGCACTAACCATAATTTCTCCCGCCCGTGTTCAACAATTGCACAATAAATAGAATTATACAATTTGAGATGAAAATTGAAAACAGTTCCATTTCAATTTCATAAATTGCAGTTGGTTTGAAGACTCCATCGAGAAGTCTTTTTTTTTTTAATTATTATTATTATTATTATTATTAATGCAAATGATTCAAATTAGATGTGCTTAAAGATTAAGAAGATTATTTTAATTAAAAAGAATAACATTAGATGGGTACATGCATACTGTCAATTCCACCCAACGGGAAACTGAAAGGAAGAAAAGAATCCCAAGTCAAAGTGTGGCTACTTACCAAGGAGCAGGCCTCTCTATTGTCGGCGGAGGACCTTTCATGGGCAAAAAGCAAGATCTGATGTCCTAAGCTGCTCATATTGTTTTTTTCATCGGACGATATCTTTCTTCAACACGAGACCAGGACAAATGATCGCCCCACGCCATTTGGTATCACTCCTGGCTTCTTCTATGGGACTTCGGCCCGCGACACAGGAAACACATGATAGCATTTGCAGAGATAGTTAAAAGGTTTCGTACACGGAGGAGATCAAGATTTAGACCCCAAAACTATTTGCTTAAAGAAAAAGAAAAAACTATCATGAAGGTAGCTGCCACCACTCAACTACTAACAGGTTACTCTCCAAAAGGTCGTAGATCAGCCTGCCCCGGAGGTCTCTCTGACATTCTGAGCTACGGCCTTCAAATATTTGCTATAACGGCGGTGTGAAGACACCAATTTCTAACGACATTTGATGGACCTTACTAATCTCATTCAGAACTCAAATGACAGCAGATGGACACTGCATTTCTGCATTCAAAACTCAACTAATTACATTTAGCAGCTCAGCTACAGAGCCCATGGCTGCAACCCCACCTCTTTCAAGCAGAGAGAGAGCCAGCTCACTTTCATGCCACCCTCTCAATCCACTTGCCAATTTCCTCAATGTTTCCAGCTTCACGACTTGAATCCACGCTGGAGCAAAACTCACTACTAGACCCACTACACAAGATACATAAGCTTTCCATGTGGCTGGATGGCAGCCAAGTGAAATATTTCCTTCCAACACTCGAACCAAGAAGTCCATGTGGACGCCGACCACTCGCGCTCTTCTAGACAATGCCCATGCTGGAGGTGTGGGCCCTATGCCCCATAAAGCTGAGCCCGACAGAACCACCATGTATGCCATTGCATACCCTTCCAATATACGGGACACGGCACTGACCTCACCAAGTTTCTCTTTTTTGGATGAGAGCAGCCATGTTGGGATAGTCTCCAGGTAAAGCTCTTGAATCAGATTCATCCCACCTGACAAGCATAACAGGCTCGCGCCCAGTATGGCAACTTCCCTTGCCTTGGCAGCTGCATGGGATAGGGATGCCTGGCTAGACTTCAAGCGAGAGGAGTCCATCCCAGTCCATCTGGTGGCTAATTCCCTTGCATACTCTGTTACAAGACCTATGACCACACCATTTACGTATTGAATGTCCTCTATAGTCCGACAAGAGCGAAGGTACAGGAATCCAGGTGCGAGGGAAGGAGAAACACCAGGAACTGCAATAGTGGTGCCCAATAGACGACTTACGCTGCTCTGATTGGTCAACAAAGATGTGGAATCGTTAAGTGATCCAAGGAATGATGAGAAGCAACTCCTCAGGAGCTGGGCAACGGCTACTTTATTTCGTTTCAAGACAGAGCGAGCACATGATACAACTATGAAGTGATGCCAGCGACGGACCTTTTGGGCCCACAGAGAGCCAATTATAGGAATACTAGGCCAAGGGCAACCTGACGAACAATTTTCCAGGGCAGGCCCAACTACGGCATGTATGTATTCATGGCTCTTGTTGAGTTTGAAAGTGATGGTTAAACTGACCAGAGCTGCCATTGGCAATGGAAGCATGGGAGGTGATTGCCCTGCAAGAGATTATACAGGATTTAGCAAGCAAAACACTAGCATTCTCCTCTTCAAATGACAATTTCATACGTGTCAGTGTTAATCTATAATGTGCATCCAAATATGACAAACAATTGCATCACTGGCTGAGTTGCCTATTATAAGAAGTCCATGAACAAGAGAAGGTAAACCAGAACAGAAGCAATATGAGCACATTCAAACACTCAACGAAAGTCTGCACCATGTAAAGTCCCCATAAAGGCAAGGTTAACTGACATAGCTAATTACCTTACAGTAAATACGGTGATCATACAAGAAGGACTTGTTTAATCATTAGGAAGTTATTTCTACATACAAAGACATGGAGAAGGAGATGAATGCCTGGTGAAGTACTAATTTTTGGGCCTTGAATGTAGATAGGGTGCAGAGTCTTAACCAGAGAGCATAACTGAATCATGAGAGCATAATCACTTCTTGCAAAAAGGTTGAAGGCAGGATAACACCCTTCTCACAAGTCAGCAAAGATCCTAACTAGGTGATATCCCTTAACAAAAAAAAAAATTGCTGGTGAACAGCAGACATGAAATGCATTAAAAATTTATCATGCAATAGTAAATCAGTGTAAATAAATCAAAGCATTTGCTGCTGAAATGTACCAGAGGAACCACATGGAAAATCAACTCCTGCAGCAGCAAGTATTTCTTTTATTTCAGAATCAACAGCTGAAAGGATCGCTGCTGGACTAGGCCAATCAGTTCCATTCATTGGAACTGGTTTCCATATACCTCGAGTGATTTCTGCAGCAAAGTAAGTGACAATGGTTCCAAGAGTTGCCGGAAGAAAGTCAATGAGGTCCCTTAGGCCTGCAAGGATTCAAGAGTTCTCAAGTCTATGCATGCCAGAGGGGAACACATTAGAGAGACTCAACTATACTTATAAATCTTGATAGCACAGCTGTTATTCTTCTAATAACAAGACAGGAGTTTTAGAGATCAAGGAGATAGTTTGAACCCTAACCATAACAAATAAAACGAAAACCAAAGCACAAACTAAAAATCCTTTGCAACAATTAAAGCTAGACTTGTGATTAACCTGTGGTCAAGTCCCGAGATGAAAGTCGTCCATGAGCACAAGCTGTTAAAATTGCCTCAAGAACAAAAGGGATGGCTTCCAACACATCCCATGCAGGAAGCATGGGCCTCTGGTAAGGATCTTCGGCAGTACTTGGAGAGGACCCACATAAACTATTGCTTGTAACTGTTGAAGAATTCCCGGATGAGGACCCACTTTTAGTCATTTTCCGGTAAATCATGTTTAAGATTTTATTAGCAACCTCATGAACAGGATTTCCAGTGGAAATGCCAGAAAGCGGAGAGGCTATACAGGACTTGTTCTGGCAATACCAAGCTCGCAGTTTTGGATAAAAATCAACATATTCAGGTTTATCTGATGAATATTCATGCTGAACCTGATTGCTATTAATTTCATCCTGGGCAGAATAATTGTGAGATGCAATGCGACCATTGCGCAATAATAATAAATACTCCAAAGTGAGTTCACCTCCAATGGCTCCTCCTCCTGTTAAGCACTGCTCGATAGGGGGTCTGTAGAATTTCCATAGACGCAGAAGAAAGAGAAAGGCAGAAGAAAAAACCATGTAAATGGAGGGCTCATCACCTTTGCTTGATATGTTACTTGATGTAGGCATAAGTGACCCAAACACCTCACAAAGAGGCATTAAAGAAGCTGCAACTTCAGGGATCTACATGAACATAAACAAAGATCCATCAGAACTCAAAGAAGATCCAACTTGCAATACTTTATGAGTGTCTAAGAGGCGGCGATAGAAATTCGAAACAGATTTCAGCAGTTCAAGAACAATGGGTGTGTAAGAACAGCATATTCATGGATAGTGGTTAAGGCACTGGTTGGTGCAGCTTCAGCATATGCATTTGATTTCATGTTGGCCTTAGGCTAAAACAAATGAGATGATCCTGCTAAAACCTGCTTTGACCAGCCATGCAGCCCACATAGCTCTTTAATAATTCATTATTCTTACGATTAAGAAAAGCACACATCAATGTGACACAAAGTCACCTGAAAAACAGCAAATAGATTCAAGACAAATAGCGGGCTGGATGGCAAGATATTAAGCCTATAATAGCCAGCATGGATAAATAAATGGCTTTGTTTGAGAAAGAGTCTTAAGTCATTGCATACTCGAGGAGTAAATACCATAAAAAGGAACAGTACTTCACCTACCAAACCATGCAAAGAAAGCACATGGACAGTATCAATTGAAGAAGCTCCAGAAAGGATGGCACTTAACATAGGCATATAATCAATTAAGTGATTCCTTTGTCCAGTATGTGTAGAAGGCTTAGGAGGAGAAAGAAGCTTCACCACGTAGTGCAGCACATGTTCCTGACAAACATTAAAAAAAAAATAAGAAAAAACATCTTCAATTAAGAAACACTAGTAAACGCACCCCCATCCCTAGTCCACAGCAAGTCAACAAATCTAAAAATGCATGTTCATCTTCCTTTGGCAGGCATTGATCAGAGCAAACAGTACACTCAAGAATTGAAACATATGAATAAAGAACTAAAATATGTTGGCTAAGAACTACTATTTTCTACAATGGTCACCAAACAAACAACTTGGGAATTTTTGGCATCAATATAGTACACATACAAACCTGAATGTTCCATCCATGGCTTAGGGATGCACCGCAAAGAATTTTTGCCGCTGCTGACCTCTCCTCCACTGACCCATTTAATGCAATATCATATAGCTTCTCTATCTCTGCTAAACTTTAACAGAAGAGCAATGAAGGAGATCAGTTACAAGTATGTCAACTAGAGGTTAATTGGAAAAATTTCTATTCTACCTTGGAGCAGGTGTTGCTAGTAGAAAATTCACAAGAGAATTACTGAATGGCGTTCCTTCCATAAATATTACCCAAGGAGATTTTTGAGCTGGTGGTAAATCTATAAATGAGATGACTGAAGCAGACACATAACCAGGCCAATAGTATACAGACGTGTCTATTAATTTTCTTGCAATGCAAGCTTCGATAATGAGATGCCTCAAATTACCACCTGAAAAGGATAAATATTGCCAAGATACCGTGTAAAGCAGCAGCCAGTTAAAAGTATCTGTGCATTTCAATCCATAAAGTATGGATTCAGAGTTGGAATTTTCTATGATCCTAGATGTGAACTAAATACTTCTAAGATACCTGCATTTATATCAGAATCGCTGTGAGTGCCACAAACTGAATCACCCCTTGCACTCTTGGAATTAGAAATGAAGCTGGCTGCCTTTACAGCTGCAGCATTAGCTGCACCAATAACTGATGCTGGAGGACATAAGAGCCCGGAGAATTGTCCAAGGACCTGAAGAGAGGAAATAAGCCCATTTTTTCTTGAAGTTTGGCCCTTCCCATCCACTTGATTTTCATGTCCATCAATCTCTATGAACCCAGATTTTGCAGCTCCCTGAAGAGAAGAAGAGCAAAACTTCGCCTCGTCGTCCATAATATTAGCAATTGCTAAAGGGACAATGGTCAAAAGGATACAAAGACGAGACTCAAGATGTGGAATAGGGCCTTCCAGAGGGTCATGTTCCTGCAGCGAGCCATGAAATCGAATAAGCTTCAGACTACACGTAGATGCATATGTTCTGCAAGAAAAAAAGTTAGGATAGATAGATCTCAACTCGTTGCACAAGCCGAAGAGCAGAAAGCCAGAGTGCTAGGAAGGTTTCTTGCCAGCTTGCCCGATTAAAAACCTGAAGCAACATAATTGTTTCTGCAATTATAACATGCAAATCAGAAAACGTGTCATTGCCACTTCCACATGGTTTTTTTTAAGTACTCAAAATATGATTTTTAGGGGAAAAAAAAAAGAAAAAGAAAAACCATGCATTTTATAAAGTCACTACATATACCTACCCAAAAGCACAAATATAGATTGAAATATGCACATATAACTTCAAGAGCATTACCTGTGAGCATACTAACTCCTGAAGTAATAAGAAGTTGCTTCCCATCCATTATGTGCTCTAGGTAAATATCAAAGGGAGCCCAACAAGCAGACTGTACAGATTCAGAATTGCAATAGGACAGCCGCTTATTTGGTTGTCTGATATCCGTAAGCATCCGAACAAGTTGGCCCTTGTTTAACTGGTATTCAAAATCACACACGTTACGGATGCTGGCTGAGAATCTTTCAAAAAACTGGCTTGCAGGCTTCATACTTGAGGATGCCAATTTATTGGCTTCAGAAAACCACAGCCTCTGTAGGAGGCCATGGAACTTTTCAGGCCTGTGAAGGAAAATATTGAAACAAATGTAGAAAAGGTGGCGTGTAGCAACTGATATGAATGTACATGGTTCAGACATTTACAACCTTAAGAAATGGGATGACATTATACAAATTTTAATTATACTAAGTAGAGTATAGATGTGAGCATAGTTCTAATAGCATGCGTAAAATAAAGAGGCAATGTTTTCTTCTTGGTCCCATGATTCTTTTCTCCAAAAAGAAAAACGAAGTATAACAGCCATTGGCTTCTTTTTTACTTCTTGTTGTGGAGATGGCAATCCAACTTGTTCAGCTCCAATTCATCACAAGGTCTCTACTTAACATTTATTGTTAAACAGTTAAAGAAAAGTGACAATGGAACTCTTTAATTTTGAGAAACATATTCAATTATAATCAGATATGCCTAGTGGGCGACCTCAGTAAAGAAAGTAACCACTGTATAACACGAACTATAAAAGAGTAACTCGCTATGCTTCAGTTTCTAGTTAGTTGGCTATGTAAGTCCTTCTCCCTCATTTTGTTCTGTCGTATCATCTTTTAAGCTCTTATAAGTTATAAGAAAGCAGAAATGCAAAGACAGAAAATAATGAGAGAAATTTATTAATTATGGCATTTGGGTTGTGATCTCATTGGTGATAAGTGTTTCCTTCCACGGTCATGTGCAAATGAATGGTTCCTGTTTTGGTGGACAACTCTTACATTTTAGAACAGTAGGACATGGATGATTACAGGCACATGTTGATCCATATGTAGATGCCATCCCCAGCATACCATACACTATCCTAAGAACATGAGCTTGAGGGTACACA
>Ga0307514_10003615_pt1 | contig 14693 bp, 13 predicted proteins | sample 16_EM_MG_FD_203088 | JGI IMG/M metagenome (GOLD analysis project Ga0307514, IMG submission 203088) | Populus trichocarpa ectomycorrhiza microbial communities from riparian zone in the Pacific Northwest, United States - 16_EM | ecosystem: Host-associated > Plants > Roots > Unclassified | place... | reverse complement strand
CCGAACAGGCACCACTCGCCCGGCAGTCCGGGTTGCAGTTCACCCACCGCCTCGGCGGCCTGCCCGGCCAGGGCGGCCCGGTCCGCCGGGGTGAGCCGGCTCAGCAGGGCCGCGACGGTCATCGGGCCACGGAACGCGTACCAGTCGGACGTCGGTCCGTCGGCGGTGAGCAGGTCGGCCGCGACGGCCGATCGCAGATACCCGAATATCTCGGTCTCCGTCATACGGAGAGCGTGCCGGAGCACCGAGACGGGGAACCGCTCGCCGATCACGCCCGCGGCCGACAGCAGCCGGTGCGCTTGGGGCCCGAGTCGGCCGACGCGCTGGACGATGCTGTGCTCGACGGCGAGCGGGATCCCGGGACCGGTACCCAGTACCGGCCGATGCCCCCGGGGACCGTTCGCCGGGTGGCCGGTGGCGACCATGGTGCGCAGCAGTTCCTCGGCGATGAAAGGGTTGCCGCCGCTGTCGCGGCACAGCTGGTCGAGAGCTTCGGCGGGCAGGGCCGTGACGCCCGTGTCCCGATGGGCAGCGGCGAGCCGTTCCACGTCGGCGCGGTTGAGCCGGCGCAGCGCCAGGAGCGTGCCACTGCGCCGCCGGGTCAGGGCGCGGGCCAGGTCCCAGGGGGCGCCCGGACCGGACCGGAACGTGACGAGGAGCACGATGCCCTGTCGGGAGAGGTTGTCCGCCAGGTACTCCACCACTGCCAGCGTGCCGACATCGGCATCGTGGAGGTCTTCGAGCACGAGCAGGCTGCCCCGGCCCTCCCCGGCGGCCGCGACCAGACGCAGGACGGACTCGGCCAGCAGGACCGGGGACGCGTCCGGCTCGGCGTCGTCGGGCCCATCAGGCCCATCGGCGGGCGGGAGTTCACGCTCGGAGGCGGGCCCGTACTCGGGTACGAGGCCGCCCAGGACGGCGCGGTAGGAGCCGAGGACCTTCCCGTCGGGCCCCTGTCCGTCGCGGAAGAGACACGCCAGCGCTTCGGCCAGGGGCCGCAGCGCCACCGTCGGGCCGACCGGGCTCGCCCGCCCCTCCAGCACCCGCATGCCGTGGTGGCGCCCGGACCGGGCCGCTTCCAGGGCCAGTCGGGACTTCCCGATGCCGTCCTCGCCGGTGATGAGAACCGTGTGGCCGCGCCCGTGACGGGCCTCCTCCAGCGCCTCTTCCAGTACGCGACGTTCCAGGTCACGGCCCACGAGCTCGGCGAAGCCAAAGTTGTCCACGATCTGCATGCACACACCCCCGTGTGTTTCTGAAGTCGTGTCGTGCGAGTCCCAATGATTTATGAACTGATGTGCGATGAATTGCCGGTAGGCAGCGTGGTGCCGGGGAACCGGCCGTGTCACGGCCGGTTCCGTTGAGCGGACCGGGGCGTGGCGCGGACCTGGGGGCCGCGGAGCCGGTGGAGCAGGCCGACCCGCTGCGGATACAGGGCTCAGTGGGCCGACGTCCAAGAGCAGTTCGTCGAATCACCGCAGAAGGCCGTCACCGAGGCGGACGCCCTCCTTGCCGGCCTGGCCAGGAACCGCGGCTTCCCCGACGGCGAGCAGTTCGAGGAGCAGTTCGCCGCCCTCTCCGTCCACCACGCCGCCCATGTCAACGGCTACCGCAACATGCACACGGCCGCCCGCGGACAGAGCGGCAGCGAGGAAATGCGGGAGGCCATGGTCGAAGCCCGAAGCCTCTTCGAGGCACTGGTCACCGAGCAGCCGGACGACCCCGCTCCCGACCGGGGCAGTCCGCAGTCCTCCGATCCCCCCAAGTCCCGCGACGGCAACGGCCACGCGCCATGGGCACTGAACCGACGCCACGCGAAGGGAAACAACACCTGATGTCGCAGAACGCCGAACACGCACCGCAGCCGCAGCCCGAAAGCCCGGATCCCTCGGCGCAGCGCAACCCGCAGGCGCCGCAGAGCCAGCGGGCCCCGCAGGCACCTGTCACCAAGCCCGCTCACGAACCGCGTGAACCCACCACCCCCGCCGCCAACGCCGACCACCCGAATGCCGACCGCCCCAGCCCCGATCGCAAGCCGGTCGCGGAGCTGCTCCCCCAGGGCGAACGGGACAAGCTCACCCTGCACCTCCAACAGGCCCTCAACACCTTCATCGACAGCCCACGCCAGGCCGTGGAGGAAGCCGACAGCGTCTTCGACGAAGTCACCACCCACTTCACAAACACCCTCACAGAGCAACGGCGCGTCCTGCGATCGGGCTGACAGGGTCAGGACACCGAAGCGCAGACCGAGGAACTACGCGTCGCGCTCAGGCAGTACCGCGAACTCGCCGAACGACTGCTGCACATGGCGGCGCCCACCGGCCGGTGACACCGTCCTCCCCGCAGGAAACACCGCCGCCGCAGGAAGCCGGTACGTGGACCACACCGGCGGAATGCGGCGGCTGTGTGCTGCTTGAAGCACTCAGCCCGATCCATCCGGCGGCTCCGAGACGGCCCGGGCCTCAAACCGTGCGGCGTGCCGCGTGACGAACTGCGGCAACATCACCCACAGACCGCCGCACACCAGCAGCGTCGCACTCCCCGCGATCACACCCTCGACCCGGCCGAGTACCACGTCGACGAAGAGCAGCACGGAACCGGTGAGGGTCAGCATCAGGACGCTCATACCCGCCCCCGCCAGCCGTGAGGAGATCATGACGATCTCAGGCTTGGCTCCGCGCTGGAACAGCGTGCGGTGCAGCGCGGCCGGAGTGGTGAACAGGGCCGCTGCGAGCACCGCGAGCAGCAGCGTCGTGATGTACATGGTGCGCTGCGCCGTGTCGAGCGTGGAGAAGCGGGCGGTGAAGGCCAGCGTCAGCAGGAACGCGAACAGGATCTGGACCCCGGTCTGGATGATCCTCAACTCCTGGAGCAGCTCGCCGAAGCTACGATCGGCCCGCTCCAGCGTCGTCTCCTCGCGCGGCGTACGGGAATTCTCCTCAGCCATGCCCTGGCAAACTACTCGAAGGCTGCCGAACCGTCCCCGGGCCGGACAGAGCATTCCGCGCCTCTGGAGGCTCGCGGGCAAGCCTCCAGAGGCGTCCGCAACAGCGAACGCGCTGAGTTGCGTCCGTGCAGTTCAGCCGGTCGGTACGGCGAAGCGCAGGATGCGGGCCCCAGGTAGAGCCGCACTGCCGCCACAACGGGCCGGACCGGACGCCTTTGGACGGCGCAGCACGAGGTACCGATACCGAGCAATCCCGAAGGCACCTCCGAGCGAAACCGCAGTCAGACAGCCGACCTGCGGCTTCTTTGGTGGTTTGGTCGCGATCTTCATGTCTGGGTGGCTTGTCGCTGGTAGTGGCCAGCCAGGGATCTAGCCTGGTGGCGGTGTCGCCAGTGGGACCGGTCGAGCCGGCGGGCCGCGCCGTGGACGAGCCGGACGACGAGCGCGATGAACAGGCGCTGGATCTCGTTGCAGAAGAGGTGTGCCGTAATTCAGCTGTGGTCGATCTCTAGATCGTACGGGTCCACGAGGCCCGCGCCGGGAGCCAGTTGCTGTGTCCCGATGGCGGTGGGCTGACAGCCGAGGAGCGGGCTCGACGCGAGCAGGTCCGGCTTGCAGCAGCCGACTTGATCGAGGCGGGGGCCGGTGACGGGGAGGTGGCCGGCGGTTCAGGGTGACGCGGATGTCGGCGAACCGCTGGCGTCGGGCGTTGGCCTCGGGCGGTCGGCAGGCCCTGGTCTCCAAGGGTCCCAGTGGTGCCCGCTGCAAGCTGGATGCCGGTCAACTACGGGCCTTGAAGGCGGTGTTGGAGACCGGTCCGCCTGCGTGTGGCTGGAGTGACCAGTGCTGGACGCTGGCCAGCGAAGCATCGTTCGCCGCTCTATGCGGCGTCAGCCCGGTCGAGAAGTCCTCCGGAAAGACGCAGCGACGGAGGCTGAACCGCGGAGGCAACCGGCAGGCCAACGCCGCCCTCTATCGCATCGTCGCTACTCGCCTTCGCCGTGACCCGCGCACACGTCTCTACCTCGAACGACGCACCAAGCAGGGCATGTCGAAACGCGAGATCATCCGTTGCCTCAAACGCTATGTCGCTCGCGAGATCTACAGTCAGATCCAGCGGACGCCAGCCCTCAACGCCTCGTCTGCTGCCGCTTGACGCAACATAGGGGCATCTTGAACACGCACGTCAGCCGCACCATGCACGAGCTGATCGGCGCCCGATTGTGGCTACCCGTCTACCAACTGCCGCCCTACGCTCCCGAGTTCAACCCGGTCGAGGGTGTGTGGTCGCACCTCACATCGCCGACACGGAGCGCGAGACGGCAGGGTGGGCGCTGGTTCCCGCTGTCAGCGCACCGCAGTGATCGTGATCCCGGCCACCGTGCCGTCGCCCCGTAGCGTCAGCGCCGCCGGGCCTTCGTGACGCACGCAGTCGAGACGGCCGAGCGTGGTCTCTCGTCCGTCCGGTCCGCCGACGGCGATCCCTTCGGTGACGGCCATGACGAGCAGGGTCTCGCCCGCGGCGCAGGCCAGATCGGCCTCCCGTGCTGCGGCGACAGTGATGATCTGCACCTGTGCCGTTGCCCGGCTCCTGCGGGTCATCACATTCATGTTGCGGACCGCGCCCGCCTCCAGCCAACAGTCCGTCGCCGCGTCGCCGGAGAAGGCGAAGGGACTCAGCGGCCCGACCGGATGCGCTGTCCCGTCCACCGCCAGCACCATGCCCTCGCCCTCGACGGGGGTGATCACGCGGTCGATCCCGGGAAAGGTGGAGAAGGAGCCTCCCGCGTCCACGTCCGCGACACTCACCCGCCAGTCGAAGCCGTCCGTGATCTCCACCGAGGCCAGGGGCGCCTGCACGGCGCCCGACGCGACCTCTCGGGTCACACCGCCGCCGTTCTTCCACGGCATGCTGCGGTACTGGCTCCAGCGCAGAGCGTCTCCGCCCATCCGACGCCGCCTCCTTCCTCCGTCATCCGGTCGGCTGCCCTCACCGGCGAACCCGGGCCACCGGCCACTCGGTTGTCGGACCGCAGGAGCGCCCAGAGTCGGCGTCCTCGAAGACCGCCGTCGGGCCGAAGATGTCCTCGTAGAACTTCTTCGTCTCCACCAGATCTTCGATGAACAACGAGACGGGGCCGATGCCCTTGAACCAGGGTTCCACGGCTTCGCCTCTCCCTTGAACAAGATTTCGAATGATGCGGACGGCCACACCGTATACGGGGGCGGTGACAATCTCGGTCCGCCGCGGGGGCGGCTCCCGCCCAACCAAGTGCTACGGCAGCCCTCCGCTTCGTCTTCGACCGGGCCTTATCACCGACTCCACAGTCCGACCCCAGGATCGCGTCGCTCAGGGAGCGAGCTGGTGATCCAGCAGCGTACCGATATCTCCGCCGAACGGTCATCGGGCGTTCACAGCGGGATCTGGTGGGAGCCGGACTGCAGCTTTCACTGCGGGTTCAGCGCTCGATGCCCCACCATGGGTTCCTCGTCCTGGAAGCAAATGGGGGGACTGTGGCGGAGCTCATCGCGATGGTCGTGGATGGCTGTGAGGAAACGGCCGTCTTCGAAGTGGACAGCTGACTGGCAGGCTCAGGCCTCGAACTGGCGGCAGATGATGGGACTGTGGCCCGTGCACAGACGTCGTGCACGAGGCACTACGACGGGTGCAGTCGGCCCTGGCACAGGTATCCGACGCTGTGAAGGAACTCCAGCCGGATGAAATGGAGATCGAGTTCGGCCTCAAGGTCGGTGGCGAGAGCGGCGTGATCATCGCGAAGGGGACTGCCGAAGTGAACTTCGCTGTTCGTGTGCTGTGGAAGCGCGCCTGAGCTCATGCATGCTCAGCGCGAGGGGTTCATCGTCAAGATCCGCGCACAGACATCGGACGCTCCCGTCGGTGTCGGGGTGGTCGTGGGCGACCGGCACATCGTTACCTGTGCTCACGTGGTCAACGCCGCGCTCGGCCGTGACAAGTTCCATCGTGAGCCCCCGTCCGAACGTGCGCGAATTCAGGTGGAGTTCGTACTGCTGGGCGACGGCGAGGGTGCACCGCTACGGGTGTGCCGGGTGGCCGCCTGGGACGCACCTCCCGGTTCCGCCGGCGCCGGGAGAGATGTCGCAGGACTCGTGATCGTGGGCGGGGATGCTCTTCCCCGCGGGGCGGGTCCGGCCCGGCTGGTGGATGCGCGGGTCGGCGTGGCTGCTGATGCGCCGGTCTCTGTCTTCGGGTTCGCGCGTGTCCCCGAGCGCCGGACCAATGGTGCGTGGAGTACGTGCGTTTTGCGGGGGTCAGTCGGAGGCGGGCTGATCCAGCTCGACACGCGCTCTGAGGCAGCTCTGCGGGCCCAGCCCGGCTACAGCGGCGCCCCGGTCATAGCAACAGATCGCTGGGGTGATGTGGTGGTCGGCCTGCTGGCCATCGCCGGCAGGGCCGACGAAACACAGGATGCCTACGCCGTTCCTCTGCCGGAGGTGGCAGCTGCCTGGGGGGACGTACTGGGCCGTGCCATGCTACCCCCATGCCCCTACCGGGGACTGCAGACCTTCACCCCCCAGGATGCCAGAGCAGGGGTATTCGTGGGGCGGGAACGGGAGGTCAAACGCCTTCAGGACATGGTGAAGGCGCAGCCCTTGGTCATGGTCACGGGACCCTCGGGCGTGGGCAAGTCGTCATTGGTCGCGGCCGGCCTGCATCCGGTGCTGGAGAGCGACGGGTGGAGGGTGAGCACCTTCCGTCCCGGAGCTGCCCCCTATGAGTCGCTGGCCCGCGCTCTGCTCGACCTGGAACATCCGGGCGCCAGCCACTCCCTGGAGCAGCTCGAACGTCGGGTATGCGCTCTGCGGGAAGAGGGCTTCTGGCCCGTGGCGTCGAAGACTGCCGTCCTGGCAGGCAAGCCTCTGGCCCTGGTGGGAGATCAGTTCGAGGAAGTACTCAGCGGCACGGGCAGCACCGAACCTCTGCACTTTTTGCAGCATCTGCTCCCGCCCCCGGATGCGGTGCAGGATCCACGCGTTCGTCTGGTGTGCACGCTCCGTGCGGACTTCCTTCCCGACCTGCTGGAGCTGCCGGACATCGGTGCCCGTCTGCAGGACCGGCAGCTGAACGTCTCTCCGCTGAATGAATCAGCGCTGACCCGGGTGATCGTGGAACCAGCGCACCTCACAGGCGTCACCTTTACCCCGGGGCTGGCAGAGAAGATTGCTGGCGAAGCCAGCAGGTCGCCGGGAAGCCTTCCGCTGCTGGAGTTCGCCCTCACACAACTGTGGCCGTTGCAGCACGAACGGCAGATCAGTTTTGACAGCTACTACGGCCTCGGTGGCGTGTCCGGAGCACTCAACCAGCACGCCGAAAAGGTCTACCAGGAACTACGCGAACAACTAGGACTGCAGGAACACCGCATCCGTCGCGTTCTGCTCTCCATGGTGCGCGCCCGTGGCGGGGCCGCCAGCGCCGTACGTGTCACTGCTCAGCGTTCGCACCTTGGCAACGACTGGTCCATCACCCACCTCCTGGCCGACCCTGACCGCCGCCTCGTCGTCCTGGGCAGCGGAGGGCCCGAGACAGCAGAAATCGCTCACGTAGCCCTCATCAGGGAGTGGGGCCGACTGGCAGCCTGGGTCGAGGAAGACGCCGTCTTTCAGCAATGGCTGGCAGTGATGGAAGAACGCGCCCGCGACAAAGACCTGCTGTCCGCCACTCGGGTGGCGGAGGCGCAACGGTGGCTGGGCGAGCGCAGAAACGACATCCCCCAGGACGTTGCGGACTTCATTGAGCACAGCAGCGCCGTCATCCTGGAGCAGCAGCAGACTCAGGAAATGCTCAGCCAGTCGCAGGAACTCACTGACGAACTACGCCGGCGATCAGCGGAGTTGGAGAGCCGCCAGAAGACTCTGCAGGACTCCAACGCCGAGCTGGAGGAGAAGGCCGAACTGCTGGCCCAGCAGAACCGCGACATCGAGGTCAAGAACACCGAGATCGAGGAGGCACGGCAGGTCCTGGAGGAGCGCGCCGAACAGCTCGCCGTCTCCATGCGCTACAAGGTCAAGTTCCTGGCCAACGTTTCACACGAACTGCGTACGCCGCTCAACTCGCTGCTGATCCTGGCCAAGCTGCTCGCCGACAACGCGGACTCCAACCTCACCCCCAAGCAGGTCGAGTTCGCCGAGACGATCCACGGCGCCGGCTCCGACCTCCTCCAGTTGATCAACGACATCCTCGACCTCTCCAGGATCGAGGCAGGCAAGATGAGCGTCTCGCCGACGCGCATCGCACTGGTCCAACTCGTCGACTACGTATAGAAGCCACCTTCCGTCCGCTGACGGCGGAGAAGCGCCTCGACTTCTCCGTACGGGTGTCGCCGGAACTGCCGGCCACACTGCACACGGACCATCATCGAGTCCTCCAAGTGCTGCGCAACCTGCTCTCAAACGCTGTGAAGTTCACCAAAACCGGAGCGGTCGAGCTGGTCATCCGGCCCGCGGGTACTGACGTGCCAACCTCAATCCGGGACCATCTTCAGGAGTCGGACCCAACACACGACGCTGATGGCGACCTGATCGCGTTCTGCGTTCACGACACCGGCATCGGCATCGCCCGACAAACTAGAGATGATCTTCGAGGCGTTCACACAGGGGGACATCACGACCGTTCGGAGGTACGGCGGCACGGGGCTCGGGCTGTCCATTGCTCGCGAGGTTACGCATGTCCTCGGCGGGGAGATCCACGTTCAGAGTGAGTTGGGGCGAGGCTCCACGTTCACGCTGTACTTGCCTCGTGACTCGAGCCGCTCGCTCAAGGGCACCGAGGCGCTGAGCCGTACAGAGGCTGCACGCCCTACTGCGTCCGAGGCCGCGGCCGCGGATCCGCCCTCAAATGCCCGCGCCTCCTCGGCTTCGGCGACAGCCCTCTCGGACACAAGGCGGAGCGCAGACGAAGAGGCTGTGCTGCGCCTGCCCCCTGGTCGGTTCGACGGCAACACGGTGCTGATCGTCGATGACGACATCCGCAACGTTTTCGCCCTCACGTGTGTCCTGGAAAGGGCCGGCCTGTCGGTGCTATACGCGGAGAACGGACGCGAGGGCATCGAAGTGCTGGAGGGCCACGACAGCACGATGGCTGTCCTGCTCGACATCATGATGCCCGAGATGGACAGGTACGCGACCACGACGGCGATCCGCAAGATGCCCCAGTGCGCCGGACTGCCGATCATCGCGCTCACCGCGCAGGCAATGCCGGGCGACGGGGAGAAGGCCATCGCGTTGGGCTTTTCCAACTATTTGACCAAGCCGGTCAACCCCGACGACTTGATGTCCGCGTTGCGTGCGTGCATGACCGCGTCATAGCAGGCCAGTGCGCACCATCAAGGAGGTCGGTCCCGGCTTCGGTGGTCGCCTCCCTGTCCGGCCAGCTGCAGTGCGACTACTTCGCGGCCTGGGACCGGTCCCGCGCCCACGCGGCCTTCGTTCGTCCCCTGCTGCGGCCAGCGCGTAGCACGCTGCGCGAGAACGATGCCACAGGCTCCTGCGCTGACTTCACCCGCACCGCGCACCTCGGCGACGGCGGGTGTGTGGCACCGTGGACCTCAGGCCTTGTCCGCCGCTCCCCCGTGGGATTCACCCGACCGAGTGCGTTGACCAGCACCCTCGGTTGGATCCCTCAATCTCCGGTTGCCTCTGCTAATCCGGTGGCGCTGATACTCGTCGGCAGTGGCGCGCATTGCTCCTCTTGATCATCATCACCGTCCTGTTGGTCGGCCGCCGCCCGCGAGGCGGCCGGAAACTCGGCCGCTACCCATACCTCCCAAGCCCAACGGCAGCCATGACAGCTCTTCGACAAACAGCCCTCACTGACCAGCAACGGGCAGCCAGAGCGCGTCCCCGCATCTGGTGGTCAGTGCATGGGTCCGTGTTCGCGACTGTCACCAGTCGCGCAAGAGGCTCGCAGTCCGCTTGTGCCCGCCCCTGCCAAGGCGAGCACAAGCCAGCCGATGATTCTGTTATTGCGCCGGCTCATAGTCCACCGTGTCTTGCCCGCAGCCTGCAGCGATCTCTGAAAGGGCAGCCCGTTCGCGGTCATCGACGGCCAGCTGCCAGCGCAGCTTCGTCGTCACCCATTCCGCGGTATACGTGCAGCGGGCGTCCAACAGTGGGGGCAGCCAGTCGGACGGGTCCTGGTCTGCCTTGGACTACTGCGGGCGGTGACGGCGACCAGACTGCGGTCGGCGCCGAGGTCGTTGGCGTACGCCTCTCGGCGCTCCGGTGTCCAGGTGGAGGCACCGGAGTCCCAGGCTTCAGCAAGCGGCACCATGTGGTCGATGTCCAGGCCGCCCGGCGTGGTGAGGGTGACGCCGTCGTAGTACGAGTACCACTCGCCCGCCGTCACCTTGCAGCCCGTCTCGACGGTGGGCTCGATGCGTGACTCGGCGATCAGCACCTCGGCACGGGTGGTGCAGGAGTCCTTGTCGGCGTCCGTCCAGTGCTTGAAGCTAGTGCGCTGGTAGCCGTCACGAGACTCGGCTCCGGACGGCAGCAGCTCGACGGCCGCGGCCAGCCGTAGGGGCTCTGCCCGCACCTCGTGGGCGGAGGCGGGTGCAGCGGTGAGCGGGAGGGCCAGCAGAGCGGCAGCAGCGGCCGCAATCTTCGAGAACATGATCCATTGCTAGCCGTGTTTGGCCGCAACCCGCCCGAACTCCCGTCGGCCGTCACCCGGGAGAGGGAAATGGTCGTACCGCACGCTGCCACAGGAGTTCTGCATGCTCGGCGGCACCGTGGTTCCGCTCCTGGCCTGGGCGCCGACCACAGGCCGGAGGGGCAGGCACTGGGTTGCGGTAATCGCAGCCGTGACCGCGCCTACGCACCGGATTTGGGGACGCATGGAGTGGTGGACGCCTCGGCTCCACCCAACTCGGGGCAGGCCTCGGACTCTACGAAAGTCGGGACAGCTCAGTCTGGTGGAGCCCGCACCCCGTCCCCCATAGGTAACCTGGAAGCAAGCAATTCGATAATCGTCAACCTCCGGATGTGGTGCGTGCCTTCCGTCCTGAGCGTGAATTCGGTGCTGCTGTCCAAGCGGTGCGGCGAGCGGCGCGTTTCCTACGGATAGAAGTGCGTCAGTGACTCCGCGACGCATGCCGGCTTCTCCGAGGCCTCCAGTTCGAAGGTGAACCGGCGGTGCATCTGTACGCCGCCACGGCCGACCTCGCGCACTTCCGAGACGACGGCGTGCAGACGCACCCTGCTGCCCACGGGTACGGGGCTGGGGAAGCGGACCTTGTTGACTCCGTAGTTGAGCGCCATCCCCACTCCGGTGACCCGCAGCAGCTCGGCGAACATGGGGACTCCCCAACTGAGGATCATGTACCCGTGGGCGATGGTCCCGCCGAACGCCCCCTTCGCGGCGCGGTCGACGTCCGTGTGGATCCACTGGTGGTCACCGGACACGTCGGCGAAGGCGTCGATGAGTGGTTGAGTGACCTCTCTCCATTCCGAGCGGCCGAGGTCACGGCCGGAGAGTGCTGAGATCTCGGGTATTCCGTTGACGAGCAGGGCCATGGTCACGGCTCTCTTCTGCGATGGCTGACATGGGTCGGTGAGACGTCGGACGCCTTTGTCGGGCGGGTGTCAGGGGGTTACGCGTTCGAAGACGGCCGCGAGTCCCTGACCGCCGCCGATGCACATCGTCGCGAGTCCGTAGCGCGCCTGCCTGCGGGACATCTCCCGGGCCAGCGTGGAGACGATCCTTGCCCCCGTCGCTCCTACCGGGTGCCCCAGCGAGATGCCGGAGCCGTTGACGTTGATGTGGTCATGGTCGGCACCTTCGAGGCCGAGCTCCTGGGTGCAGGCCAGCACCTGGGCGGCGAAGGCCTCGTTGATCTCGATGAGGTCCATGTCGGACAGACCGAGGCCGGCCCTGGTCAGCGCGGACCGGGTGGCGTCCACCGGTCCGAGTCCCATGAGCTCCGGTGCCACGCCGGCTCGCGCGCAGGAGACGAGACGGACCAGAGGGGTGAGTCCCAGTGTCGCCGCCGTGGATGAGCTGGTGACCAGACATGCCGCGGCGGCGTCGTTCTGGCCGCTGGCGTTTCCGGCGGTCACCGTGGCCGCGGGATCGGAGCCGAGCATGATGGGTCGCAGGGCCGCCAACTGCGCGGCGGTGGTCCCCGGGCGCGGATGCTCGTCGGTCGCGACCGTGACCGTGCCCTTCCGGCCGGGCACATCGACAGGGACGATCTCCGCGTCGAACCGTCCGGTCTCCATCGCCTCGGCGGTGCGTTGTTGGGAGCGCAGGGCGAGCGCGTCCTGGTCCTCGCGGCTGATGCCGTAGCGGCGACGCAGGTTTTCGGCTGTCTCGATCATGCCCCCGGAGATGGGGTGGTTCGAGCCTCCCGCGGTGGCCCGTCCGCGCGCCAGTGAGTCGTGCAGCTGGAGCGCGGGTGACTTGATGCCCCAGCGGCCATCGTGGGTGTAGAAGGGCGCGGAGCTCATGACGTCCACGCCACCGGCGATCACCACGTCACTGAACCCGGTGCTGATCTGCATGGCCGCGTCCAGAACGGCCTGCAGTCCGGAACCGCAGCGCCGGTCGACCTGGGTCCCGGTTACGGAGTCGGGCAGCCCCGCGTCGAGTGCGGCGACCCGCCCGATCGCCGGGGCGTCGGACGTGGGGTAGGCGTGACCGAGGATCACTTCGTCCACCACGCCCGGATCGATGCCGGTGCGGCGCACGATCTCGGAGATGACCGTGGCGGCGAGCCCGGCCGGCCGCTGACCGGCGAGGGCGCCGCCGAACCTGCCGATGGGAGTGCGCAGCGGTTCGGTGATGACGACGTCGGGCAGTGCGGGCATGTCGAAGGCCTTCCCGGAGGGGTGGCGAGGTGGATGCCTCGACCTTCGCATCACGGGACTGAGAACGTCCAATACCTAATCGATGGGAGACTGATACGCAATGCGTCTCAGCGGTGTGCGGGAGTGGGCAGGACGCGGTCAGCCACCGCCAGGACCGTCTGCAATGTGGCCGAAGGATTGTCCTTGCGCCACGCCAGGGCCGCCTGCAGCCGCACAGGACTGCCCGTCAGTGGGCGGTACACCAACCCCGTCTGCTGAACGTGCTGGCAGGACGTGAGGGTCAGGGTCACGCCGACACCGGCAGCCACCAGGGCCAGGATCGTGTAGGAGTCCGGCGCTTCCTGGACGACCCGCGGGGTGAAACCCGCGTCCTCGCAGGTGCGAAAGGTGGCGTCGCGCAGCGAGGACCCGGCGTTGGCGGGGAAGCTTACGAAGGGTTCCTCCTTCAGTGCCTCGATCCGGATCGTGTCGCGATCCGCCAGCGGATGATCGAGGGGTAGAGCGCACACGAGTTCCTCCTCGCCGACGACCCGTGTCGCCACGCCAGGGTGCGCGACGGGCAGGCGTACGAAACCGAGGTCGAGCGAGCCGTCGGCGACGCGGGCCAGGGCGACATTGGCATAGGTCTGCCCCTCCAGGACCAGCTCGATACCCGGGTGTGCAGCGCGCAGGGCTCTCGTCAGCCCGGGGAGGATCTCATGACTGGAGGCCCCGGCGAACCCGACGGTGACCCGGCCGTACTCACCCCGGCCGGCCGCTTTGGCCGCCCGGCGGGCCTGGTCCAGGTCTTGCAGCACGGTCCGTGCCGGTTCGAGGAAGGAGCGTCCCGCGCTGGTGAGACGCACCGATCGGGTATTGCGTTCGAAGAGCTGGACGCCCAGTTCCTTCTCCAGTCGGCGGATCTGCTGGCTGAGCGGCGGCTGGGCCATCTGCAGCCGCCGGGCGGCGCGGCCGAAGTGCAGTTCCTCGGCCACGGCGATGAAGGCGTTGAGATGGCGCAGTTCCATCGTCGGCTCCGCTTCCGGCGCCTGGGGGGCACCACTTCTTATTAATTGATCGTCTCAGTGTGACGTTAATTTGGTATTGGACTGTACCTAATCGTGGTGTCACGGTGAAGGCATCACTCCCGAGCCCGCCGGAGGAGCATCCATGGGACCGGCCGCCCCGAACAGCTCGCCCGTCGACCATCGCACTCCCGCCGCGGACAAGGTCACGACGATGCGCGAGGCCGTTGCCACGTACGTCCACGACGGGGACACCGTCTGTCTCGAAGGATTCACCCACCTCATTCCGACCGCCGCGGGCCACGAGATCATCAGACAGCGGCGCAAGGACCTCGAGGTCGTCCGGATGACCGCAGACATCGTGGTCGATCAGATGCTCGCCGCCGGCTGTGTCACCAAACTGGTCTCGTCCTTCGTCGGCAACTCCTCCGCCGGCTCCCTGGGTGAACTGCGCCGCAGGATCGAGAAGGGCGAGCCGGAGCCGCTGGAGTTCGAGGAGTACAGCCACTACGGGATGGTGGGGCGCTATCTGGCGGGCGCGCAGCGGCTGCCCTTCTACCCACTGCGCTCGTACGGCGGCAGCGACCTGCCCTCCGTCAACCCGGCCATCCGCAAGGTCGTGTCGCCGTACACGGCCGAAGGCGAGCAGCCCGAAGCACTCTACGTCGTGCCCCCCGTCCATCCGGATGTGACGATCGTCCACGCGCAGCGCGCCGACCGGCTGGGCAACACCCAGGTCTGGGGACTGACCGGTGTGCAGGCGGAGGCCGTCTTCGCGGCGCGGCGAGCCGTGGTCGTCGTGGAGGAGGTCGTGCCCGACGAGGTCGTGCGCTCGGACCCGAACCGCACCGTCATCCCGGCGCACGCCGTGGACGCGGTGGTCGTCTGCCCCTGGG
>Ga0307514_10003614_pt1:12500-14696 | contig 14696 bp, 7 predicted proteins | sample 16_EM_MG_FD_203088 | JGI IMG/M metagenome (GOLD analysis project Ga0307514, IMG submission 203088) | Populus trichocarpa ectomycorrhiza microbial communities from riparian zone in the Pacific Northwest, United States - 16_EM | ecosystem: Host-associated > Plants > Roots >... | reverse complement strand
TAATAACTTTTAAATAACTAAAAAAAGAACTACTTTCTTTTGTCTTTGAACCGGAAAAAGGCAAACAAATAAAAAGTAAAAAAGGTTCCGCTGCTCCTTATTGTCCATATATAACTCTGATAAGAGCCGGTTTATCATAATAAAGAATTTAGGAAGAATTCGGTTGGAATAACTTTCCTATCATTTGTATTCTTTTTACTTTTGAAATATGAACACTGGAATCATTAAAATATTTATTTGATTATGATTAAAAGGGTATTATTCAAATATTATTCATAGAATAAATTACTCCACTCGAATCGAATAGAATTTTGAAATTGAATTCAATTATTGAATTCAATTTCAATATAAATAGTTCAATTTAAAATAGTTAAATTAAAAAGTCTTTGCAGAACGATCTATAAAAGAATTTATAGAGTTTCATTTCTCAACTCAATTAGTAGTATCCCTAGAGTCCACTTCTTCCCCATACTACGAGTGAAAGGGAAAATGTAAAGACTACCATCAAAGCAGCCCAAGCGAGACTTACTATATCCATGTGAATTATGTCCCCTATCTCTATGAATATGAAGAAATTTTGCTAGTATTGTTCACTTTTTTCCATTATTTTTCACTAATAATAGTCACTAATAATAATATTAGTCACTAATAATAATATTAGTATCGCTGGTGCAGAGTAAAAAAAAAAAGATTTTGTCCAATACCATTGATGAAACAATCCAAAAAATCCAATTCAATTAATTAGAACCAATTAATTATAAGAAGTTCTTGTATGATTGCTAGTAGAATCGGGAAAGATTAAGCGCAAACAAAATAAGCAGCAGTGCTCTTGGAAATATCAATATCACGAGTCTTTTTCCTCCGCTGTTTCTATTGGGGACAATATATCAGCAAAACAGAATAAGGTATTTCGCGTCTTTTGTTGATCAGGCGACACCCGGATTTGAACTGGGGAAAAAGGATTTGCAGTCCCCCGCCTTACCACTCGGCCATGTCGCCAAGGCAATAGAAATAAAAAATAGACGAAAATACCCCCCCCTTTTTTTATTACTAAACTTCTTTTTTTTTGTACTTTTGTACTTGTATCTTGAATCCCATTTTTCTTAATCTGAATCCCTTTCCTAAAAGAAATCCTTCCTTTTTTGGATTGGATCTATCTCTTTGATTAATTTTGTCATAGTATGTCAAATGTCAAAATACGCACTATCTGAATTCTTTCTATTGAAAGGAAAAACAAAATGTGAATTTTCAGTCACAAAAGCCGAAATTCAGGACAAATTGGAACCGTTAACTATTGACTGAAAATTCATGAACGATTCTCGAATTTGAATCTAAATTTGAATCTAAAATTGTATTTCCCGAATGATATAAGAAAATAAAAATGGATATCTAACTATCTAGTATTGATTCTTTTCAATAAAAAAAAGCCTTCTCCATTTCAATTATAACAACAATTATGAGTATATGTAAACCCCAGAACATAAATTATTACACGTATACCTCTAATCAGATATCTTATCTGTTTATGATTCCTATAGAAAATCGATATTTTGATAGAGCACGCCATGCGCTGTACAGAATAGACCCGCAATAAAAGGAAAGACATATATATAGATAGCTATAGTTCTATCCGCGTATGCTTAATAAAGCTTTCGTCTGCGCTTCAACAAACTCTATTAAAATAAAAAAAAAAATAGATAAAAAAAAAATATCTCGTCTGTTCGGTGCGAATCCTTTTTTTTTTTGAACTGAACAAGGAAATCCACGAAAAAAAGGAAAAAAGCTAAGTGCTAAAAAAACAACTTTATATTGTTTCTAACTATTGGGTTTTTATCTCATCGAAGAGATCAAATCCCGAATTATTTATTTCACTTGTATTGGAATATGTAATATCATAAATAATAGTAGAAATTGAATCACTTTTTGTTATTCTATATAAAATTCCATAAGTCTAAGTTAAGTGGAATTTCTCAATTCTTTTCCAGTTGTATCTGTTGCAAATTCCAATTTGAGTAGAAAATCAAAATTCTCTTTATTCCTCCGTTCATACGTATTTCAGACATTCCATATTCATATATGGAGTTAGATAAAATTTTATGTGATTCTGTAAACAGAATAGCAATTCCATCAGTGCTGATCGATCCATATAATTGGATGAAAAACGATCCAATAATGGGATTTTTTTTTTCAATAAAT
>Ga0307514_10003614_pt1:0-7500 | contig 14696 bp, 7 predicted proteins | sample 16_EM_MG_FD_203088 | JGI IMG/M metagenome (GOLD analysis project Ga0307514, IMG submission 203088) | Populus trichocarpa ectomycorrhiza microbial communities from riparian zone in the Pacific Northwest, United States - 16_EM | ecosystem: Host-associated > Plants > Roots > Unclassified... | reverse complement strand
TGTCAGGAGAAATTGGTACAAGAAGCCGTAGATACACTTCTTGATAATGGAATCCGCGGACAACCAATGAGAGACGGTCATAATAAGGTTTACAAGTCGTTTTCAGATGTAATTGAAGGCAAAGAGGGAAGGTTTCGTGAGACTATGCTTGGCAAACGGGTTGATTATTCGGGGCGTTCTGTCATTGTCGTAGGACCCTCACTTTCATTACATCGATGTGGATTGCCTCGCGAAATAGCAATAGAGCTTTTCCAGACATTTGTAATTCGTGGTCTAATTAGGCAACATCTTGCTTCAAACATAGGAGTTGCTAAGAGTAAAATTCGAGAAAAAGAGCCAATTGTATGGGGAATACTTCAGGAGGTTATGCGGGGACATCCTATATTGCTGAATAGAGCGCCTACTCTGCATAGATTAGGCATACAGGCATTCCAACCCATTTTAGTGGAAGGACGTGCTATTTGTTTACATCCATTAGTTCGTAAGGGATTCAATGCAGATTTTGATGGGGATCAAATGGCTGTTCATGTACCTTTATCGTTGGAGGCTCAAGCGGAGGCTCGTTTACTTATGTTTTCTCATATGAATCTCTTGTCTCCAGCTATCGGAGATCCCATTTCCGTACCAACTCAAGATATGCTTATGGGGCTCTATGTATTAACAAGCGGGAATCGTCGAGGTATTTGCGCAAATAGGTATAATCCGTTTAATTGCAGAAATTTTCAAAATGAAAAAATTGACGCTAATGCTAATAAGGATAAGTATATAAAAGAACCCTTTTTTTGTAATTCCTATGATGCAATTGGAGCTTATCGCCAGAAAAGAATCAATTTAGAGAGCCCCTTGTGGCTTCGGTGGCAACTAGATCAAGGCCTTATTGCTTCAAGAGAAGCTCCCATCGAAGGTCACTTTGGATCTTTAGGTACCTATCATGAGATTTATGGACACTATCTAATAGTAAGAAGTATAAAAAAAAAAATTCTTTCTATATACATTCGAACCACTGTTGGTCATATTTATCTTTATCGAGAAATCGAAGAAGCTATACAAGGGTTTTGCCAAGCCTGCTCAGACGGTACCTAATCTAATCATAGGGATCTAAGCTAAGTGATTTTATGACATTGGTCTGAATTCAGATCTCTTTGGTGCAACTAGGACTATAGTTCCTGAATTTCTACGCGAATCAAGATTGAGAAAAGGAAGTTTTCCAAGCATTAACTCAAATCTATTGCCGAGCCCTATTCATCGGAATATGGAGGTATTTATGGCCGAACGGGCCAATCTCTTCTTTCACAATAAAGTGATAGATGGAACTGCCATTAAACGAATTATTAGTCGATTCATAGATCACTTCGGAATGGCATATACATCACACATCCTGGATCAAGTAAAGACTCTGGGTTTCCATCAAGCCACTGCTACATCTATTTCATTAGGAATTGATGATCTTTTAACAATACCTTCGAAAGGATGGCTAGTCCAAGATGCTGAACAACAAAGTTTGATTTTGGAAAAACACCATCATTATGGAAATGTACACGCGATAGAAAAATTACGTCAATCCATTGAGATATGGTATGCTACAAGTGAATATTTGCGACAAGAAATGAATCCGAATTTTAGGATGACGGAACCCTTTAATCCAGTCCATATAATGTCCTTTTCGGGAGCTAGGGGAAATGCATCTCAAGTACACCAATTAGTAGGTATGAGAGGATTAATGTCGGATCCACAAGGACAAATGATTGATTTACCCATTCAAAGCAATCTACGGGAAGGATTGTCTTTAACAGAATATATCATTTCTTGCTATGGAGCCCGAAAAGGAGTTGTGGATACTGCTGTACGAACATCAGATGCTGGATATCTTACGCGCAGACTTGTTGAAGTAGTTCAACACATTGTTGTACGTAGAACAGACTGTGGCACCACTCGAGGGATTTCTGTGAGTTCTCGAAATGGAATGATACCGGAAAGAATTTTTATTCAAACATTAATAGGTCGTGTATTAGCAGACAATATATATATGGGTCTACGATGCATTGCCACTCGAAATCAAGATATTGGGATTGGACTTGTCAATCGATTCATCACCTTTCGAACACAACCAATATCTATTCGAACTCCTTTTACTTGTAGAAGTACGTCCTGGATCTGTCGATTATGTTATGGTCGAAGTCCTACTCATGGCGACCTGGTGGAATTGGGAGAAGCTGTAGGTATTATTGCGGGTCAATCCATTGGAGAGCCGGGTACTCAACTAACATTAAGAACGTTTCATACCGGCGGAGTATTCACAGGGGGTACTGCCGAACATGTACGAGCCCCCTCTAATGGAAAAATCAAATTTAATAAGGGTTTGGTTCATCCCACACGTACACGTCATGGGCATCCTGCTTTTCTCTGTTCTATGGACTTATATGTAACTATTGAGAGTCAAGATATTATACACAACGTGACTATTCCACCAAAAAGTTTTCTTTTAGTTCAAAATGATCAATATGTAGAATCAGAACAAGTGATTGCTGAAATTCGCTCGGGAACATACACTTTGAATTTTACAGAGAGGGTTCGAAAACATATTTATTCCGATTCAGAAGGAGAAATGCACTGGAGTACTGATGTATACCATGCATCTGAATTTACATATAGTAATGTCCATCTTTTACCAAAAACAAGCCATTTATGGATATTGTCAGGGGGTTCGTGCAGATCCAGTATAGTCCCGTTTTCACTACACAAGGATCAAGATCAAATAAACGTTCATTCTCTTTCTGTCGAAAGAGGATATATTTCTAACCCTTCAGTAAATAATGATAAAGTTAAACACAAATTCTTTAGTTCATATCTTTCGAGTAAAAGTAAAAAAAAAAGTAGGATTCTTGATTATTCAGACCTTAATCGAATGATATGTACTGGTTTCATATATCCTACTATTCTCCACGAGAATTCTGATTTATTGGCAAAGAGGCGAAAAAATAGATTTATCATCCCATTCCAATCGATTCAAGAAAAAGAACTAATGTCCCATTCCGATATCTTGATTGAAATACCTATAAATGGCATTTTCCGTAGAAATATTATTTTTGCTTATTTTGACGATCCCCAATACCGAAGAAAGAGTTCAGGAATTACTAAATATGTGGCTATAGGGGTGCATTCAATTGTCAAAAAAGAGGATTTAGTTGAGTATCGAGGAGTCAAAGAATTTCAGCCAAAATACCAAATGAAAGTAGATCGCTTTTTTTTCATTCCCGAGGAAGTGTATATTTTACCCGAATCTTCTTCCCTAATGGTACGGAACAATAGTATCATTGGAGTCGATACACAAATCACTTTAAATACAAAAAGTCGAGTAGGGGGGTTGATCCGAATAGAGAGAAAAAAAAAAAAAATGGAACTTAAAATCTTTTCTGGAGATATCCATTTTCCGAGGGCGACAGATAAGATATCCCGATACAGTGGTATCTTGATACCACCAGGAACAGTAAAAACAAATTCTAAGGAGTCGAAAAAGGTGAAAAATTGGATCTATGTCCAACGGATCACACCTACCAAGAAAAAGTCTTTTGTTTTGGTTCGACCAGTACTCATATATGAAAGAGGGGACGGTATAAATTTAGAAAGACTTTTTCCGCCGGATTTATTGCAGGAAAAAGAGAATCTGAAACTTCGAATTGTCAATTATATTCTTTATGGAAATGGTAAACCAATTCAGGGAATTTCTAACACAAGTATTCAATTAGTTCGTACTTGTTTAGTGTTGAATTGGAACCAAGACAAAAAAAGTTCTTCTATCGAAGAGGCTCGTGTTTATTTTGTTGAAGTAAGTATAAATGGTCTGATTCGTGATTTCCTAAGAATCCACTTAGGTAAATCACGCATTTCCTATATCAGCAGAAAAAGGAACGATCCATCAGGTTTGGGATTGATCTCTGATAATGGGCCAGATCGCACCAATATTAATCCGTTTTATTCCATTTATTCCAAGACAAGGATTCCACAATCACTTAAACAAAATCAAGGAACTATTAGTATTAGTACGTTGTTGAATAGAAATATGGAATGTCAATCTTTGATAATTTTGTCATCATCTAATTGTTTTCGAATGGATCCATCCAACGGTGTAAAATCTTATAATGTAATAAAAGAATCAACTAAAAGAGATCCTATAATTCCAATTAGGAATTTGTTGGGCCCTTTAGGAACAGCCCTTCAAATTGCGAATTTTTATTCATTTTACCATTTACTAACTCATAATCAGATCTCGGTAATTAAATATTTGAAACTTGACAATTTAAAATTAAAACAGACTTCAAAAGTACTAAAATATTATTTAATGGATGAGAACGGTAGAATTGTTAATCACGATCCGTACAGTAACAACGTTTTGAATCCATTCAAATTGAATTGGTATTTTCTCCATCATAATTATCATCATAATTATTGTGAAGAAACATTCACAATAATTAACCTGGGACAGTTTATTTGTGAAAATGTATGTATGACAAAAAACGGACCACGCCTAAAATCAGGTCAAGTTCTAATTGTTCACGCCGACTCTGTAATACTAAGATTGGCTAAGCCCTATTTGGCCACTCCAGGAGCAACTGTTCATGGCCATTATGGGGAAATCCTTTATGAAGGAGATACATTAGTTACATTTATATATGAAAAATCGAGATCTGGTGATATAACGCAGGGTCTTCCAAAAGTGGAACAGGTGTTAGAAGTGCGCTCAATTGATTCAATATCGATAAACCTAGAAAAGAGAGTGGAGAATTGGAACGAGTGTATAACAAGAATTGTTGGAATTCCTTGGGGATTCTTGATTGGTGCTGAGCTAACTATAGTGCAAAGTCGTATTTCCTTGGTTAATAAGATCCAAAAGGTTTATCGATCCCAGGGGGTACAGATCCATAATAGGCATATAGAAATTATTGTACGCCAAATAACATCAAAAGTCCTGGTTTCAGAAGATGGAATGTCTAATGTTTTTTCACCTGGAGAACTAATTGGATTGTTGCGGGCGGAACGAGCGATGCGCGCTTTGGAAGAAGCGATCTGTTACCGAACCGTATTCTTGGGAATAACGAGAGCATCTCTGAGTACTCAAAGTTTCATATCCGAAGCGAGTTTTCAAGAAACTGCTCGCGTTTTAGCAAAAGCTGCTCTCCGCGGTCGTATCGATTGGCTGAAAGGCCTGAAAGAAAACGTCGTTCTAGGTGGTATGATACCCGTTGGTACCGGATTCAAAGGATTAGCGCACCGCTCAAGCCAACATAAGATCATTCCTTTCAAAACCAAAAAGAAGAATTTATTCGAGGGGGAAATGAGAGATATTTTGTTTCACCACAGAGAGTTATTTGATTCTTGCATTTCAAAAAATTTCTATAATATATCAGAACAATCATTTATAGGATTTAACGATTCCTAAGAGTGGATTCGTCCTTTTAACTGTCGGTGGTCCCGTGATTTCTTACATTTACATGTGATTTGTTAATAGTAATAAATAAAAGTACTAAATAAAGATAATATATAGTAAGAAATAAAGATAATATAAAGATAATAAGAAATAGAAAGAAATTAATCGCTTGGATCGTGTATCAACGTCCAATTACGGGAAAAGAAAAGGTTCCATCGGAACAATTATTTATTTCAGGGTATCTCGTTTCTTTTTTTTTTCAAAGAAAAAAAAAGAGAGGAAGTGTGGAGAGAAATGATAAGAAGATATTGGAACATTAATTTGAAAGAGATGTTGGAAACAGGAGTTCATTTTGGTCATGCTACTAGAAAATGGAATCCGAAAATGGCACCTTATATCTCTGCAAAGCGTAAGGGTATTCATATTACAAATCTTACTAGAACTGCTCGTTTTTTATCAGAAGCGTGTGATTTGGTTTTTGATGCAGCAAGTAGGAGAAAACAATTCTTAATTGTTGGTACCAAAAATAAAGCAGCTGATCCAGTAGCGCGGGCTGCAATAAGAGCTCGGTGTCATTATGTTAATAAAAAATGGCTAGGCGGCCTTTTAACGAATTGGTCCACTACAGAAATGAGACTTCAAAAGTTCAGGGACTTGAGAATGGAACAAAAGACAGGGGGAATCCACCGCCTTCCGAAAGGGGATGCGGCTCGATTAAAGAGACAGTTATTTCACTTGCAAACATATTTGGGCGGGATTAAATATATGACAGGGTTACCCGATATTGTAATAATCGTTGATCAGCAAGAAGAATATATGGCTCTTCAAGAATGTATCACTTTGGGAATTCCAACAATTTGTTTAATTGATACAAACTGTGACCCGGATCTCACAGATATTTCGATTCCAGCGAATGATGACGCTATAGCTTCAATCCGATTAATTCTTAACAAATTAGTATTTGCGATTTGTGAAGGGCGTTCTAGCTATATACGAAATCCCTGATTAATAATAAGATAAATAAATTCTTTTTTGAATTCCATAGATTGACGGAATCCGTTACTATTTCTGAATCTCATAAAAGAGATAAAAAACTGGGGATATTATGTGATTAGTTGGTATCTAAAATATACAATTCAAGTGAGCAAGTCGAAAAAAAGACGGTTGAATCAAAATAATTTCTTGTAAAGTTTTCTTTCTTTCAGAGGACAATATGAATGTTCTATCATATTCCATTAACACATTAAAAGGGTTATATGAAATATCTGGTGTGGAAGTAGGCCAGCATTTCTATTGGAAAATAGGCGGTTTCCAAGTCCATGCCCAAGTACTTATTACTTCTTGGGTTGTAATTGTTATCTTATTAGGTTCAGCCATTGTAACTGTTCGGAATCCACAAACCATTCCTACTGACGGTCAGAATTTCTTCGAATATATCCTTGAATTTATTCGAGATGTGAGCAAAACCCAGATTGGAGAGGAATATGGTCCATGGGTTCCCTTTATTGGAACTTTGTTTCTATTTATTTTTGTTTCTAATTGGTCAGGGGCGCTTTTACCTTGGAAAATCATAGAGTTACCTCATGGGGAGTTAGCCGCACCCACGAATGATATAAATACTACTGTTGCTTTAGCTTTACTTACGTCAATAGCATATTTTTATGCGGGCCTTAGCAAAAAAGGATTAGGTTATTTCGGTAAATACATACAACCAACTCCAATCCTTTTACCCATTAACATTTTAGAAGATTTCACAAAACCTTTATCACTTAGCTTTCGACTTTTTGGAAATATATTAGCGGATGAATTAGTAGTTGTTGTTCTTGTTTCTTTAGTACCTTCAGTGGTTCCTATACCTGTCATGTTCCTTGGATTATTTACAAGTGGTATTCAAGCTCTTATTTTTGCAACTTTAGCTGCGGCTTATATAGGTGAATCCATGGAGGGACACCATTGACTAAGTTTCGAAATAGTCTTTTTTAGCTTAGTGCAAGGTAATCTATGCCTTGCTCGAGATAATCTTCTTCGTGAACATAAATATACACATAAATAGACAAAAAAGTCTATAAGATCTA
>Ga0307514_10003613_pt1 | contig 14705 bp, 7 predicted proteins | sample 16_EM_MG_FD_203088 | JGI IMG/M metagenome (GOLD analysis project Ga0307514, IMG submission 203088) | Populus trichocarpa ectomycorrhiza microbial communities from riparian zone in the Pacific Northwest, United States - 16_EM | ecosystem: Host-associated > Plants > Roots > Unclassified | place... | reverse complement strand
ATATATATATATATAATGAAATTTTGAGGATTTTTGTGTTCTTTAATGTTTTGAAGATAAGAAAAAAATAACTTGGAAGGAAAAGAAATGTTATCTCGACAACACCATTTGATGCAGTCCATAATGATGTTAATGCTAAAATTTGTAAAAATGTATTTAAAAAACAACTATCATAAAAATGTAAAAGTAAGGTAAAATAACCTAATTTTAGTCAAATATTTTACCTTTGATTTAAATAATATTATAAAGATATAAATGATAATAAAAGTTAAATAAACGAAATCAGCGAAACCATACTCGAATTTTAAACAAGTTACAATACCGGAAAAGTACAATTTGCGAGGTTAACCAGCTAACAAGGAGACCTTGAGTAAACATACCTCATGGGTTGAGAAGTAAATTTCTTTTGTATAGAGTACTGTCATAGAGGTCCAAGAGTTCTAACAATTAAATTTGGAAATGTTCGTGTCCATCCCATGAGGCATATGTTAATTGCTACTGATCAATTCACTTCAGTAACAACACGAAATAATCAGGAAGATCAATAAACATAATAGGAAAAAGAAGCTCCAAATTAAAACCTTAACAATAATTTACTTTCTAGAATAGCAGAAATGACTAGCAATGATGAAAATCTCGATCACATGAGAGCACAAGCGTGAAAACTTGCGTCATTATATGAAGTGGAAGCCAGGCAACTTTTTCAAAGATCAAGTTCATGAAGGTTTCTGCTACTACACATCAGCCTTAACAAAGAACATTATCAAAGAATTATCTATGTGAGTGATAGAATCGTTCTCTGTTACAAAGGTGCATTCTGCTCCCTACTGAATTGTAGTTCTTATTAACTCATAAAGCCTCCTCCAGGCATGTTTGCTGGCCCTTGTGAAGAAACTTGTCCTTGAGAAACTAATTGTGGACGACCTGGACCTTGAACATAAGTTTGACCCATTCCTGTTCCAGCCATTTGCTGTTGCTGCAATTGCGGAAGCTGCTGCTGCTGCTGTTGCAGCTGTGAGAGCTGCTGTTGTTGCAGCAGCGACAGCTGCTGCTGTTGCAATTGTGGAAGCTGCTGCTGATGTTGCTGCTGCTGCAGTTGTGGATGTTGTTGCTGTTGTTGTTGTTGTTGCATCTGCTGCTGCTGCTGCCGCCGTTGCATTTGCATCTGCTGCTGCTGCTGCTGTTGCATCTGCTGCTGCTGCTGACTGGATATTTGTGGCTTAAACACAACCATATCCTGGTTCCACATAGTTTACATTAAGTTATAATGCAAGAGATACAGGCAAGAGATACAGGTAAACGGTTGATTCATCACCTTATTTTGATGGCTTAATCATGTCTTAACAACAATTAAAAGGAAAAGGCACATTGACGTGCATGCCCCCAAAACAAATATGTAGCTAATTTTTGTGACTGGTAGTTCTAAAAGAATTTCGAGGTACTGAGAAATAGAAGTGCAAATACATCTTACCCCAGGAAAAAGCATCCCTATCAAGCGGCAGGCTTTGTCAGAAACAGAGAGAAGCAATGTCTGAGATGGTAACTGGATTACTGCACACTAGGGAAATTAAGAACGACAAAATCAAAGTCAGAAAAAAACACATCAAATAGACATGTTTTTTCCATGAGAAATGAAGCACTATCCTGAACTAATTAAATCTAAAATAAAATAGAAATACAAGAATTTGTAACTAACTGTTTTTCATTCATTAATTTTTTTTTTTTTTGGAAGAATTAGGACAGTCATCCTCTTAGAGTTGTTAACATGAGAGTTTTAGAAGGTTCGATTGAGCTAAAAATGTAATTAGTTATAAGAGTTTACAGAATTTCATTAAAGGAGCTTCATAGAGGTTTCTATTATTTCAATTAAAAAAAGGGTTTAAATTATTTGAACATTAATAAACTGCAAAATTCCATGCCTGTCAGACAACCAAGCTGCCAAGATAAAAGGACTTTCAACCATGTGTAAGCAAGGAAATAGGTCCCCACATTCCTACGACTATATCCATTCTACAGTAGAATAATAACAACTTTCGATGACATCCATGCATTCGTGATTCACCCTCAAAAGTAGTGAGTGCAAAATTTCACTCAAGAGATCAGGTTGAAAACAATTAAAATATGTGAACATCCTAAGCTTGACTTGATAGCATCTGTGCAACTACTATCATACCCCTGATATGGTTTAACAAAATCAGAGTGCCTAAGCAGGCATTTTTTAAAGAACAATATGAAAGGGGAGAAATAGGAGAGGGTGGAAGAATGCAATGAAGGGTTGTTAAAAACAATACGTGAAGTATGGCATTGATTTGCTACTTGTTTCTCATGAACTAATTTGGCAACTCTGTTTAAAAAGGGCAACTTCTAATCCTGCGATTCCACTCTTTTAAGTTTCTGCTTAGAGAAAAAATAATATAGAGTGTCTTCATTATCTTTTTATCTTTGGTTCCAATTCACTTTAATACAAGCAAATTTCAACCAGGAAAGTAGTAGCATGCAATGAATGGTGAGCATCAAGATCCAAACAAAAAAGTCATATCACTGAAGTTAACATTGAATGCAGAAGGGAGAACTGATGGATGACATAAGAATTGACAGTAACTTTTCAAGAAAATATCAAATTGGAAAGCATTGGGCTACCTACTAATCCAGAAAAAGAAATTAATGAAACCAGACAACTTACAAGCTTCTTCTCTTGGAGTTGTCCAAGAAATCCATGCTGATTCATGGCCCGAAAAACTAGAAAATCAGCCTTTCCGACATATTGCCTTTGTCAAAATAAACCAAATTAAAAAAAAAAAACATAAATACAACAAATAAATGCAAAAGAGACATGCTGAAAATCTCAAGTAAGACGCAATTACTTGTTATTCATGTGGTCCTGAGATATAAGCCGAACTATTTGCATTGTCGGTGGCCAGTTTGCTGCAAGCCTGAGAAGCACACAGAAAAACTAAACCAGTTTACCCCGTCTTGACAAATATGTGTGCTAACAAGGGAATCTAAAAATATTAAACAATGAGAGAAAAAATCAAATGATCACACAAACACTCAAAAACTTCATAGTTTGAAAGGTCTAGATCAAAAGTTCAGAAGTTGGAGTCATCTATCTTAAACAATCGAATGAAATCTCACAAATATTCTGTCTATTCATGAATAAATAAAACATTCAATTTTAATACAACTTATCCAACTATAAGTTTTACTTAGAATACAGTTTTGATTTTAATACTAAAGTCTGATCCTTAGCACTTGAGCAATATGTACCCTGATCAATGAGGCTGAGATTTAGGTAACTCTCAAAACTAAACATGTCCCATTGCCAATAGTGTTTTTAACATGGTTGGATGATTAGATAGACAAAATACCCTCAAAACTAAACCTGTCAGTAAAAAGATGCTGGAACATATAGCTAAAGGGCAGTGGTATGAAGGACCATCTACCTTCAGAGTAAAACTCGCAGTCCCAGACAAATCATCTGATGACCATGTGATGATTTTCTCAAATTTGAACCTGAATAGAATTAGTCCCATCGTGTTTTTGTAATTCTTTTTAGTTAGTTGATACGATTTTCTTTTATCTAAAAACTGTGTACAGTTAATTTGTGACACGTATTAATATACAGCCAACAAATATAAAATCAATGCATCTTTTGGAACAACCAAAGATAATTTAAAAGTTGTTCCCAAAAATGTAAATCGAAGATGTAAAAGACTTTAGGAAGTGGACAGTGTAGATTGTTTTTCTACTTAGACTATATTACTATGCCTGAACTTACGTCTCAGAGGCCGAAGCACTCCTATAACCCTGCATCAAAGGAAAAAAGTATAAGGTCCATGTGTAAAACTATGTCAAATGTACCAAGATTAGTTACTATTAAAAGGAGACTGAAACAGCATTATGTATTAAGTGGAGATTTCTAAGCCATTTCAAACATACTTCTAATCTGGTGATAAAGACAGGCTGCCCTTGCCGTTGCCCAGACAAGTTTCCCTGTATGAAGTTCAAATGTTCAAAAGAAATTACTAAATTAATGAGTTCATAAAGACACGTGTTTGACAGTTCAAGAAATCTACACTGATATTGATGAAAACTTTTCAAGTGAGTTAAATACAATAATTTTGAAGACAATAATAATAATGAAGAAGAAAGAAATTAAGCAAAATCTAATCGACTATTTTATCATCCAAAGGACAGTTAAGTGATTTCATACTTACTATTCCATACATGATCAAACATTCCCATTACATTTTGGATTGTTTTAGCTGTCTCATTACCCACTCGAGGGTGTCAGCAAACTATTACCAAATCTAACAAGATGAGACTCAGGTAGTTGTGATTAATTAGAAACTATCAACAAATTTTAGTTTGAGGTGTTCAGCAAGAAAGGGGAAATCAAAGGGTTTAATGCCTTAACTGATAGTAGAGGTTATATCCTCAATGATGGCACTGGAACCATTTTTCTACTGGCTTTGGAGTATTAAGGTTATGGTGCTTTGACTTTCAGAATCAATATTAGTCAGCAAAAAGGGAAATGAAGAACTTTAAGAGTTATCCTCATCCTAAAAGGATGATACAAGTCTGATTTTTGTTTCACATAGAATAACAGCTGCGAAGGGCTCTAATGATTTTTCACCCATTCCCCGTACCAAAAAAGAAGAAGAAGAAGCAAAGGGTAACGTATAAATTTTCATCAGATTAGTGACTTCTGAACATAGGTTACACCCCAAACCCACCCATGACCACCTGATTCAAGGATCATGACAGATTTGTCCACCATTTGGTGAAAATTTGTGTGATGGGCAAACTTTCCAGAAGGCACTATTGTACATACTACGAACCAGTTCATGCCAAAAGTCCATATGCTTAGAATAAACAACTTTTTGACGAAAGGCAATAAAAATTATGTTCTTTACTTGAAAATAAGAGTGAAATACTTTCATCACTGGCTTGCAAATCCACTATAATCTTGAATAACAATTTATGTACACTTAGTTATCCCAAAGAAGCAAGCAAACTTACCTCCCAGACTTTGACATATTTTGATTGTGGTGGTTGCAAGCCCCCTGCTGTTTGTTGTGACATTGACAAATTATCTGCTGAGTTATTGTTTGCACCAAGAGGCTGCATCCCGGATTGTACTTGTTGAGACATTCCAGGGGTAGGAATCATCGTGTTCAAACCAGAAGAGACACCTGATGGACCCAGACCGCTCATTGTGTTTGGGTTTGCACCCATCCCACTTTGTACCATTTGTGCTCCTGAAATATTTCCTTGGCTCATGCCTGGTGCTGATTGGCCAATGCTAACACCTGCTTGAAGATTACCCATTGGTTGTGAAATCCTCCCAAGGTTTGAATTTCCAGACATATTAGAAGTAGCAGAAGTGAATGATCCAAGACCAGAGTTTGGCCCAATTTGCGTTGTCCCAGTAAGAGTCCCTGACCCTGTTATCGAAGAGACACCTGGTTGCCCAGATGAAAATACAGTTGGGGCAGCAGGCACAGAAGATGCCATTCCACTCGAAATCATATTTGACATATGCATGGCCACAGAAGTTTGATTTATTGATGGGAGACCTAAAGAAGTTCCTCCACTTAAGCCTGCAGAGTTCATCACTTGCCGTGCTTGAGAGATATTGTTCAGAATGCTCACATTTGCTGCAGCAGGAGGCCCAGGACGTGCAGACTGAGTCATCACACTGACATTTGGTTTCAAGTCCTGCACATCATCACCACTTGTTGCCATATCTTGAGTAGTAGTAGATGGTGAAGAAGTCTGCAAGATTGGAACTCCTTGAGATGCAGGGCGTGGAACAGAAGGATTATGGGGGAAAGTAGGTCCATTTGCCATGGAAGTTATAGTACTGGGCTCCTGCAAATATAAAATCACAAAAGCTATTAACCATGCCCATAATGCACAGAATCAATGCTATCATGGCAACAACTTTATTTCCCTTTAATAAGAGAGCAAAAACAAGATTAAAGGATTCACTAGACTTACAACTTTCACAGTTGCAGTGGGAACATTTCCAACTGAAATTGTTGGTCGATTTGTGATAGATCCATTCACTGAAGTTTTGAAAGAAAGTAAGTCTTCCACCAGGAAAAATATCAAACAACGAATTTAATATTGGAAGTAACCAAATAAGCCTAAATCAAGTGGTCAATACCTGAAATACCTAAATGCCTAAGGAAAAAACTGGCCATTTTCTTATGGTTTATTTCTGATGTTTCAAGTGCAATAAGAATCAATAAATTAGCGCTAAGAAGATATCATCTTCCACAACAAATATCTCAGGACTTCATGGGAAAAAGCAGGTACAGGCTTGAATCTTGCCGAAATCCTAAGACCTGTGAGAGGAGATGTACTTGAAGCCTCTCATCACAACAATGTATCTTTAACATTAGGGAGATGAAAATTTTGAGGGATAACAAACTAAGAGCTTCTGCATGAGAACCAATGTTACAGGGGGTTAAACATACACTGGGTAGAAAATGTTGATTGACGTGATTGTTATATCTTTCTTTCTCTCTTGTACAAAAATCATGTTAGGTGAGGTGCTTCAGAAGAGAAAAACACCAAGCAAAATAACTTAACAAGTCATGCCAATATTCAATCACACTCAATAATAAAAAAGCAGACCAGACAGCATGAACAACCTGACGGAATAGAAGTTGGAGCTGGCCCAGTTACAGAAGTAACTGAAGCAATATCCACTTTTACAGGAGTTTGATTAGAAGTCAAACTTGTAACTCCAGGAAGACTCAATGCAGCACGAGCCTCCATAAAGTTCTCTGAGATTAACACAAGAAAATGAGGATTTTTTACACTGTCAACAGGTGGATCTGCTGCTCGGCTGTTGCGCTTCCCCTACATTGTAAAGTGTGTTATAAATAGCGTACCCCAGATAAACATTAGTGAATTCCACCAATTTCAGAAGAGCAAAGTATGCTGTGCAAGGGTATTCCAAACCCCATCCCCCAAATTATTTTTGTTATCTTCCCTCCATGCGAGAAGCAACAGTGCCATAAATGTGCTTTTGCTAGCATCAATACAAAAGAAAAGAGACCACAAAAAAGCCTCATCCTTACAGCATTGTAGATTGACCTAAGTTTTGGAAGCTGTTTTGGACAAATGATTGAAAGAGAAACCGAGCACTGCAATGAAACCAGGGATCAGTTTTCACATACCAGTAAATTTCAAAAATATAGAGCACCAGTAGATTGGGTAAGAAAACAATATCAATGTACCTGAGGAAATGATTTAGCAACTGTCTCTGCATCAGATAGACGACTTTCATTCTGTGCATCAATATTTTCAATCTGCTCCAAATTTTGTATTTGTGGACGATATACTGGTGTGGGCAATGGGTGTGGGTTACTTGCAGCAATAAGAATACAGTTCCTTTGCTCGTCTATATTTGATTGAGTTTGGCTTCCATTTGGATCAATAGGGAACATCTGAATAAGACAATAAGGCATAAGCCTAGGGAATATACTTTGCAATTGAAGTACAAAAAAATTCCTCGATGAGAGTAACAAAATAAACAGGTTTCATGAATAAACCTGTCACTGACTCCTTTGTGTGAACCAACATGAAGATTAACAGCAATAAGAGAAAATGCTCTTGCAAGTTGCAATAACTATCCAAATATGTATCAAAGTATGTCATCAAATGCACATGCAGGAAATAAACAAGGGTCACAAAAGATGGTCAAACATCTCCTACTTTGCTTAGCAATCTGGTGAATGGTCATTTAGGCAATATAATATTCTTCATTAAACAACTGAACATGCATATAATAGCATGTACCAAAGTTAAAGAGTCATTGATAAAAAAAGGTTACCAATCGCCTTGCATGTTGCAAGGGGCTCAAGTCCTGCATTTACGCCCTGACAAGACCAGGACTTGGGTCAGGTCTGCCTCATTTCATTGCACTAGCCATTGGCTCAACACGGTGAAAGTTTGGGTAAAGCCACAAATTTATGTTTATTACCAATCCTCTAAAGCAATTGGGACAAAGTAGGACTGTTGCACTACTTTAAACATTTGAATAAAAAAAATGTGCATATGAGAGGGTCCAGAGCAGAGCCTAACAAACCTCTTGGATAGTTTTTTTTCAAAAAAAAAAAATTCCATTAAGAGAGTATAAATTAAATTCAATGCCATTGAAGATGGTTGTCAATACACTAATCACCCTTTTGTTTCCTCTTTTCACAATAGCCACCCTTATTTCATGCTATCTGGTTGCAAGGCAAACTTTTGGTTTTAAAATTTCATGGCTGCTGTCATCTATCTATTTGGGTGTGCTGTTGGGGGCTGACAAGTAGTTTCAAAAACAAGAAGATGCTCAGTACAAGTATAGCACTACAGGCACAGCCAATGTAATTTGCCAAAGGAAAAAAAAACATTGAGATTTCTTCAAGCAAAAGAGCACCATATTAAAGGGATGATAGTTCAACATGAAGATGCAACAAACAAAAGAAGAAATCCAAAACGAAAATTGGTTGAATCATATGATAATAACCATGGAAGTAAATCTGTTTTTTTTTTTTGATAAAAATGGCAGGAAAACAATGAATAGTGCCGGAAGTAAATAAGACATCTTCCTTTGAAAATCAACACAGTAGCATTCCACTCCCATCAACACTTACAAAAAGACTATTCTAAGAGCTCCTGCAGCTGTTCCCCGAAATATAAAAAAGATGTGATTTGACAAATACTGAAAAGAATGAAAATCAATAATAAATTCTATTAGAAGGGCAGAAAAAAGATAATAACAAGAGGGCATCCCCCTAAACAGAAAATGAAAAACAAGACAAGCATTCCAATTCCAATCCATTAAATGTCATCTAAAGAAACTCCTCTAGGAACCACTTTAACCATGCTCCATAATACATAACAGTATTGAATTAACAATAATATTTTCCTTTTTGAGAAGAAACCTGACAAAAATTTTGATATAGCAAACCCACGTTTTTTTCCAACCCTTTGTATTGATGAAAGCCAAACCCAATCCATATTTATGTCTGTTAGATTGAGTAGCCATGCATGAAACCTTACATCAGTGTCAATCTCCCCACACCATGGCTTACATTATTAAATAAAATAGTAAAAAACTCAAATTTCTAATGAAAAGGGACCTCAAGCTTCTTCCGCGCTTTCCCTCTTACAGGGAAGGAAAAGGAAGCAGAACTATTATAATAATAAGCTTCTGTTCAGGGTATATCATGAAACACAATAACCATTAACTGGAAACAGAAGGTGTTAAACTTAAAAAACCAAAAAAAAAAAAAGAGTAGAATAGGAGCACGGCATACCATTAGAGCTTCAGAAAGCCCTTCTGCAATTGCAGCATCATTGAAACCACCACCAGCAAAGGGAATTGCCGATAGCCACTGTAAGAAGATATCAACATCTCTTGTCCAGCCACTCCGTTGTACTAGGCAAGCTTCACAAAGAAGTGGATACTCTGTTAGTTATCCCGTTATAGTAGAATAGGAGAAGAAGAAAATCATGTTTCAAATTCATGTAGCCATATCACAGAGAAGAAATAACCACTGCTGCCATGCATATTGTGAGATTGGTGTAACTCAAGCTTTGAATATTTTGCAATAAACAACGGTAATACAAGAATCTCTTTACTAGATAGCTATATTTCCCAAATTAAACACATCTCAGACAGTTTTTATGACTTTTTGGATATAGAAAAAATTAAAGAGACTTAAAATAGTTCATATAAATTAAGTGCAGAGTAGAAGTTGGAAGGAAGTTTGATATACAAACATCAAGTACATGCATATGAATCTCTTTAGAAATTGGGCCTTCAAGTTTCAACTGCAACTCCAGAATTGCAGAACGGAATTAGTTCAAAGATTTCTAATTACTTGAAATTCAAATCAACAAAATCTCGTATAAGCTTCTTCTGCCAAAAAAATCCTCTCAGCAAATACAAGAAGAAGAAGCCAACAATAACATGAAATCAGCCTTGTTCCTCGAAAAAGTAGTCCAGCGTTAACATGGAAAAACCCATTGGCCAAGAAAAAGACCGCATAATATGAATCAATCAAGAAAAACACAAACCAGAATATGATCCATGAGAATTAAACGTGACAATTGAGAGCTCAACAATGGAAGTAGGGACCTTCTGTATTTGAACAGAAGAAAGACACAGAACAATTGTCAGTAAAATCTGAAATTTACACAAAAAAGAAAAAAGAAAAAAAAAACAATACAAGCATCAAAAGGAAACATAAGTTCAAACGAAGCATCCCGTCGGATTGATTGCCATTGCTCAGGCCTACAAAGTGATAACATTCTAAGATTCATTCAAACCAGTGTAAATTGAGCAAGGTAACTAGCCCTAAAACCGGAAGACACCTTTCCTATCTTTCGGAATCGAATCAGTAAGAAACCTTGTAATGTTCTTTCAATAATCAAATCACAAACCAGTGTTTACAATTAATTTAATTCTAAAGTTACAACTTACAACATTTATCACTGTCCAAGTCAATGAAGTTAAAATTTGACAAGATAAGATTTTTACTTACCTGCCCTAACAATTCGTTACCACAATAACACCTGCACAGAGTGATTGGGCCGTTGAATAAAAAATTCAAAACAAAACCCTAATTCACAGTTTCAAACTTTCTTTTCAAAGAAAGTGCCGCACGTACCTGATGATCTTTTCAAGGTAATCAGAAACGATGATCGACCAGAAAGGGCCCATGGCAGCAGTGCCTTCAACGGCCACGATCAACTGTTTCTCCGCCATTCTAACGGTTGCGTAGGAGAGCTTACAGTGTTTGTCTTAAAACGCAGACGCAACAATGTTTGGTAAACAAAAAAAACGTAGGTTACTGTTCATGAATCCCACGAAATTTTGCGTTTGAAACGCATGAAAAGGTAAGTAGATAGAAGCTGCTTCATGCTGCTGTACCATGCTGCACTGTTCACTACCTCCCTCTACTGTCGCACTGTTAATTTTAGTGAACAGTACATAATGAATTTTAATTCATACTCAGTAATTCACGTTCACGTAAACAGAATTTTTTTAAAAAAAAAAAATCAATGTAGTTAATTGATTTTACTCTAATTATTCACATAAACATGAAAAATAATTTTTTAAAAAAAATTAATTTAAGATGAATTAAATTTATTCGTACTGTAATCTCAATTTTATTCTTGATAATATTTTATCTAATTTTATTGCACGTTCAAAAAATCATGGAAACTGTAGTTCTTGTCGGGTGAATTTTGTATGTAATGGAATTGTAGATAGTTTAATGGAATAATAAAAAAAAATTATATAAAGTATGATTTATTTCATGATATAATAGCAATAGTTAAATCTACAATGTTTAAATTAAAAACCATAAATATTAACATGTATTTTTTAAAATTATTTTATAACCTCAATTTCAAAAGCATTCTTAACCAAACACAATAAACTACTTTTTGTTCAACCTCAATTTCAATCACAGTTTTGACCAAACATATATTTTTCCAAACCAACTTTAATTAAAAATATTTTTTATAAAATATTTTTTTTAAACTATAACCATAACAGTTACCGCAATACCAGACTTCGCGTTGCTGAACTGACTGAAGACTAAAGACTGGAGGGCTGAGTTGTCAGTGAATCGAAAGAGAAAAATTATAATTAATGAGTGGATTATTTATTAATATCTTGATTGATTTGTTTATTTATTTATTCAATTTAGTGACTCAACTACTATTTTTGTCTTTAGATATATTTTAAAAGTATTTTTAACTTTCAAAAATGCTAAATTAATAGTTTTTTATGTTTTTTTAAGGTTTTAAGTGTTGATATTAAAAATAAAAATTAAAAAAATATATATATTTTTAAATAACAAGCTGTTTTAAAAATTATTATGCATTATAATCTCAAATACCCTTGTATATAGTGTTTGAAATTATGGTAGTGGTTATTTTTCAAAAAAAAATTTAATTAAAAATGTATTAAAATAATATTTTTTAGATCATATTTTTAATATTAACACATCAAAACATTCTAAAATTATTAAAAATTTATTTTAAAAAAATAAAAAACATTTTTTGAACTAGAAAATAAACACATTTTAAACGAAGAGTAGTTATGGCTAGTTGGACAAGGCAAGACTAGAGATGCCTTTGTGTCTTTGTTTTGTAGTTGATTTTAATCTATTTTTTTCTACAATAAAATTTTGTTTGAAATTGTGTTTGTGTTTCGAACAGTATTTTATAACAAATTATTTTTTTATTTAAAATTATTTTTTATGTTTTTTAATTGTTTTGGTATACTGTATCATAAATAATTTTTTAAAATAAAAAAAATTATTTTAATATATTTCCGAATAAAAAACACTTTGAAAAACAACTATTATCACACTTTCAAACACCCTCAAGTTATGAGCAATATGAGGCCTAAAACCATTTCGTTTTGGTTCATGTTTTACATTTTATTGAAGTCTAAAATTGAAATTCAATTCACAAACAAAATTGAATTAAATTATATTATTTTGAATACTCGTACAAGTTGAATTAACAATCTTAACTATTTTGTCATTGATTCATAAATTATTTTTTTTGTTATAAAAATTTGTATTGTTGTTATAAGGATCCTTATATTTATTTAAATGACATAAAACATATACATTTTTAAAAATATAAATAGATCCATCTCATATTATTTTTTATTAAAAAATCTAAATTTAAATATATATTTGTTAAAAAAATATTCAATCAAATTAATCTTTTCACTGGAATGTTGAAAAACAGTTCTAGAAATATCTCAATAAAAATTCTAACATTTTACTCAAATCAAACTTAAATAAAATAGATATCAAATCAACATAAATCATATTACTAAATAGACAAGTTAGTTACTAACATAATTTTGATAGTCTTAATAATTCATAAAGACACCACAATTTTTAGTTTTAATAATTTTAAAAATATCACTACACAAAATAAGTTTTTAACAATTACAAAAATAAGTTCATGGAAATTTTCTAAATATTAGTTCTAATTTTCATGCTTAACTTGAATTTTTTAATAACATATTATGAGTTTATTTTTTCACTAACCATTTAAAGCATAGCTATTCTGAAGATTCAAAAAAACATTTTAATAAGATTACGCTAATCTACAAGCAATTTAACTGCTTAACAAAAAAAAAATCCCCTGATCCCTTTTTTTTTTTTTGCTTCAATTATCTCATACGGCTTTCAAACTTGATAGTTTGTATTAATAATATGCAATATTATTCATTGCACAGGTCATCTCTTTTAATCTAGGCATTGCATGATACAAGGGCATTACATGCCCATTCGATACCCGGTTTGTGATCATTAAATGCTCTATCATGTAAGACTTGTAGCTAGAGTTCTAAAAACCGCATGGTGATCAACCTGATTTAGTATCTGTTTAGGAGTATTGTTGTGATAATTTTTTAAAATATTTTTTATTATTTAAATTTTTTTTGAAATCAGCGCATCAAAACGATCCAAAACATAAAAAATAAATTAATTTTTAGCAAAAAAAATATTTTTTCTGGAAACGCAGGCCAACCCGCATTTCCAAACGCTCTCTTTAAAATCCGTGTCAATCTTAATTTTTTTATAAATTAAAATAATGCTGTTTTGGTTAAAAAAAAAATAATTAACAGACTGCAACTTGATTTTTGACCGGGTCTTGCTAGGTCACCGGGTTAACCTGTCAAATCAACCGGATTCTTGACTTCCTTTATTTTTTTTTTAATCCGGCTCGATTCTAGCCCTAGATTAACCGGTTTCTAAATCAACCTATCAAATAAAATCAAGTTTTAAATCAAGTTTTAAAACTATTCCTGTATCACCTCCATCAGCAAAGCAAGTATATTATGCCACAAAAATTAATGAACAAACAAAGGATATAGTCACAGTGTCAAGAGATTGACATATCTTTGTTGGATTATAACACTGATCATCCAAAACAAACATATTTGCCTTTTCCGTTTCAGTAGAAAGCAACCTCTGATGCAATCAGCATTAACAGGAACAATAAAGTCCTCTTTTCTACAGTAATGTAACTTGAGAAGAATTCTTAGAAACATCAGCACTGGGAAATTACACACTGTATATGTTATGATTGAAAAATATTATATTTATAGCTATTTGGAATAGTATTTTTTTTCAATAAAATATAAAATAGGCACGAGAGGAGAGAAAAAAAAACACACTAAAGCTTTAATTACGATACTATTATTACCATTGATTTTTTTTCCAGCAAGACAGATTTAACAATACAAAAAAAATCACTTTTTACAAAAACAAGCGAGCCACCCGCTCACCACCCTTAGACGGCAAGTGTGGTGCCCCGAGTTATTGTTGGTGATTTTTTTTAATGTGATTTAATTCATCTTGCTAAGATCTTTATAATGATACAGGTAATATTGTAATTGAGATTTTAATATGCTTCAAGGGTATTTTTTCTTTTTTTTTTTCTCTCCCAACCATTACAATTTTTTTTTATATATAAAAATTAATAGTAGTGACAAGTTATACACATCACATATCTCATTCACGACATATGTAAAATATACTATCTTGTTATTTTTTTTGTGACAATTCACCACCATTTTAAAAAGAAGGTGTTAATAAGCCAAAATTACCGAAAATAGAAGAAAATAGCCGAGTTGAGATTAAAGTTGTGTTTGGTAT
>Ga0307514_10003611_pt1 | contig 14714 bp, 13 predicted proteins | sample 16_EM_MG_FD_203088 | JGI IMG/M metagenome (GOLD analysis project Ga0307514, IMG submission 203088) | Populus trichocarpa ectomycorrhiza microbial communities from riparian zone in the Pacific Northwest, United States - 16_EM | ecosystem: Host-associated > Plants > Roots > Unclassified | place... | reverse complement strand
AGATGTGGTTTCCAATGTGATTTTTTATAAATCACATTGCAAATAATATGCCTTCCATGTGCTCGAAGGGAATTGTGAAATTGATGGGGGTTAAAATTAATATCTTGTACTTCAGATAAAAGATGTCAAACAAATTTTCAAATCTTCTTCTAACTCTAATATTGATTTTATTGTTAGGGAGGCTAATAAATATGATGTTTTTAAAGGAAAAATTGAGCACATAAATAATTGAAATTTTTTTATTAGCTATTTACACGATCTAAGTCAACAAAAATTTAAACTTGATAGCGAGTTGTTTTGAATTTGATAATACATACTTTTTTTGATGTGTATAAAAGAAGGAGAAGATTTAGATCCTAACCATCTCGTATTTTTTTCTTCAATATTTAGTAGTAAGTATTACTAACTACAAGTACCTGCATGTTCATCATTTTGACAAAGCTTCCATCATATAATCTCTTCACAACGTATTTCTCTGACAATGTAAGTAATTAAAATTATTTTTTAATATATATTCTCATGTTTAGTCTGTCTCGTAAATTTAATTTTATATTTACGTGATTTCTCTTGCTCACATGCCTTCAAGATTTCTCTTGTTCTCTCTGTCGGATCCAAGGTTGCTTTAGCCATGAAACTTGTATTTGATCCTTTTTTCAAAATATTTATCACATAAAAACATTAAATTAAAGACTTGCTGAGACAGAGTGAAAAAGACCCAGTAAAAAAGGTGACCGGCCGGCAGGGGAAAAACACCATAACAAACACAGAGAAAGATAACCAGTAGTCGTTTTTATCTTATATATTCTGCTTCCATATCTCTATCTCCAATTTTTAATGTCCTTTTAAAATCCATCTCTCTCGTTTTTCTCTCTGCTTTCATAGCCAAAATACTAACATTGCCTTTTCACTAAAACCCTAATCCTCTCTCCCTCTTTTACTCACACCATGAAGAGCCGAGAAGATTTAGAAACCAATGAGCAAGAGATTTCCACGAAGAGAAAGCACAGCAGCAACAACAGCAATAACAACAGCATAGCCAGCAAGATTTGGAAGGTGAAGATGAAGAAGATTTTGACCTTACACTTTCTTTATCTTTTGGTCCTCCGAGATCCAAAAAGAAAGCTGCCCTATAAACACTACAAAACCACAGTTATCATTGTCACTGCCACCACCTGTAACATCATTATCAGTAGCTCATCAACCGTTACCCCAACATCTATAATGGTTTTCTCCAGTATCTCATTCATATTCATTTGAAAATATCTTTCGCAAAAGACTTTACAATTAATCACAGTCAAATTACCATGTTCATACCCCCTTCTTTCTACTAGTGTCAATTAAAAGAATTAAAAAAAATCACACAATTCTAACACATCATTCACCGCTCAAATTCATGAATCACATACTTTTGGAATGTTAGCACCTAATCTTGTCACAGCAAATATCAACTCTTTTATTTGCATGCGCAATACATGAGGCAACATACCTCCAAAATAAAAAATAAAAAATTGCTCTTCAGATAACACTAGTTCAAGTCGTATAAATCTTAGAACCATTAGAGACTTATATGATTGTTAATTTCAGGGTCCGTGAGATTAATCGAGATACACGCAAGTCAACCCAGACATTTACGTTAAAAAAAAAAAAACCAGACTCGAGACATGCCCCTAGTCACAATAAATTGGAAGGGTCTATTTTAATCTTTTTTTAAATAAAAATTAAAATAAAATCGTTTTGACCAAATTTTTTTTTTAAAAAAATTAATGAGTTGATGATCGGGTTTTAATTAACCAGGTCAAAGCTTGATCAATCGGGTCAATAAATCAACCCAAGGTTTTTTTATCAAGTTACCAAATTTTCATACTTTTTTTTTCTTCAATCCAGAGCGGTTCATACCCTCCATATTCCAGGTCAAGCTGTTGAGCAGATGCAAGTTTTAATACAATGATTACGGGCAAGGTTTATAGTACACTGGATAATCTTGCATTTTTCAAATTCTAAAAAAGTGGGAAGAGGGTGTGATGAGTGGCTACAATTAAGGATGCTAAATTCAAGTCTTAACATAATGGAGGATAAACAACCATGCAAGCCCAAACAGTGCACAAAATAATGGAGATTTTATTGCAATCTCTATTTTTAGGACGACAACACTTATAATACATTAGGTTTCAAGTTGGATTTAGTTACAAATACAGCAAATCAGCTCTCACTGCAGCCATTCTGTTGTAACCAACTGATCAAACTACACCAGCCTGCAATATCATTGCTTAGCTCCTCTTGATCCTATATAAATATCTCCACCATTCCCCAACTCTTACATTGCAAATTTAATCTCTATTCTACTCTATCATCGATCATGGCTGTCTTCAGGCTCTTTGTTGTACTTCTTTCCATTTGCATCCTTTCCTTCATTCCTAATGCTTGTCATGGGGCCAGCAAAATGAATGTCATTGATCAATGCTGGAGAATGAATCCGAATTGGCAGAGAAGCCGACAACATCTGGCTACTTGCTCTGTGGGGTTTGCAGGGAAAATGACCAACAATGTTGGGAAAAATGTTTTATGGTATAAGGTCACCGATCCTAGTGACGACCCTGTGAATCCCAAACAAGGGACATTAAGATATGGAGCTACCATGATCACAGGAAAAGTCTGGATCACTTTTGAGAAGAACATGGACATTAAACTTGAGAAACCTCTTCTTATTAGCAGCCATACTGCCATTGATGGTCGTGGCGTTGATGTCAGCATTGAAGGCATCGGATGCCTCGTGGTTTACAAGGTACATTAATTTAATTTCTCTAGTTGCCAATATTGCTGATTATATAGGCAGTGCATGCTCTGTCTAAAACATCAATGTTGTTTGTCTAGGCAACCGACGTGATCATCCATGGCCTCAAGATTCACCATTGCAAGGCACAGGGACCTAGCTCAGTCATGGGACCGGATGGGAAACTAATGCCGTTAGGTCAGATGGATGGGGATGCCATAAGGCTGGTCACTGCATCTAAGGTTTGGATAGACCACAATACATTATACTCGTGCCAGGATGGTCTTCTTGATGTCACTCGTGGATCTACGTTTGTTACTGTTTCTAACAATTGGTTTAGAGACCAAGACAAGGTTATGCTTCTTGGACATGATGATGGGTATTTGAGAGACAAGAACATGAAGGTCACGGTTGCCTTCAATCATTTTGGTCCTAATTGCAACCAAAGAATGCCTAGGTAATTAATAATGCCAAATCAAATCCCACAATTTCTGGCATCTGGTTAATATTATCTTAGATAGAAGAGACAGAGATGAGGATAGGGACTGTCTTTCTTGTTTTAAAATGATAGAAATTGACTTTAAAGCTGTCCAATAAACGGATTTTCTGTCTGTCTTTCTAACTAAACAAATTTCTGCAGCAGTCTGAATCATGAATCGTGTATTCAAGATTTTACACTGATATATAAATCATTGAAAATAATGCAGGGTTCGCCATGGATATGCACATGTAGCTAACAATCTTTACCTGGGATGGGAACAATATGCAATTGGAGGAAGCATGAATCCTAGCATCAAGAGTGAATCCAACCATTTTATTGCACCTGCACAATCCGGAAAGAAGGAGGTAATGCTTTCAACTGTCAAATATAAATTGATCATCCACGAATCGATCATATCTTTCAAACCATGCAAATTAAGGAGACGGGGATATCTGAATTAAGGATCAGAAAAACTAAGAAAAAAATTCTGATATTTCAACAGGTAACTTGGAGAAATACGGAGATAGGTGCAAAAGGCAAGCCCTGGAACTTCTACTCTGTAGGGGATATGTTTACAAATGGAGCTTCTTTTGTCCAAACCGGCCGCAGAGGTACGGCAAAGCCTAACTACAATAAGGAGCAAACGTTCAAAGTTGGAAGTGCAAACTCTGTTCAGTCAATGACTAGCTCAGCAGGTGCTTTAACATGTTCAAGAACATTGACATGCTGATGAGTGATGGGTCTGAGAGTTGCAGATTGAGAGAAAATGCAGATCCTAAAGCTGAAAATGTATTTTTCTTTAATTCCATACATGTATGCTTTATTAGCGAGTAATATAAAATTATTTTCAACATCTTATTTAATAATTTAAGTTTTTGAGATAATATTTTTTATATATATAACATCATCTATAACTAAGCGGTTAGGAAATTCAATTCCATGCTTGTTCGTTCCAACGAGGCTTAATCAAATAACTTGAGTTTTTGAATTGGCAAAGATGAGGACACATATCAAATGAGTTTTAGCCTCTCTTTTTTTATGGTTCTAACAAGAAATGTGCCTGACATTGCAATCTGACTAACTTGAAAGAAAACTATTGGAAGGGAAAAGGTTGTAAATATGCATGCCCGGTGTCCTATTTAATTATATTTCCTTACAGGAAGTTGTTTATGCAACCTGCGAATAACAAGAAACCAAGACAAGAAGGGTTACAATGCTTACTGTTAAGTTTGGCCTGAGATGCTTTGTTGGTTGTTGACTCTGATAAAGAATTGGATTTAGAGTTTGCTTGTTTCAATGCCGGCCGCATAAACAAACAAACGCAGCCTTATTTTCTTGTTTTTGCACCTTATTATTTTCTTGGTGCAGATGGTCTTGATTTTCTTTTGCTTTTCTGCTCCTGTTTTGCCACCATGTTTTTGGCTTCTTTAATCTTGCAAATTGATAATATGTAATTCTGAATTCATTCATAACAAAAAAATAAAAAAAACAAAAAACAAGTGATTTTTCATTTTCTTTTATCTAATACCGGCTCGATCGAGTTAATATGGTTTATAAATCAACTAAAATCTTAGCTCGAATTATACTTTGGAATCCAATCTTTTAGGATTAGCCCACCAAGCCGACATAAAGTTTTTTATATATAATAAAGAATGTGGTACGAAGATCCAAATATTTGGCAATCTTTTAGAATATAGTCTCCATCTTACTTTGTTGACTCAATTGACAGCTCACTTTTTCTAAAATATAAGGTTGGTATCATGATTAAAGAAAAAAACACGCCTCTTAATTATCTCTCTCTCTCTGCTATGGCTCCATAGCCCTTCGCAATTACATTTTTCATGCCCTTCAATAATCACTGTCCACCTATTAGTCCAAAGGCGGAGCACCGAAGCACGGGAAAAAATGTCTTCTATAAACCTGGAAACCACCTCCGAAACCCCACCCAAAGCACCAGACACCCTTCAAGAACTTCCTATCACCACCACCGCCAAGAAATTTCCAAAAAAACTCACCCTGGTCCCTCTAATATTCTTAATCTACTTTGAAGTTGCTGGGGGTCCTTATGGAGAAGAACCTGCGGTCCAGGCTGCGGGGCCTCTGTATGCCTTACTTGGTTTCTTGATATTTCCATTTATATGGAGTATTCCTGAGGCTCTTATCACCGCTGAGCTCTCCACTGCTTACCCTGGAAATGGAGGTTTTGTCATATGGGCTGAAAGGGCTTTTGGTCCTTTCTGTGGATCTCTGATGGGTTCTTGGAAATTCTTGAGTGGTGTTATTAATATTGCTGCTTTTCCTGTTCTTTGCATTGATTACATGGAGAAGGTAGTTCCTGCTTTGGAATCAGGTTGGCCTAGAAAAGTTGCTGTCTTGATTTCAACATTGTTGTTATCCTTTTTAAACTATACTGGATTGACTATTGTTGGTTATGCTGCTGTTCTGCTTGGTCTTGTTTCGCTTTCGCCTTTTATAGTTATGTCTTTGATAGCAATCCCTAAGATTCATCCTCATAGGTGGATAAGTTTTGGCCAAAAGGGTGTGAAAAAGGACTGGACTTTGTTCTTTAACACACTTTTTTGGAACTTGAATTTCTGGGACAATGTTAGTACTTTGGCTGGTGAAGTGGATGCACCCCGGAAAACATTTCCTATGGCCTTACTTGTGGCTGTGATCTTCACTTGTGTGTCTTACTTGATTCCACTTTTCGCGGTGACTGGTGCTGTTTCTGTGGATCAAAGTCTATGGGAATCAGGATTTCATGCCACTGCTGCAGAGATGATTGCGGGAAAGTGGCTAAAGTATTGGATTGAAGTTGGTGCTGTGTTATCTGCTATTGGTTTATATGAGGCTCAATTAAGTAGTAGTGCATACCAGCTTCTTGGTATGGCTGATTTAGGATTTGTTCCAAACTTCTTTGCCATTAGGTCTAAAAGGTTCAACACACCTTGGGTGGGGATATTGCTATCCACTTTGATCACAATTGGTGTCTCATATATGACCTTTACAGATATCATTTCGTCAGCGAATTTCTTATATAGTTTAGGTATGTTGTTAGAGTTTGCATCTTTTATTTGGTTGAGAAAGAAATTGCCAGGGTTGAAAAGGCCTTACAGGATTCCAATGAGGCTTCCAGGTTTGATTGTTATGTGCTTAGTACCATCTGCATTTTTGGTTCTTATAATGGCTATTGCCACTAAGACTGTTTACTTGGTGAGTGGTTTGATGACTGTGGGTGCCATTGGATTTTACTTCTTTATGAATTTTTGCAAGACAAAGCAGTGGTTCAAGTTTAGCAGCGGTGAAGTCATTGAAGATTGATGTATAAGAGAAGGTTGTTATCTTGTTGAATTGGTCATGAATGAATTTGGCTTAGTGTTTAAGAAAAAGACATATAGACAGTCACATGGAATCTGTGGACTCCAGATTCTCAACAACATGGCACTTGGCATTGGAGGATCTGCATAGGATCTAAAGATCCTATTTCTACTAGGGTTGTATGGTTGTAAAGTTATGAGATCAAGAAATTAGGTTAATGAAAACAGCTTCTGTACTGTTATTCTCTCCTGCTTTTTCTCTGTTTATTAGCCCTAACCTCCCAGGATTTGTACTCTTCTTTTTTTGGCTTAAAAGAAATCCCTGATGATTAAACCAACTCAATTTGATGTAGAGTTTGTCAATCTTGGATCCCTAAAAAAGGGATGAATGAGTCTAGAATTGAATGCAGGCATCGATAAATTTAAATCAAATAATAATAAAAAAATCCTTTCTATCTCCTCGAGGAGAGGGAAAAAAGTCAACTATTAGCACAATGGTTACCCTCTCTATAACTATAGTGATTTCTAACATCCCAATCATGATGAATAAGCTGAAAAATCTATTTTAAAAGAGGGTCCCTGAACCAAAGACTCGGATGCACCCCTAGCTGCATTCACCACCACAGCTGAATCCATCTACAACTTCACCAGTTTGAATCTCCTTGGAACGAAGATAGGACCTACAAGAAGATATTAGCATTAATGTTGAAAATCTTCTTAGTTTTACAACAAAGGGAAGGGAATATTAAGTATTCAAACTGGTACCTGCAAGAAGATATTAGCAGAGATGGTACCTGCAAGAAGATATTAGTGTTAACTGCGTGCATAGAACGGCATGTATGAGCTGAATTTCTAAATTATACCAAGGAATCTCTATGATTCAATTTCTATTCAATTTGATTAGACATAATAGGGATGGAGATGACAATGACTTTGCTTAGAATTTGGAGAGCTTGGCCATTAATGCATGGAACTTTACAAAATAATGCAGAAGCAATTGAAAGCAATGTGATTTGCTTTGACTTTTCCTTGCATTAACATAGCCAAAGTGGAGGGCCATGACATTTTTGTTTGCATATCTTTCCCCACAAGACTTTTCCTACTAAGATACATACAAGGCATGCACCTTTTTCCCAATCTTGCCCCATTTTGCTAGCTGTGAATGATGGAGGTGGATCTTGGATGCAATATAACTGCAGCCTGGTATGACCTTACTTCATGATCTTATTGAAGATATTCACAGGGGTGGTTAGAAAGAATTTCCAATTAAATGAGAGCAACTTGCATCCATTATTAGAGTTGGTAATGTGCATACTTTTGCTGGGTATGATTGGGATGATAACTTGTCAAATTTGACACGAACATTGACTTGGAACAAGATTAGGTTCACAACTTTTTAATAATTTTCTTATAATTTTTACACCATATAATTCATATGTTTTAAGAACAAAAGATCAAAGTGTATCCATTACGTGGGACAAGAAAATAAATTATGTGACAGTTTCTTTTATTACAATATCATGTGCCAGTCAAAAATATTTTTAACTCATTTTCTTATATATTTTTTTCCAACTATTGGTAATTATTTTAAAAATATTTTAAATTTTAAAATATTTTTTCCATGTTCACCTGCCATTCCATATCAGCATTGAATTGCCTATATCTCATTTATCAAATTGAATTTTCATGACTGAGGACAAAAAAAATGGCCCACCACCCCTCCAAATTCCATTCATAAAGCCTTACAAACCTACCAGTATATTCAAAGCTTTGACACCAAAAGGATGGAACCCCACCTCTCCTCTTCAAACACTCAACATCTCCTGGAACAACAACCACCCACCACCACCACCACCACCACAAGCCATGGAAAACTAGCATTAATCCCCCTTGTTTTCCTCATCTTCTTTGAGGTATCAGGGGGTCCTTATGGTGAAGAATCAGCTGTGGGAGCTGCTGGGCCTCTTTGGGCCATACTGGGCTTCCTCATATTTCCCTTCATTTGGAGCATCCCCGAGGCCCTTGTCACCGCCGAGCTCGCCACCGCCTTTCCAGGCAACGGTGGTTTTGTCATCTGGGCCCATCAGGCCTTCGGACCCTTCTGGGGTTCCCTGATGGGCTCCTGGAAGTTCCTTACGGGTGTCCTGAATCTGGCTTCATATCCGGTTCTTTGCATAGACTATCTCAAGTTGGTTTTCCCAGTTTTCTCTTCAGGTGTGCCTCGCTATATTGCCATATTGGTCTCAACTTTGGTGTTGTCGTTTCTAAACTATACAGGTTTGGCAATTGTTGGTTACACTGCTGTTACTTTAGGTATCGTGTCACTTTCACCATTTGTAGTACTGACATTGGTTTCAATCCCCAAGATTGATCCTTCAAGATGGATCAGTTTAGGACAAAAGGGTGTCCAAAAAGATTGGACCTTGTTTTTTAATACTCTGTTTTGGAACTTAAATTTTTGGGATAGTGCTAGTACTTTAGCTGGTGAAGTTGAGCAACCTCAAAGGACTTTTCCAGTAGCACTTTTATCTGCTGGCGTGCTCACTTGTTTAGGTTACTTAGTACCTCTTTTAGCTGCCACAGGGGCTATACCATTAAGCCAAGAAGATTGGACTGATGGCTATTTTGCTTATGTAGCTGAAATGGTTGCTGGGAAATGGTTGAAATTTTGGATGGAAATTGGTGCATGTTTATCTGTTATTGGATTATATGAAGCACAATTGAGTAGTTGTGCATACCAAGTTTTAGGCATGGCTGACTTGGGATTTTTGCCACAATTTTTTGGTGTGAGATCGAAGTGGTTTAACACACCTTGGGTGGCAATTCTGGTCTCAACAGTAATAGCATTAGCAGGTTGTTATATGGATTTTGCAGACATAATTTCTTCAGTGAATTTCTTGTACAGTTTAGGTATGTTGTTGGAATTTGCATCATTTTTATGGTTGAGGAGGAAAATGCCTAGTATAGACAGGCCATTTAGGGTTCCAATGGGATTGCCTGGCTTGATCATAATGTGCTTGATTCCATCTGTGTTTCTGGTCTATGTTATGGCTGTGGCAACTAGAACTGTGTATATGGTGAGCTTTATTTTGACTGTTCTTGGGATTTTATGGTACTTCTTCATGAAGTTTTGCAAATCAAAGATGTGGCTTCAATTTAACAACACTGGAGAAAAACTGGAATATGAGGATTAGAGTAGTTTTTTTTCTGTTTATTCTATTGTTCAGGAATTGTTTGCTTGTATTGAAATTGTTTCTGGTCATCTGTGAAGTCATGTATATACACAACTTCTGATCTTATAAAAAGAAAAATCAAATTTATTTTTGTTCATTTCTTGAATTGATTGATTGTAGTTTACATTTATGAAGTCATGGTTACGACTTCAGCTCTTCTAGGAATTGAATTCAGAATCATCAGAGAATGAAAGTTGGATTGATTGGTGGCACTACAAAATCTGTGTGTACAAGATACATCCTCAGGTCTGAACGAGCTGCAACACCTGTAAAACAAGAGCTTCATATTCTTATCTTAGCGAAATCGATTGTTTTCTTCCCATCATGTGCCTTTCGGAAGAAATGCTTGACGTAATCCGAGTACAGAACTTCCTTATACGCTGCCTTCTCGCCGCTTGCCAGCACTTCATGAAAAGGAGATATTTTGTCTGATGGCCTTGGGTTGATGAATATGGGGATTGAAATCCTGTTCTTACTTCCATCGGTCATCACGCAGTGCTCAACACTCTTGTATCGACCATTGCTCATTATTTGTAGAGCATCACCAACATTGATCACAAGGGAACCGTTAACAGGAGGAACATGAATCCAGTAATCGTCATCTCCTCGGACGTAAAGTCCACCAACGTCATCTTGGAGGAGGACTGTGAGTGTTGAGACATCCGAGTGGCGGCCAATTCCTACTGTGAGCTCAGGGTTTGGACAAATCGGATAGTAGTTAAGGTTAATCCTCTTAGACCCCATTAAGAGGGATTCTTTTGTCTCATCAATCTCAGTCACTTTCAGATTCTTCATTAACACATCTAGTAGCCTTCTGATAACAATTTCTGATCTCCTCATGTAGTCTAGCACTTGATCCCTGAAAGTAAAACATTTCAGTCCAGTCCAAGACATCTCTATCTAAATGATTTTGATGCATTTGAATAGATTACGCATGTGCAGCTTGTGAAAAGTTAAAAAAATTGTTACTTGCAAACAGAGGGCCACAAAGCAGAAGCCTCGTCCTCAGAGACATAAAAGAGGCTAAGGTAATCCTTCCACTCTAAAGCCTTCTCAGCTTCAGGACTAAAGCTTGTGCCAAACCGCACGTTGTTAGAAGGAGAAAGCTCTTTTAAATACTTCCTCTTTTCCTCTGCTGGTAACCCGAAGAACCGATGAGTTGATTCCTTGACATTCTCAAGTACATCAATGGGAACCCCATGGTTAATAATCTGAAAGAAACCCCATCTTTCTGCAGCCCTACAGACCGCTTCTGCAACTGTTGGGCCGTCCAGTTTTGACACGTCAATGATGGGAATGGATGCTTGGGGCATGATTTTGGCATCACTGATTATTTCCTCGAGGGGTTGGATGTACTGTTTAGGGAGGTTTTTGAGGCCCATTTCCGAGAGTCCCTTTACTCCATTACCTTGTTTCAGGACAAAATCAGTGATGGCATCCGAGGAGCCATTGATTAACACTGCAGCAGTTGGAGCCATTGCTTGAACTTTTGGCTTATACAGCTAAGAGAGAGAGCTCATGTAGTTATAGTAAATGTTTCCCGTTGTTACATTTTAACATTAAATTATATTTAATTAAGTGGAAGTTAATTAAATAAGTTAACTTATATTATATTTAATCTAGAAGCTTAATTAATGCATGAGTTACATGAATGTAATCATCCATAAATTAATAAACAAGTATACTAAGCTTGCCATATAGATTGAAGTTATCAAGATGAAATAAAAACTACTCTCCCCCCGGTCCAGTATTATAGATTAGATTTTGTAATATTTGATTTACCACAATTCTGTATATTTTATTTTCCAGAGAATTGATATAATATTTTGAAAGAAAAATAAAGTTTTGATAGGAAATTACAATTAATTAATTGGGGTCACATTAATAATCTAAACTTTAAAAAAAAAAAAATGCAGTAGAGAATATAAGACCTAATTACAATACATCATTCCTCTAATAAGATAACATCTAATACAAAAATTTTGTAAAGAGGGATACTTTATATATATAAAATTTTGTGTTTATTTGGGATTGCGTTAGCACAGTGCGGTTAGCTGCAATTCCAAATATGCCCTCGCATGGCAAAAGCTATAGCTGGTACAACTATACAAGTTAAAGAAGTGAAAAAAAAATGAGGGCACACAAAGGTAAAATTGTTGCCTCAGAAAGTGGCATTCCCTTAGATCTCCACACAGCAGCCAGATTGAACAAACCCAGAGAACTCTTCAGGCACATTGATCCTTTCCAAGTGCCCATTTTGCCCATCTTTCATTTCCACCATATAGAACCCTTGGGGTGCACCTGGGCTATCCGACCCGGCAACCATGACCCGGAAACCGAACATGATCCCGCGTACCGCAACCCGAACCGCCGGGTCCAAGTCAGCCCAACTCATCAATCTCCCATCCTTCCCTGCCCCAACACTAGATCTCGGGCACCGCCCTGGAATCCACGCCTCCTTGACCCGCCTCCATTGACCCGACCTGAATTCGTAGACCTCTGCACTTTCCTCAAATTCCCCTTGATTGTCGGTTCTATATCCACTAACCGCCCAAAACTCATCCCCAATCACCACCCCCTCACACTCATCTCTCTCTTGACTCATCTGATTCAACTCGGTCCACTCCTCCTTGCTCAAGTCATAAACCCACCCGGTTTTCAACGCGTTCTTATTCTCATCATGCCCACCCACAACATAAATCCGACCCGAATATGCCCCAATAGCAAAAAAGGACCTCTTTGATGGCATCTCCTTCCCTTCTCTCCACTTCCTTGTTGTAAAGTCATACACAAAAACATGACTCACCTGTTCATAACTCACTGGGTCCCACCCTCCCATGACCACGAGCTTCCCCTCACAGCTTGCCAATTGACAAAACAAAGGCAACCCGTTTGGATACTTGGGTACCGGGTCAAGCCTCTGCCATGTCTGACTCACTGAATCAAACACAGTGATCCCAAAACTAGGCGAGTTACCTGGTTTCGATCCTTGCGAAACATCAACCCTGTGAGCAGCTTGAACAAGACAAGCAACCTTATGGGTGTACCCCAGTTTCTTTCTATGGTAATAAAAATCCTTGCTTTCCAGTAATTCACGCCATTGCTTGCAGACTTGGGATGCAACTCTGTGAGCCGTGTAAGGCAACCGAGTCATGCACTCAAGACCAAGTTCTTGAGGCAAACTCGGGATAAACTCAGTGAACAAAGTACTTTCCATTTATAGGAAGTTTATCGAGCTCTGGAGGACTTCTCTCTGTTTGTAGTTCGCACTTTCCAGTGTCTGTTAATCCGACCACATCAGATGTCAGTATTTATAGACAGAACAGAAACAATAGCTTAGGTAAAAGACCACGACACGTGTCAGTATAACAAAATATATCTCAACACAAACTTTTTATTAATTTTTCTAGATTTTGTTTTAAAAACATTTATGGTTTCTAATGAGTAGATATTAATAATTATTTTTTAAGACCCGCTTTCAAGAGGAATAGATAAATGATAAAATAAAAAATTAAATCCAAAATTTATATAAAAAAATATTTTCATTTATTGAAGAATATATATTTTATTATTTTTCTCTTTTTTTGTATGTTTCTCTTTAGAGTAAATATAAATAATTACATATTTAATATATATAAAATAAAGTTAACCTTTTGTGTAGTTTTATAGGTTTAACTATATTATATTGGATATATACTGACAATACACAACCATTTTTCAATCATTTTAATTTATAATTAAGGTTATTTTTTTCATGGAATGAGATATTTTTACAAATTAAATAGATTATCTATATTATAATAAAAAATATTTTCTTAATTAAATATATTGTATATTCAAATTAATTTTTTTACGATAATATATAATTAAATTAAAAGCATGAAATGGAAAATCTAGTTATAAAATGGTGGATTTCTATTTTAACATGATTTTATTTTATTTTAACTACTTGCTAAAACCAATGGATAAGATGGTGGTGCCAGCTTACGTGGTACAATTTGGGTGTGACATGATGAGAAAAGCAGCACGCGTATACGTGGACGTCTAAGAATTTACTTGATTAATCATGTTTGATGACTAGCTGACACGTGTTGGGTAGTGGATGATTGATTTTCTTATTTTTTGATCGGGACTTGAATTTGATCTTTGGATTTATTTTCATGAGAGGATGAATCTAAAATTTGTTTTTTGTTATTACTATTATTATTATTATTATTATTATTATTATTATTATTATTAAGTGGGTGTTCGAGTTAGTTTATATCTCAATTAATTTTATGAGCTTTAAAGTTAACGGTTATGTAAGTTTTTAGTGGTTATCATATTAGCAATCACATGGCTCGAACTTGAGATTACAGGGAAAGCAAACCCTTTGATCCCAAGTTTTTATCATTATACTACCTATTAGATGGTTATGTGTTAATTTTCTAATATTTATCATTAATTATCATACTTGGAGTAAAAGAGGTAACATAATTTTTTGTTTTCTTTTTTCTACTCTAATAACTTTCAAGATTTTAGTTAAAATTGTCCTTATCTATCACTGTCCTTCTTTTAATTATTCACATAAATGCTTGGCGTGATCTTCACTAATTAAATGTCAAATCTCTATCCTTTCTAGAAACTAATGGATGTGTTATATATGCATGACTTATGCTTACCATAGTTATAATATTCAATTCAATGGTGGATTTGGTTTAAAAATCGAGTAATCATGAATCAAGGGTTAATCTTAAATTGATTTAAGTCAACCTTTTTTAAAAAAAATATAATGTTATTTTAATTAAAAAAAAACAGATTTTTTCATTAATTAAGTACGAGTAAAGCCTTGAATTAGCAGATCGTTGAGTTTTCTATATATAAACACCCAAGTCGTGGTTTATAAGAAATGATGCATTCTTTGCATTTTTTTT
>Ga0307514_10003610_pt1 | contig 14714 bp, 21 predicted proteins | sample 16_EM_MG_FD_203088 | JGI IMG/M metagenome (GOLD analysis project Ga0307514, IMG submission 203088) | Populus trichocarpa ectomycorrhiza microbial communities from riparian zone in the Pacific Northwest, United States - 16_EM | ecosystem: Host-associated > Plants > Roots > Unclassified | place... | reverse complement strand
TCCCTTATCGCGTACCTTATTGCAACGTGGGCTGGTTTGAGGCTAATATTCCCCCCCCCAGCGACCGGAACCGTGTTATTTGAGAAAGCATCGGATTCCTCTTTTTTCGGGTGTGTTTTGCATAGCAGACGCATGGGCGCCTACTAGTTTTTTGATTTATTTCTATCCCGGCAAGGATACCCGGGCCGTTACCTAGCACACAGCTAATTACAAAGAGGAAGCCTACTATTGTCAATGCTGACCGCGACCACGTCATTCCCCTCCTACGAATTCCACCAGGATCATGCGTGCGCCTATGTCCTACTTGGTTGCGCTTCCCGTCGAGATCCTGGAGAGAACACTCCTGTGCCTTCCCGGCCGGGATATCGTCAGGATGCAAGAGGTGCGGTGAATCAAGCAAATTCAAGATGTGTCGTTGACTAATTTGCTTTACACTTTCTAGGTCAGCCGTCTCTTTCGAGACGTCGTTCGCACATCGCCAACCCTACAGCACCGATGCGAGCTTTTCGCCATCGGTATGATCGAGAATCCTGTGGGTTCTTGCAGCCTTGCCGAACGCCGAAAATTACACGAGGAATATGTGCGCAGGTGGTCCGATGCGACAGGTTTCGTGAAGAGTACCCATGAATTGCCCCCCAGCCAGTGTTCTTCAGGTTGGCTCACCGCCAAGTACTCCGGGAATGGACTCTTTGTCGCCGGATCCAATAATGATACGCACGTCGCTTTCCTCCTTGTCCCGCCAGTCGCAAGTCAAAAACCCATCGAGGGCTGGAGTATTCCATCGATATCACTCCCTGGTCGGATCTCACGTCGTGAAGCATACCTGCCTGAAAATGTCGTCGCAGTTTCTGAAGGAAGGGAACGGTGCGTGACTGGTGTTCCACCCCCCCTTTTTCTCAAAGACTTGACGACCCACCGTTCACAGGTCTATTCACATACACTTGCTTAATCTTCGGGATGGCTCTCCTCATCCTACTCCCACTTCCAACGTCATCACATGGGAGCCCCCGCCCGGAAGCAGTGGAGTGGGTCATGCCAGTATAGCTATAACTGGCTCCAGAATCATGATGTATGTTTCCTACTTCGACGAAAGCGCTAGGATCGTGCGTAGGATAGTCGTGTGGAATTGGAAAACCGGAGAACTGGTAAGGTTCCAAGTTCCATGACCTGAGTGGCCAAACTTGAGTCAATTTGCTTCAGGTGCTTGACTTTTCGTCCACGACGGAAAGAGGATCGATCAAAATGGGTACTCAGGCCATCTTCCTCGACGAATTTTGCTTGGCAGTTATGCCCGAAAAACCTGCAATAACAGAGTTGGTCGTGTTCAACACTCTCGTTCCGCAGGATCGTCCTGGGTATTTACGAAGACTGGCGTTCCCACCGGAGTTCCACAAAAACTATGCTAGAATACGCGTCGATTATGACCGAGATTTGGGGACACCGAACGAAGGTGAAGGGCTCATTCCTGACCCTGCTCAGGCGGTCCTCGTCGTAGATTTTTGGAGAGATGAGGAACCCCGTGTTTTCCTCGTCTTGCGGACACAAGTTCTAGCCGAACAAGTGTATTCGGTGCATGCAGACTCCCATGTACCCTGGGACGAGTGGGGGAGGGATGCTGTGACCATAGAAACCCAGTTCTATGATCATGATTTCTATCCCGTGCGCACCTTTGTTCGTGGTGTCCGGGTGACGATTGCGGAGCAATGGCCGGCCAACATGCCAGGTTGCTACCACCTTCGCACCTTTGACCTTAGCCAGCGCGGGCGTCGTTCCCTACCACTTCAGAGTGGGGTTGGTGGAACGGAGAGGGTACTGTTTATAGACGGAGTCAATCTCAGCCTCGATCCACATCGCAGCATTGGCCTGTGGGATGAGTTGCAACCGTTGGGCGACGGAAGTTTAAGTCTTCTGGTGAGGTTTCTCGCCCACTACGTTGGAATTGAAGTTGTGGGCTGATTCATTGGTGAGCAGAGGCGGAGGACTGTGTACCATCCAAACAGCGCCCTCGAGGTCTGGGAATTGCGTTGAGAATGCTGTTTTCCCCCCATGCTATGACCATGGCCTGGTTGTGACAGTAACTGTACAAGCACCCGCGAACAAGAAGGAAGGAAAGGAGAAAGGGTAACCAACAATGATTTCACACTTACTCACCAAACCCAAACCCGCCCAATCTTCGTAGAAAGTAACGTGTGACATAGACCCTACACCTAATTAGCACAATGGACCAGAACCCAAAAAAAAAAAGTTTTGACATGAAATCCATCACTTACGAGGCCCGATTCTTGCGAGAACACGGGCACTCCGCGTTGGTGCAACGGCCGAGTTTTGCGGTGTTTGTGACCCAGCAGAGTGGTCGGGGTCTCTGCGCTTTCCACAAATTCCTTCAGATAAATGCGTGTGCATGCGGTGTAGCCCTTCGGGACAGGCATCCAGTGTAACAGAAAAATATGCGCCCAGTATACAGAATATGAAAGCACAAAGGAATCGAACCTTGAAGAGGGGGTCCATTTTGAACTAGCGAAGTCCATACCCAATCGACCTCGTCGATCTCCCGTGTCCACCGGAGCCACCTCCGTTAGCACTCAGCCCAGCCTCCCTAACCCTCTTCTCCACGTCCGTCACATTACTCTCCAACTCCCTAACAGACCCATCGATCCACTGTAAGCTCTCCAAATGACTGCTTAGAATCTGTGAGATCTGGCTCATAGGATCTTCGTTCAACCCGTTTGCGCCTCCCGACGTGCCATTGTTGGCGCCATCCTGTTGGGAACCTGGGGCAATCGAGAGGGCATTGACGGAATCGATCATTTGTGTTAGCGAGCCTGACAGGTCGTCCAGATGGGTGTAGAGGTCTGTCGCCAACATGTAGCTAAAACGAAGGCAGGGTCAGATCATCGGACAGGTGCGATTCATCAGCCTTACTGACTTTCTGTCCCGTTCGGTGTCGGCGGGACCGGTGTCTAATGCCCTGAGGCCTCCACTCTGGGTGTTGAAAGCCTCCTCCGCGGTCTTCTCGTAAATGTCGAGCGTGGCCATCAGATCTTTTTGCTGCTGCTCGATGTGGTCCAGTGCTTGGTCAATATCTGCCTGCTCCCTCTCAGCAACCAACATCTCGCTCATCAGCATTGCCAACTAAAAGGGAACAGCAGCCAGATAAGCCAATTGCTAGACGGGAATAGCTGGTAGAACGTAGACCCACGCTGTTCCCATTATCAATCAACGCTCGATCCCAAACGGCCACCTCCATCGCGAATTTGCTGAACTCCTTGACCTGGGCTTCGAGATCCGAAGACCACTTGTTCACGATCTCTTCGATCGTTTTCCCCCTCAACATTGAAGGAGGTTGTGCGGTGATCGTCAGAGCGGACGAGGTTCCCGGAACTTTGGATTTATCGTCCGTGGAGGTAGTAACAACTGGCACCGGGTCAGTCGTAAAAAAGGATTAAAAAAAGAGTGGTACGCTCACGCGCAAGTGTATCCTTCTTCTCTTCTGGTCTATCAACAGCTCCGAACAAGGCACCAGCAGTGACACCGGGCTTTTTCTCGCCATCCTTGGGAGGAGCGAAAAGGCTTGTATTGGTGGCAGGAGTAGCGTCCTTCTTCTCTTCAGGCTTCGTAGCACCCTTGTTTGAGGTGGCAAACAGACCACTGCTCAGCGCTGGCGTCGTCATAGAAGTGGACGTGGAGGCGCCAGCATTGTCTACTGGTTTTGGTGGAAGTGAAAAGAACCCACCGGTCGCAGGGGTTGTTATGGTTGTGTTTGTAGACGACTCCCCGGCAGGTTTAGAGGGTACACCAAACAATCCACTAGTTGTTGTACTCGTGCTCTGTGGTCCACCGAACATACCGCCGAACATGGCTACGGAGGATGATCAACACCGAGAGTTCAAAGGCAGATATTCGTATTTACCTGGTTTCGAGGCGTCCTTGTTCTCCGTGGGTTTTGGTGCACCGAACAAGCCTCCGCCAAAGGCAGGAGCGGGAGCAGGAGCAGGAGCAGGAGTCTGAGTCCCGTTTCCTCCAGTCTCTGGAGTAAGCGTAAGCGTTTGGTCAGCTGCCAAAAGTTAGCTGCTTCATCGACGATTACACACCTGGCTTTGCAGGGTCACTCGTATCCGGCGGTTTGGGAGCGCCAAACATTGTCGTGCCGAGCCCCATCTTCCCACCACCAAAAAGAGAAGACGTGGTCGTAGTCCCACCCGTCACTGGAGCCGGATTTGTGGTATTTCCGAAGATACTTCCGCCATTTCCGGATGGAGTGGGAACGGGAGTGGATGGCTTCGGGCCGAATAAACTGCCTGAGGTAGTTGAAGTGGCACCACCACCGAATAGGGTTCCCCCCGTGGCAGGTGTGCTTGTGCTTGTGCCAGGCGTGGGTATCGTGGAGGTGGCACCAAAGATCGAGCCAGCCGGCCTGGAACCGAAAATGTTTGCTGATGATGTAGTGGTTGTTCCTGTACCTGTCGTGCCAGTGCCAGTCGTACCCGTGCCTGTGGCAGGTGTCGTGGTTGATGTGTTTGTCGTTTGACCGAAAAGTCCTGCGCCGCCGCCAAAGATCCCCGGGGTAACGCCTCCACCCCCAGTAGTTCCTAGATGATCGCGTCAAATCGTTCAGATCATTCGGAACGAACGGAATTCACGAACCACTACCAAACAGGCCTCCAGCCATTCCGCCGCCACCAAAGAGACTACCACCGCTCCCGATCCCACCTATCAACGCGAAAAAATACAAGAACAAAGAAAAGAGCGCGTCAGTTGGATTTTTCCGACACTATTGGATTCCTAAATGTCGCGAAACCACCCTCACCGAATGCTGAAGTTGGCGGATTCGTCGTCGTCGTCGAGGGTGGGTTGGTGAATAACGAGCCTCCCGTTCCCCCTCCTATACGAACACAATAGAGATGTCAGTTTAATCCAAATCCAAGTTCACCTCCCCCTCAACGCCACAACTTCAAGATTCACTGCCACAAATGCACGAGTAAACGAAAACGGGTGAGAACTAACCGCCAAACACAGAACTGGTGGTCCCCGTCCCCGTTCCACCACCACCAAACAAGGTACTACCCGTGCTCGTGTTGGATGGCTGTGATCCTGCCTGTTGTTGTTGTTGTTGTTGTTGCTGCTGCTGCTGCTGAGAGTTCCCAAACGCGCTCATCGCAGAACCGAGGTTTTTTTACAGGATTAAGATCGTCAAGTGTCGTCGAGAGTTGATTCAGGTCCTAAGACGAGTGAGGGGTGATGAGGCGGGAGTGAACGAACTTGTTCGTTCGAGGGTTTGACAGAACTACGATCGCGTCGCGCGCGTCGGTCGACTCAAGCGCCCGATCTGGCGATGTCAATTATCCTGATTCTACAATGGCTAGGGAACAACTGCTCGTGCACTAAACAACGACAATGAAAAGGAATCGAATCCGTGGTCATGAGGGTGGCTTCGAAAGACTCGGTGGGCCGTTCTGCGTTGACGAATCCTGCTGCCCAGCGCCATCACCTGGTGGGTTGCCAACATCCAGGCTCAGCTTTTCGGCCAACGACAAAACCTGCTTCTCCAAATTCTCCAGCCGTACCCTCTCTTCAATAGACCGTTGGCCATACTCGAAAGCTTGGGAAGCTCCGAGACCCTGGTCCACAGCGTTCTGTTTGGATCTCAGTTCTTGTTTCTTCTTGTCGAGTTCCTTGAGAGAAGGCATGACACGGTCGTATTCCCGTTGTAACTAGAGATAATCGCAATGAGTCATCGAGAGAACATTGAAAGGATGCTCTTAATGGCGCTCACGAGTTTGGCTCTTGCCCTAAGACTTTGTTCATCATACCTCCCTTGACCAAGAACCTCCAACTTCATCCTCTTGAGTTCCTCGAACCACTTAGTCTCCTGCTCACTCAACTCTGGCGCAACCTTCCTCATGTAGATCCTCAACGTCCTATCCAACCTCTCCAGTAACTCGTCCTGGGTTTTTCTCACCCTCTCGGTCCTCTCTTTCCAGGCAGCGCATCTCTTCGTCTTACTCACTTCCAACATCATTAGGAGTTGTTGCACTTGGCGAACCTGCCTGTGGAACTCCACAGTCTGAATCTGAACCTGAGCTTCGGCCATCGCATTGGCATACTTGACAGCATCAATCTGGGCACGGAGGTGTTCAACGGTTTGTCCCAAGTACCGTAGGGTGCCCGGTGTCAGGACGAATTCAGATTTCGATTGAGAGGCGGAAAGGGCGAGTCGGGGGTTCGTTGGGAGACCGAGTGGCTGGGAGAATATTGGGGGGACAGTGTAAGGATCAAATTCGGAGGAGGATAACCAGGCTTTTGGTTTGTCGGTGTTCGTTGTGGATGAGGGGGTGGGCGTAGGTGGCGGTTGACCTCTCGAGGAAACGGTGAGTGTTTTCTGTGGAGTTGTCGGGGCGGATTTGGATATTTGGGAGAAGGGAAGATCGGTTTGGGGGGTAAGTGGAAGCACGACTACGCGCATGGTGGAGGTCAGCATGAAAATGCTGTAGGATAGATAAACATCGTTCGGAATGGCAAGTGATACCACTGGGTTCGAATATCTAAAGCGCGGTTAGACATACGCTGACCGGTTCACGAAAACAATGACTCACCGATCTACAGAGAAAGTCGATAATATCGGCGTGACCTCAATCCCTTGCTCCTTCTTCAACTCCCCCTGCAACGCTCCGTCTTTATCGTCGTTGTCGTCCTGCAGAGCTGCAGTGAGACCCTCTAGTAGAGCTCTGAAGTTGAGTGCTTGGACACCAAAGGCATGATACAGATACAGGGAGTCTCCATGGATAGGATCTGGTAGGAAAACCGGGTGGTTTCCTTGAAGAATGTCCAACAATGAGGGGTCAATCTTGTTCAACGCAGACACAATCCCCAAATCCACCGTCTCGTATACTGCAAACATCGGCAGATCTTCCACAGAATTCTATGAGGAGCGTTTAGCGCCGATTGCGACAAACAAATATTGAACATGGTATTCACCGTTTTCTTCTCCCACCTTGCTTCGACCTTGTCTACATCTAAACAAACGTCCACCTTACCATCCTGATATGCGATCATGACAATCCCCAACTTCTCGGTCTCACCATCGTACTCGTCATCTTCCTCATTGCCGAGTACGGCATAAATGATATCGGTCGCGTCACCGCCCTCGCTCCCTTCGATTGTCAACGGAGATGGCTGGAGAAGGAAAGGGCCCTGTCGCAACGGTTTGTGTTTGATTGTTGTTGGAGGGTGAATAAAGACGTTTTGCGATTGGGTGGGGAAAGGTGTTCCAGATGGGAGCTGCTTCACCAGGGCTGTGACGTATTTGTGCTGGTATTCATACAAGACAGAGAATTCTCGTGCAAAAGACGGGCCTTCCTGCAGTGTCTGGTCTCGTTTAGCTTCGACAAACAGTTGGAGGGCGTGAATGTAGGTGGAAGGGACGGATCTTTATTGTTTGTCAGCGGAATGTGGCAGCAGTGATGTTGGCGTTGCGTACGCATTCTTGGGGAGGTAAGGGCAAAAGGAGTACACATCGCCGCTTTTTGTGAGAGCGTACACGGTCAATGGCCCCCAGTCCGCGGCACCCTTCCCCAACGTGAAGGAAGCGACTTCACGTTCTGTCAAATCTTGAGCTAGGAAACTTCTCGACGCTCGTCGTTCGGGCATGAATGATATCGTCTGTTGTGGTTCATCGGCATCGACTGAAATGTCGTACTCCCTGTGCCCAGACTCAGTCCGCGGGAAATGGCCACTGGTATGAGTTCTCCTCACCGTAACTTGCCGTCTGAGGTCATCACAAGGAGTGTAGAACCACCCTCACCCCATGGGTGCCAATCGACCTTGGAGATACGCGGCGAAGAAGAAGTATGGTAGAACTGGCCGACCTGCAGAGATCTTCCCAATCTTCATCAACAAACGCGACGTAAGTTCGGGCGCGAAGACGCACTTGCAGTCTACCGTTGGTGGCGCGAGTCTTGTGAACCCAGAGCGCGGTAGCACAATTACCGTGACCTGGAACGCACCGACCACCACGAGAAGGCGTCCATTCGGGTTTAGCACCAGTTCGTGGATTTCGAACTGCAGGTTCGGCGTGCACAACGTCTGAGGCGGCGGGGTCTGAGTAACACGTGCCTACGCACACACGGACAACCTCACCTTGAAAGTTTTTTCTCCAGCGGTGCTTGGTTGAGACTCAGTCAGCGATGTCATCCGGACTTGTTTTCCAACGGCAACAATAAGATCCGCGTCTTTGATGAGCATGGTCCGCCTCCGCCCATTCGTTATGCCACCATCTTGAACGTCATTGGAGGATTTGAACTTGGAGAGAGAGTTGACTGAAAGTTCGAGCGAACGGTCGTCAACTTTCCACGAGTTCTTGTCGCCGCTACCACCAGAAGAAGGGTCAAAAATGGGGTGGCCGTTCAAGACCGACTCCCAGTTGTATGGGTTGTTGGAAGAGGAAGAAGTGGCAGTCATGGGCAAGGAACCGCAGAGGTCAACTTGCAGACGCGCTTGGGTCTCAAACCTGGAGTCGATCACGTCTCCCGCTTGTGATCTCTGCTCTGGCTTACGCGTCTTCAACCTCTTGATAATGACTTCCATCGGCACAGGCTACGACCTTTCCGCGAGCACTTATTCTCCAGATGGAAGAATATTCCAGGTGAGTGTTTTCGGACTAGCTCAGTAGTTTTACTCGATCTAATCAACTCTCGCATGCAAGGTCGAATATGCGAATAAGGCTGTTGACAACTCTGGGTATTGGGACCTCTTATAATACTTCAAATTATGATTCACGAGTACTCTAGGACCACAATAGGACTACGCGTCAAGGATGGTATAGTCCTCGCCGTGGAAAAGCTCGTACATTCGAAACTGCTCGTCCCTGGAGCTTCGAATCGGAGGATACAGACGATCGACAAACATATCGGACTGGTGAGTATTTCCTTCGAGTAGACCACGTTCAAGTGCTGAATGTCTCCACTACACTTAGGCCACCGCCGGTTATCTCGCTGATGGACGACATCTCGCCAATCGAGCAAGATCAGAAGCCGCTAACCTTCGTGAATTCTACCGCTCCCCTCCACAAGTCAAGGTAGAGATTTCTACGTCAGGACTCAGCTCGATTGTTGATCACCTCGTAGAATGTAACGGAGCGTCTCGGACAATACGTTCAAGTGTATACCCTTTACTCCTCCGTCCGGCCTTTCGGTGTCAGCACGATCCTCGGCGGAGTGGACAAGGCAGGTCCGAATTTGTACGTCGTGGAACCGAGTGGCGTTTTCTTCGTATGTCGGTTTTGTGTTCTCCGTTGGATCACCAACTGACACACCGCAGGGTTACCATGGTGCTGCCGTGGGCAAGGGCCGACAACTTGCCAAGGCCGAGCTGGAGAAACTGAAACTCGCTGAACTTTCAACACGAGAGGCAGTTTTCGAAGCGGCTAGAATGTGAGTACCAATCTTTGGGCGCGTTTCTCCACATCCAATCGAGTTGTCCAGCATTCACATTGTCCACGAAGACAACAAAGAGAAGGAGTTTGAGTTGGAGATTTCCTGGATAGGCGCAGAGACACAAGGAGTCTTCCTGCCTGTCCCAAAAGATCTCCACCAGGAGGCGGAGGAGAAGGCCAAGGCTGCTCTGGAAAATTTCGATTAGATTATTACGATCAGGAGATTTGAAGTCGCTCGTTTTGGCTCCTGTACAGTCGCATTCGATTTCAACAAGATGTACAACATCCCCTTCTCTGCGGAGCGAACCATAAGGATGGATATCCGACGTCTAGATGATCTGCTCGAGCTCTCGGGCATATGCTAGGTTTTGTGATATCAACTTTTCCTTCGGTATCTCGAGCTTCTCTTCCCCTTTCTTCGTGAAATGAATTGTCGCACCCGTCAAGTCTATCTGCCACCCACGCTGCAAAACCATCAACGCACGGTTTTCGAGGAGTGGGCGCGAGTCTTACCTCTCTCGCGAAGGACAGAAGTTCGGTCTGGTTCTTAAAGAACAAAAGTGTGGCCGCATCTTTCAGTGGTAGGCTATTGTACGCCGTTTCCTCACAGCTGGCGATCTCATTTCTACACAAAACGAGTCAGTAACCCGATAAGCAAATGGCGTCACCTGAGCAAACCGTATCGTTCCAACGAGGCTGTCGACGAAGATCTTGTACTCTTCCGTCGGAGCCTCCTCTCTGGCATTCCATACCTTGCTGTAGCTACCTTCCATTAGCCAACGCTCGAGGTTGACCGGGTGGCTGATGTACGGGCTCTCAGCGATCTGGTCTGCTGAGAGTGGGAGTGATTCCAGAGTCGTGTGGAAATCAGCAATACGGTTCTGTGTAAGGAGGCGGATGAGGTTCAATCCTCGAATTTGGTATTCTCGTTTCGACGGAGGGAGCACCGAACTGCGTGTACGCCGTTGGGGGTTAGATCAATTAGCTGTTCCACCGACAATCCACGGACCTGTAGTCTGTGTAAAACACTTGAAGTTGCGAGAAGTATCGATCGAAAGAAGGGATGTCTTTCACCCGAGTGCTCCAGAGTGCACCGATTTCGAAAATGTCGCCTATGCAGCTTGTGATCTTCATATGCGCGAGCAGTAGTATAAACACATGAGAGAGGCTTACGAGTTACAACAAGGTCTTGAAGGGTCGACGTCCCTTGCGGAGGGTACAGCCCGGCTTCTACCAGGCCAATCTGTGGTCCAAAATGTCCAAGAGATCCGTGAGGGACATCCATGTAAAAGACTGGATGGTCTGCACCTTGAGCCGTGTCAAAAGTTTCCCGGTCTTTGGGAGATCAGTGGGACGAGCTTCAAACACCCGTTGAAGTTCCTGGTAAAGAGAGGCCATCTGCGCGGTCGCCATTCTGAAAACTGAGGAAAGGCGGGGGAACCAAAGGACGCGTGTGTGTGTAACTTGACTTGGGGATCTTCAAAAAGTGATCGGGACTCTTGAGGACGCGTAATATCTGTTCTGAATCCCTCTCTCTTTCCTCCAACTCTGCCACCGTCTTCGTTTTCCAACCATGGAAGCTCTCTCGGTCGATATTGACAGGCTCAAGTCTGGCGAGGTCAACCTCGGTGTATGTTTCCAAGATACCGCACTGGACATGGGGAAGTTGATTGGGGAATTGGTGCATTATCTAGACATCGATTATGGCCGTTCAGTTCAAAGATGGGGTCATCATCGGCGCTGACAGCCGGACGACCACAGGTTCTTACATCGTGCGTCTCATTCCCAACAATTCCCGAAACTCTCAGCTGAAGGACGCATTTCGTGATCCCAGGCCAATCGTGTAACGGACAAGCTGACCCATGTCCACGATCGCATCTACTGTTGTCGCTCGGGTTCGGCAGCTGATACCCAAGCAGTAGCGGATATTGTTCACTATTACCTCCAGATGTACAAGTGCGTATACTCCCCGATCGTCAGGCAAAACGTATCCGGTTCTCATCCCGGACGGGCGATTGTAGACAACACATGGGTAGGCAACCGTCGGTCCACACCGCCGCTTCGTTATTCCAAAATATCTGCTATCAAAACAAAGACGCGTTGAGTGCAGGGATCATCGTTGCCGGGTGGGACAAGGAAAGTGGTCCGAGTGTGTACAATATTCCACTGGGAGGTGGTATCTTCAGGCAACCGTGGTCCATTGGAGGTAGCGGATCCACTTATGTCTACGGTTATTGTGATGCCACATTCCAGGCTGGATGGGGTAAAGACGAAACAGTCGAGTTTGTGAAAAACAGTACGTGCACCAAAACCGTATATCAGCTTATTCCGCTGAACGGAATGCCATGTAGCCTTGTCTCTTGCCATGTCTCGTGATGGTTCGTCAGGGGGCGTCATCCGTATGTGCGTTATCACTGAAGGCGGTGTTGAACGCCTCTTCGTCCCCGGCGATCAACTACCCAAGTTTTGGCAAGGACAAGAGGTGATCGGAAAGCCGCTTAAGGCGGCCGTGGACACTGAGATGATAGTGGAGGCGTGATTAACGGTGTAGATGTACGACATACAGCAATGCAAAAACGTGAATACGATGGGTAAATTAACGGATAGTGAATGGATGTTGTCGGCTGGATCAGCTCTTCCAGGTTGGTATCGTCGCAGGAGGGTCCATTTCCCACATTCGCAACCTCCATAGGGCAATGGCAAGGGGCACGGTGTCCGCTCTTTTTACAGTCGAACCGTCAGAGTAAACCAAAAAGGCGTGACTAGATTTCACCTCATCTTTGCTGGGTTGAGATTTATCTTTTGGCTCCGGGCGGTCTGTTTGGTTCCGCCGCGTGATCGTGTCCTCTTTCAGGATTGCGCAAAGGCGTTGATGAAGTGCGGCGCGTTGAGTGGGAGAAGGGAAGAGGGATATACTATTGTATAGGGGTATCTGGTGTGGCGCAAGTCCAGACATCTCTAATGCATCTTCGGTCGATGCTGGGTGCAAGACGGAAACCGGGGGTGCGGGTTTCGCACTGATCGTTGAGGCGCGAATTTCTTCGGTGGGGTTAGGTGATGCGTCTGGCCCTCCACCATTCAAGAGGGTCTTCTTTACTGGAGGTACGACGAGCACGGCTATAACGCCAGGATTCGGTATCGTTCCCGCTTTCTGGAACGCTTTCCATTCCGCTCTCGTAAGACGACGGACTATTGGGGTGTGCCGTTCCTTGACTTTTGGTCTAGCACGGCGAGCAAGGATTTCGAGTTCCTGGAGAATCCTCAACCGCAGCAGATGTCCGATATGCTCCTTTAATCTAGGATGGGCGGAAAGTCTCCGTGCTCCCCTCCCAGCAAGTCCTTTATAGCCTGGGAACCGTAGCTTAGAGCAAATTCAGGAACAGGTGAGTGAAGCTGGCTTACTGTCAAATGTGGCGAGCTGTTTGTTGCAGATGACATAGTGACCCTTGCCGGCCCTGCGGGGTTGGAATTCGGGATGCTGAATGCCATCTGGGAGGAGTGAATCATCTCCCAGTTTGAGCTCAGGAGCCAAACGCAGTCGAGCCACACGTACGAGAAAATCTAACAAATACGTTGTAAATATATAAATATCAGTTTTCTATACCTTCGAACGAACGGTGCTTACCAGTAGGCATGTATTGGCCAGTCGTCTGGCATAACCTCAAAGACGAAGTCATCATCCTCACTACTCTCTCATCGCTTGCGTTAGAATCATCTCGCAACCGGAACACGAGGTGCGTACGCACGATATGGATTCGACCACCACCGCGACTCATCCTCGTTCATGAGTCTGACACCATCCTGTCCCTGGTATTTCACCACTGGAGGCGGCCCCTTCCTCCGCTTCACTTGACTCTCTTCGTCTAACAACAGAGATCTAGTGTATTTGGCGGCTGGACGCGAGACTCGTAATGGAATGTGTTGTTTATGGAGAGGTGGTGGACGCGTTTTTCGATGTGCTTTGGATCGGAGACCGGGCGCGATGCGAATCTCGTCCTCGAATGGTCCGGGTGGTCGTTGGAGCGCCTTGATGAGGCGAGGGAGAATACGAGGCATTGTCGTCCGAAGACTGACCTCAGGCTTAAGGAAACGGAAGCGGATGAGGCCAGTGGGGACTTTTGATCGGATCTGAAGTTGAACACTCTCTCTTTCAGCGATGCCACCGAAACCGAAAGGGGCGATTGCTCCAGCAGTACCTCGGACACATGGTGCTCAACCTAGGTGTATGCAGACAAGCGGAAGTGAGACCTCTCGTTTCCAACAGGCACCTATCCCGGTCTCCGTTTAACATGGCCGTATAGTTTTCAGACTTCCGGCCGAGCTCATCGTCGAAATATTGGACTACTTCGGAGACCCTCATCACAACATTCGATCCACAAAAGAGGCTCTGGGGACATCTACAGTCCTGGATCCGGATGACGTGGAGCGGTTAACGGTCATCCGGATACTGACAATGACTTGTTGGCATCTGCGTAACATGCTGTTCCCACTCCTTTGGAGAAATGTGGAGGGATGTAATGTCTCTTACCGCCGCGCACACCGAGGAATCGCGTGGGGTAGAAATGGGTTGTACGATCAGTGCGCATATTTGGTTCTCAATCCGACCGTCGGTGCCTATGTCCAGTGAGTATGCCCTTTTGTCCACGAACGAAACTCAGGAGGTTCCACTCTGCAGAACTCTATCTGTGGATTTGCAGTTTAGGAACGCTCCGAAAGATTTGATGACGAAGTTTGTCGACTGTCTGGTCCGACTCCCCAACCTCAGGACATTGGAGGTTTTTGGCGCTAGCCACGTTGGCCCCATCACGAAAGGACTTAAACGGAAATGTGCTCGATTCCCCAGTGTTCGTGAACTGTGGATCAGCGACAAGATAGTGAAGTTCTTTGGGAGCTGCCCGAACGTCGAAAGCTTAATTACCCAGGATGGACTCTCTTGGGAAAGTATTGGAATATTGAGCTCACACAGAAAGGAGTTAGGGCATTTAAAGCGTGTTATAGGGGTGAATGAGTATTATGTCCGTCAGGGTAAGCTGGGAGATACGCTTTTGTTGGAAACACCAGTTCATTAACGGCGCGTTATGGAAGTTGTACAGTTCTACCCGGACCTCCAGGAGATTGGCATCCAGGCAAGATTTGGGTTCTCCGGGGTGCCTGCCGTAAGTCCCTTCGCTAAGAACTTCCGGGGCTCACATACGTATTGCATTTGATCAGACCGAAGTTGAAGCCTCCGGAGTCGCGGGGCACTTGCGATCATTGAAACACCTCGCCGTCGTGGAATTGGCTT
>Ga0307514_10003609_pt1 | contig 14716 bp, 11 predicted proteins | sample 16_EM_MG_FD_203088 | JGI IMG/M metagenome (GOLD analysis project Ga0307514, IMG submission 203088) | Populus trichocarpa ectomycorrhiza microbial communities from riparian zone in the Pacific Northwest, United States - 16_EM | ecosystem: Host-associated > Plants > Roots > Unclassified | place... | reverse complement strand
AAATTTGGTGGCAGGCATGGGGGGAGGATTCGAGGGCTCGTAGAGAACGCAGCCATCGCCGCGAGACAGCTTATGTAGGACGGCAAGCTGATAGAAATCGATGAGAGCCATGGTCGGATAATCCCTGAGGGCCACACAGATCCGGTGGCGAAACAAGTGGGAGCGGCGTGACAATGACCGTGGGACGCGTCCAAGCGCGTCACGGGGTCGATCGCGGTGTGATCAATGCTCAACATTGATCATCCAAACACGTTCAAACAGGGGTTGAGAGCGTGAGCGTACTGAGCTGTCCCAGTGTCCCAGTGTGCCAACAAGTGTAGTTTGTGAGACAAGATGTTAATAGCAAGACAATCTCCCTGTTGCGGGGTTTTTTTGGACGATGGATTGTGAGTCTTTCCGGCTCATGGCTTCGGGCCATCCTTTCCCACAGTCCAACGGTCCTGGCACCATAACGCACAGCGCCGTGGGGGTGGGTTTGTTCGCTTGAAAGGTCATAACTGTTTATCCGATATGACACGGGGTCGGGCCTGGTCGGGCTGGCTCGCGAGTCCATGGTCGAATTCTGCTGGCGACTCTGACTCTCCCCCTGCGGGATCACGGAAAGGCTTCATGGGCCAGATAAGCATGCGAGGAGTAATACTTATCAAATCTTGTCTTAATTATTTCTCCCGCCGTGGCGGAATGACCGAGCGTTATCAGAGGTTATCGGCGAAAGAGCGCCCTCCCTACACTGAGGGCCGGCTCCGAGCGAGTCACGCGTCACGCATTCAGTGACGGACCACAACAAATCGTCATGCCCATCTCCACTGCCATCCAGGACTCTTCTGTATCTCAGCACCTATGTGCAGCCCAGAAAATCTTACGAGATGTGGTTCTTGAAGCAAGGTACGCTTGGAGCCAAAATCTGTCACGTTCCAGGACTGAGATTCAAGTTTGCAGGTTCGCGACGACCCCAGACGTGGCTGAGGTTAGATATATCTACGGATAGAAACGCGGATTGCGACTCACGCGCGGCGCATTCTAGCTCAGGATTTTTGAGCGACACGCTCTCGAAGTTCTCCGCCTCGTTCGGTCCTTGAGAAACAAGCTCGCGCCAATCAGCAAAATCCCTCCCGAAATCCTCGCTCTCGTCCCGGATTTCTTGGATCGTGGGGGTGTAATTACATTAACCCACGTATGCCGTGCTTGGAGGGAGGTGCTCATATCATGCTCCTCTTTGTGGACTTATTTTGACTGCAAGGACGGGGAAAAAACTCGTGTCTACCTTGAGCGCTCAAAGTCCTCCCCCATCGATTTGTGCCTGTACAGAAGGGAGGAAGCCCCTTCCTATGATTCGCTCTCCAAAATCATTCCTCACGCTGCTGGACGACTCAAATTACTATTCACCAAGGGAACGCCAAAAAACATCCCAGTCATAACCTCTCTCCTATCCCACCCTGCCCCTCGTCTAGAAAATCTATGGATAAGCGCCGGCTATCGCCCACGTGGTCACGCCGCAATAACATCCTCACTCTTCAATGGAGATCTCTCTTCACTACGCACGCTGCTTCTGGAGTTCGTTCGCACCGAGCTACCCTGGAGGAATATGGTCAACCTCACCTCGTTCACACTGTCTTACACGCCACCGGGAGCGATCTCTTTCGGACAACTTCTTGACTTCTTCGAAAGTGCTCCTTACCTCCGCAAAGTCGTGCTCCGCTTCGCAACCCCAACGACTGGTGTTCAACGTGGGCGATTGGTGTCACTGGCGTACCTAAAGACCATGGACATCGACGACGATTGCCCGTCTTCCCTCTTGCTCGATCATCTGTTGGTCCCCGTTGGCGCGGAGTTGGTAACATGGGGAAACGACCCAGTCAGCTCCCTGATCGGAGAGGTCTTCCCTAGGTCTCTCGGTAACCTCAAGAACCTCACCCACTTCACCGCAATCCATCTGTGCCTTACCCAATCGTATATATATATGAAATTTAGCGGACCGAACGGGCGAGTCGGAACGACCTTCAAGACTTCCCGAGCCGACCCAACCAACCTATTGCTCGATTTTCTGGCCCAGCTCGATACCTCGAAGACCGGACGGCTCGAATCCAATTCTGCGGGTATCCGTCCAGGGACCTTCTGCTACCACTCCTTTCCGTGGCAGACCTGCGAACCCTCTGCCATTCCTCATCGTCACGTCAGTGCATTCGGCAACGGCGCTAGCTCTCCCAGAACCTAAGGGGAACGCGACGAGCGAACTCGACTTACTGCAGTCGTGCACTGCCCTCCTCTGATTGAGGGGGGACTGAAATCCGGCTTAGACGCAAGTAAATGGGTGACATCTCCAAAACTCTGTATACGTTGGTAATATACAAATACAATGATCCGAGTGTGCTTGAACAATAAAGCCCAAAGTTGATAAAAAAAGCGGAAGCGGGTATGTACGAGTTTCTGGAATCTACCCAACGGTCAGTTTCAGCATCTGAAGTCTTAAGGGTCATAGCGGATGATGAGCCCTTTGAGTTTCCCTCCCAGTCTACGAGCTGGGTTGATCACCGTGGAATAGCGAACGTGCCCCCCTAACGTCTCGTCATCGAACTCGGGTGTCGTCTCATCCCCCGACTCACCATTTTGACACTCCCCCAGAGCCATCAATTCATCCTTGTGAATCTCTTTGGAGCGAAGACCCACCCGGAAAGCCATGCGGAGATTCTCCAACCAACCACGAAAGCCCTCGAAGGCTGGAGACAGATTGAGATTCGTCCGAATTCCCATGAGGTAACCGCGCTTCAAGAAAGCAAGAGTCTCGTATGACTCTTGATTGAACCAGCCTTGATATGGCAGCTCCTTGAGTCCCTGTCGTGGGCGCAATCCTCCTCCTCCATTCTTCGTTGGAGGTTTGATCTCGTAGCGTGTGGCAAGAATCAACATGATGTAAAAAAGTGACTCCAGATCGTGCCTGTACAGATGGAGGGGCTCGGATCCATCCAGTAACCCCTGAGCCATGAACGGAGGCGTTCCCGTCCTCTGTTGTGATGTCGGCTTGTAATTGCTGTCCAGGTCCTCTTTCCACGATGCAAGATCAAAGTCCGTCAGCACTCCAACCACCTTCCCCTTGACCATGCGATACATGATGTTGTTCAGGCTGAAGTCCCGGTGCAGGATCCCAGCACGCAAGTAGAGCCACCGGTGGACTGAACCGCAATGAGTACATAAAACCCAGGAGGATGAAAAAAAGCACGTACCGCATGCAACGTCAAGGAGGACCTGAGCGATGTCCTTCACGTCCGTCAGCGTGTCGAGGGGATACAGCCGCTCCTGGACAATTATTCGCAGCGTACGTCGCTCGTACTTGAAATCGCAATCCGGATCAACGAACTCGGCATTTTCGAAGAGTTTTGCAACCCTCTCGTGAGTTGAATCCGAACCGAAAACGACGTCTTGAGCGAACAGGACTTGAGGGAGGTGTTTGAGCGCCCACCTGTCTCCTGTGGTGCTCTTCGCCGTTTCCATCGCCTTCTCCAGGAACACGTTCTCCGCCACCCTGTTCGACCCGGGCCAACTGATCTTGACGATCGGGTTGAGCTTCTTCCACCAAGTGCTCGACTTCGCGTGCAGTACTGCTGTCGCCCGTCCAGCCAGCGATGGCTCGTGAGAGATGACCTCGCCATACGTGAGCGTGACCGGCCTTCTCAACTTCCCTCCACTAAGCACCAGCTTATTCCCCTCCTGCATCCGCACCGCCCCGCGATAGTCTTTAGAAGTGGCCAGATTCATGTTGTCTGCAAACAGTCTGCCGTCGTGGAGGTCGTGAAGGATGCCGTTGTCGCGGAGAGACAGTTGGTTGAAACCGATCACGATGGCGATAAACTTGTCCAACCCATTCCCCTTCTCAGTTAACGAGAAATTGATCGCAGAAGACACGAGGATGACGGAGTGGTTCGCATGGTAGAATTGGATCCGGTCGCGATCGACCAGGCCGACGGTTGCGTGAGAACGGAAGGCAGGGATGGAGAATTGTTCGAACAGGTATCGCCCAACTTGGAGATATGCGTCCTTCTGCTGCTCGGTCTCGTTTGTCTGCGGTCGCCTGGGTATCCTTTCGGGTGGTTGGCCGCCCGGAGTCGACTTGTGGCCCCCCTTGGCCGCCTTCCGGTTCGACTCGGGGGGCTCTTCCGCAGGCCGCTTCAGAGACGGAATAACTGCTGAGGCTGACTTAGAATCCTGCTTTCGGTACCGTGACGGCGTGAAGGCGCGTGCGTGGTTCTCCCGTGGGTCTCGTCCTATATCCAGTCAGTTTCGAGAGCACACCACGGGAGGTATCGGCAGACTCACCGTTCAACTTCAACCTCGGCATGCATGCTCCGTCGACCAAGGCGTTGTCCCATGGCTTGACTTCCAGCACCTGGAGCGGGTGAGCCCACGTTATACTCGACAGTCCCACCTCTGCTTGCTCACGATCGTGCTGGCCGAGGTGGCTGAAAGAATCATGATGGACGGCGACGACATCTGGACGGAGTTGTTTAATCATACCACCGAGGACGGGGCTAGGGTCGTTCCTGAGGTAACGCTGGGGGGTTCGAGGCGTGATGCCCGACGACTCGCAGAAGTTGAGGATAGCGTTCGCCATACCCACCAAGGGTTCATAGAACACTTCTTCCAAGCCACCTTGGGCGTCGCACAGACCAGTGTACTTCAGGGCGGCGTTCGCAAATTTCGAGTCCCGCTTGATTTTCTCGATGCACCCTTTCCAAAGATCCTCCCAGTCTTCGGGAATATGCAGGATGACGTTCATGAAGACGTCTATGTCGACGAACACCCGATGCCGTTCGAAATCTTGGACGATGTATTCTTCGTACTTGTCCGAATCGTATTTTGTGGTTTCATCTGTGTCGGCCCTAAGCTTCGGCAGGATAGCCGTCCCAGTGGCGTTCGGAGTTGAAGCCGGGGCAGGGAGAGTAACATCGTGTTTGTGCTGCGGCGTCTTTGGCTCGGATCGCGCGATCTGGTTGAGCCTGGCGGGTAATGAGGGAAAAGTAGGCAATTTGATGGCAGGCATGGGGGGAGGATTCGAGGGCTCGTAGAGAACGCAGCCATCGCCGCGAGACAGCTTATGTAGGATGGCAAGCTGATAGAAATCGATGAGAGCCATGGTCGGACAAGGCCTGAGGGCCACACAGATCCGGTGGCGAAACAAGTGGGAGCGGCGTGACAATGACCGTGGGACGCGTCCAAGCGCGTCACGGGGTCGATCGCGGTGTGATCAATGCTCAACATTGATCATCCAAACACGTTCAAACAAGGGTTGAGAGCGTGAGCGCACTGAGCTGTAGTGTGCCAGTGTGCACTGTAAGACGAGATCGCTAATACCAAGATAATCTCCCCCTTGCGGTTTTTTGGACGATGGATTGTGAGTCTTTCCGGCTCATGGCTTCGGGCCATCCTTTCCCACAGTCCAACGGTCCTGGCACCATAACGCACAGCGCCGTGGGGGTGGCTTTGTTCGCTTGAAAGGTCACAACCGTTTATCCGATATGACACGGGGTCGGGCTGGCTCGCGAGTCCATGATCGAATTCTGCTGGCGACGAGTCTGGCTCTCCCCCTTCGGGATCACGGAAGGGCTTTATGGGCTAGATAAGCATGCGGGAAATATCAAATCTCGTCTTCTCACTTATTTTTCCCATCATGGTGGCGGAATGACCGAGTGTTCCTCGAGGGCCTCGAGTCGGTATTTAAGTGCCGTGTTCCCCGGACTCGCTTGATTTATAATTTCGCCGGCTGGGTGGCTCTCAAGGAGGGACACTACGTGCAGGAAGGATACTCATCGTTTCCTGCGTTGAGTGTTATTGGCAACAAAGCGTTGGACGAAATCTCCTCCTGCGCGCGTCACGCGTCACGCAGTTGGTGACGGACAACAATCATCGTCATGCCCAACGCCACTGCCGTTCAGAACTCTTCTATATCTCAGCATTTCCGTGCCACCAAGAAGATCCTACAAGACGCGGTTTTTGACCCAAGGTATGTTTGGAGCCCAAAGATCCGTCGTCAGTACTGAGAATCAAGTTGCAGGATTGCGACGACCCTAGCTGAGGTTAGATGAGCAAACGGACTCAATGGACACACGGATTATGACTGACGCGCGGTGCATTCTAGGTCAAAAATTTCGAGCAATGCGCTCTCGAGGTTCTCTGCCTCACTCGGTCCTTGAGGAACAAGTTTGCACCGATCAACAAGATCCCTCCCGAAATCCTCACTCTTGTTCCGGATTTCTTGGACTTCTCGGATCGTGAACGCGCAATTATTACATTAACCCACGTGTGTCACGCTTGGAGGGAGGTGTTCGTGTCGCGGTCCGCTTTGTGGACCTTTTTCGACTGCAAGAGCGGGGAGAAAACCCGCGTCTACCTTGAGCGCTCCAGGTCCTCCCCTATCCGCCTGTGCTTCAATTGGAAACGCGACGACATACCTCCTCACAATCCCTTCCTCCAAATTGTCCCTCATGCTACTGGGCGACTCAAATCACTATCCATCCGGGGAACACAAGAAAACCTGCAAGTCATCACCCCTCTCCTATCCTACCCTGCCCCCCTTCTAGAACGTCTGTCGATAGACGCCGAATATGGGCCAAATCGTCACGCCGCAATACCATCCACACTCTTTAATGGAGAATTTCCTTCACTACGCACGCTGCATCTGAACTCCGTTTGCACCGAGCTACCCTGGAGGAATATTATCAACCTCACCTCGTTCTCACTGATTAACACGCCACCGGGAGCTGTCTCCGTCGAGGGACTTCTTGACTTTTTCGAAAGCGCTCCTTACCTCCGCGAAGTCGTACTCTGGTTCGTAACCCCAACGACTGGTGTTCAACATGGGCGATTGGTATCACTGGCGTACCTAAAGAGCATGCAAATCAACCATAGCGGTCCGGCTTCTGTCTTACTCGACCATTTGTTGATCCCTGTCGGGGTGGAGCTGGAAACAAGCGGAGAGCTGGTCAGCTCCCTAGTCGGAGAAGTCCTCCCTAGGTCTCTCAATAACCTCAAAAACTTTTCCAACTTCACCGCAATTCAACTAATCCCCACCGAAATGTTTCTACACATGACATTCAGTGGACCGAACGGAAAAGTCAGCACGCATCTCATGACTTCCCGAGCCGACCGAACCACCTTTTCGATCGAATCTCTCACCCAGCTCGATACCTCGAAGACCGAACGATTCGAAATCCAGGACGGCGAGATTGTGTCTTGGGATCTTCTTTACCAAACATATCTTTCCATGGCAAACCTGCGCACCCTCACACTCGACCATTGCAGAAACCCACACACCTTCATTGACGTCTTGCAACCCGGCATGAATTCATCGGAGGTCATGGTCTGCCCCAGATTGGAGGAATTCTCTCTTGTGCTCGCTTTCTGGGGGGTATTTGACATCACGAGGCTCATAGAAGTGGTGGCAGCGAGGGCGTGGAGAGGGAAGAAACTCAGGACCATCGGGATTGTTAATAAGGGGGAAGATGATTTCGACGTTTCCGAGCTTGGGAAATACGTCTGGAACGTGGAATACAAGCGCGATCGTGAATGATAGATACTTACTAGTTGTTTCATCGTTATCCTATTTCACTATACATATGCTCCCCAATCACAATACTCCCCATATTTGACCGTTTGGATCTATTTCATGCGAGTATGCAAATGACATATCGTAGGTGTCCTGCGGACCCCGAGTTTCTGGTCATGGTTTTGACCCATAAAACCTGAGACCGCTAAACCTGATGTTGGAGGAAAGCCGATGCGGACCTCGTAGATGACCATGGCAAGTGAATACATGTCGCTCGCAAAAGAAGGCTTGGGAAGACTGTCTCGTTGTGAAATGACACGGCAACATTTCAGAAGCGATGGCAGGTATTGATTTTGCCTGCGGTAGACGATTCGTTTGAGACGGAAGCGATGTCAGCAGAACTCAAAATATCTGTCAGCTTTCTTAACCGGAAACACCGAGAGCCGGGGGGGGGGTGGTCAAAGACTTGTTCCTTGAATGGGCCCGAGGTCTCCACCCGCAATGAAACGTGGTGGGGTGTATATTCCACACCTCGCGGTCGCTTCAGGATGTATATGGTGGTTCAACCACCCACTCCCGATAATCCAAGCCCCGAGGCTACTGGGAAACGGGTGACAAACAGGACGGGAGGAGGGTGGATGTTGGTGACTATTTTCTTTCTCTCTCGAGCACCAGAGGCCGAAGTGATCTGATTGTTTCGTCAAGAGAATGGCAAAGAGGGAACCGATGTGAGTCGGAACTATACACGAGAAGATCAAAAGTGAATGAGTAAACGGAAAGTAAAGCCCGTGCACCAGTCAACGAGGGCGGTTCCCGTTTATTTTATCACCTTGATCTCAAAGGTTCCCGCTCGCACTTTTTTTTAACCGACTCAAATAAAATCGTCGATACCAAATTGTATCTCACTTGTTTCGAAACCTTGCATGACGGTGGAACATCAAGTGGGTCACGCGTCATAGCCATACATTGAACGCAAACACCCATCATCATGTCCAGCCCCACCGCTCAGGACTCTCCTATATCTCAGCACCTACGTGCAGCTAAGGACATTCTGCAAGGTCTGGTTTCCAACGCAAGGTACGCTTGAACGTCTATCGTATCAAGGCACTGAGATTCAGGTTCGCAGAGCCACGATGACCCTAGAAGCGGCCAAGGTTAGACGAACCGACCGAATCGACGCGTGGATCGGGACTGATAGATGCCTGTCGCATTCTAGATTGACATTCTCGAGCGGGACTCATTCGAAGTCCTCCGCCTCATTCGGTCCTTGAAGAACAGGCTCGCACCGATCAACAAGATGGTCCCTCCCGAGATCCTCACCCTTGTCCCGGATTTTTTGGATGATGAAGACGAAATTGTCACATTGACACACGTTTGCCAGGCTTGGAGGGGTGCGTTCATATCACGCGCCTGTTTGTGGACCTATTTCGACTGCAAGGACGGGGAGAAAACCCGCGTCTACTTTGAGCGCTCCAAGTCTTCCCCTATCCGACTGCTCTTGGATAAATCCAAGGATATTTCTCTCCACAACCCCTTCTTCCAAGTCATTCCCCGCGCTACCGGACGACTCGAATCCCTATCCGTCAAGGGAACGACAGAAAGCATACAAGTCATAATCTCCCGCCTGTCCTACTCTGCTCCTCTTCTGGAACATCTGTCGATAGACGCCAGCCACGGAGACCTGCCATATCGTCACCCTACAATAACATCCGCACTCTTCAATGGAGATCTCTCTTCATTACGCACGTTGCATCTGGTGTTCGTTCACACCGAGTTGCCTTGGAGGAATATGGTTAACCTCACCTCGTTCACCCTGTCTTACACGTCGCCGATCTCCATCGAACAGCTTATTGATTTCTTAGAAAGCGCTCCTTACCTCCGCACCGTCGAACTCTACTTTGCAACCTTAGCGGTTGGTATTGAAAGTGGGCGATTGGTATCACTGGCGTGCCTGAAGAGCATGAAAATCGACGATGATGGTCCGCCTTGCGCCTTACTCGACCATCTGTTGATCCCGGTTGGGGTGGAGTTGGAAATAATGGGAGACGTGACCGGCTCCCTGATCGGAGAAGTCCTCCCTAGGTCTCTCGATAACCTCAAGAACCTGCATAACTTCACCAAAATCCGAATACGCGTGGATAAAACCCGTCTACTTATGAAATTCAGTGGACCGAATGGGCAAGTCAGCACAATCTCCCGTACTTTCCGGGCCGACCCTACCAACTGGTTATTCGAATCTCTCGTCCAGCTCGACGCCTCAAAGACAGAACGGCTCGAAATGCACCGCGCCAAGCCTCCATCCGGGGATCTTCTCAACCAAGCACTCCTTTCCATGACAGGCCTGCGCACCCTCACACTTGGCACATGCAGAAGCACACACATCTTCATTCAAGCCTTGCGGCCCAGCGCGAGTTCATCGGAGGTCATGCCTTGTCCCAAACTGGAGGGACTCACTCTTGTACTCCGTGCCGATGAGGAATTCGACATCACGGGGCTCGTGGAAATGGCGGTAGCGAGGGCGTCTGGAGGGAAGAAACTCAGGACTATTGAGATTACCAACAGAGGGGGAGATGATCTTGATGTTTCGGAGCTCAGGAAACACGTCTGGAACGTGGAATATGTTCACGAAGTTGTTGAACCTATGTTTCCATAGACACCGGATCCATCTCATCGTTATTGTGTTTCATTATGCGTATGGTCCCAAATCACAATACTCTCTCATACTCGATCATTTGGATTCTGGTCCCGGTGTCGCGTCCAAGCGTTTGGAGCCATTTGCTCGTTCATCTTTTGTTGTCTTGGACTTGAGTATGTCAATGCCATGACAAATGATGTGACCCTTCGTAGGTGTCCCGCGGACCTTGATTTTGCGGTTGTGACTCTCGACTCATAAAATCTGGGACTGTCAAGCCTAACGCTGGAAAGCAACACGGTGATAGTGCTCACTGTCCCCCCTCAGTCTCAAAACCGCGGTTCAGGAGGGAGACATTTGTGGAAGGCTGCTCTTGCAGTCAACGCCCGGGAGCGACGGTAGTGGCTACGGACGGGACAACATACGGTGATGCCAATGTCCTTTCGGGGAAAATTCATCTCTGGCTCGTAACCCCAGCCTAAGTCGGTGAACACGTCCTTTCACGAGGCGACGATACCCAAGAGGGTGTACTGCCCCCCTCCCCCCACCGTTCTTCGACTTGAACCAAATAAAAGCCGCAACTAAAATCCAGCTTAGGACACTGGGGGAAAAAATATTGGGTTGTATCATATGAGCACGATTTAATGATACAAGCGTACTAGAAAATACAGTGAACCCAAATGTAAAAGAAAAATTGAAGTGGGTATTTACAAGCTGCTGGGATCGATCTAACGGTTAGCTTCGACCGGACCAGCTGATTTCTGAGGAGGAGGGTCATAACGGATGATGAGTCCCTCAAGTTTCCCCTTCAACCTACGAACCGGGTTTATCAGTGAGGAATAGCGGAAATATCCCCCTAAAGTCTCCCGGTTGAAGGTAGGCATGACCTGGTCCTTTGGCCCATTCATCTTGCACCGCTGGAGCTCGCATTCGTGGTTCTCTTTAGCCCAGCAGCCGTACGAGAGGGAACGATAGAGTTCCATGAGCCAACCTCGAAAGTCTTCGAATGCCGGAGATAGATTGAGATCGGTGGGCCACATGAGAGTACCGTTCTTCAAGCAAGAGAGAAACCGGTGTGGTTTTTCATCGAACCAGGTTTGATAAGGCAACCTCCGGAGTCCCCGTCGCTCGCACAATCCTCCATCCTCTCCCCTCGCCGGAAGTTCAATCTCGTAGTGCGAGGCCACAACCAGCATGACGTAGAATAGAGACTCCAGATCGTGCCTGTACAGATGGCGGGGATCAGATTCCTCTGACTCGAGTAACTCGTGAGCCATGAACGGAACCGTTCCCATCTTCTGTCGCCATATTTTCTTGCCCAGATCCTTCTTCCACGACGCCAGATCGAAGTCCGTCAGCACTCCATACACCTTCTTCTCGGTGACTCCGTCCTTGTTCTCCTCCTTGACAATGCGACACATGATGTTGGTCAGGCTGATGTCCCGGTGCAGGATCCCAGCACGCAAGTAGAGCCACCGGTGGACTGAGCTGCTATGAGTACATGATAGTCAAGGAACGGATGGGAGCACATACCACATCCAGCATCGAGGAGGACTTGGGCGACGTCCTTCACGTCCGTCAGTGTTTCTGTGGGATGCAGGCGTTCTTGAACGATGACCCGCAGTTTACGTGGCTGATATATGAATTTGCTCTTCGGATCGACGAACTTGGCGTTGTCGAAGAGTTTCGCGACATCCTCGTGAGCTGAATCCGAATCGAAAGCGACCTCTTGAGCGAACAGGACTCGAGGGAGGTGTTTGAGTGCCCAATTGTCTTCCGCGTTGCCCTTCGCTATTTCCACCGCCTTCGCCAGGAATTCGTTCTCCGCCACCCTGTCAGACCAAGACCAGCTGATCTTGACGACCAGGTCGAGCTCCTTCCACAGAGAACTCGACTTTACGTGAAGTACCAATGTTGCTCGTCCCACCAACGATTGATCACGAGAGATGATCTCGTCGTACGTGAGCGTAAACGACTCCGTGTTCTCATCTCCCCCAAACACCAGCTTTTTTCCCTCCTGAAACTGTACCGTCCCACGACGGACTTCTGAGGTAGCCGGTTTCTTCAGTTGGCCGTCACGGAGATCGTGGAGGATGCCGTCATCACGGAGAGAGAGGCGACGGAAAGCGATCATGATGGCAATAAACTTGTCTAACCCTTCCCGGCCTCTTGTCGTGAAGTTGATTGCGGAAGACACCAAGATGACGGAATGGTTTGCATGGTAGAACTGGATCCGGTCGCGATCGACCAGGCCGACGGTTACCTGAGAACGGAAGGTAGGGATGGAGAACAGTTTGAAGATGTATCGTCCAACTTGATGATACGCGTCCTTCTGCTGATCGGTCTCGCGTTTCTGTAGTGGTGGGGGTTTCATTTTGGGTGGTTGACCGCCTGGAGTCGACCCGAGATGCACCTTCACCGCCTTTCGATTCGACTCGAGGGGCACGTCCGCAGGCCGCTTCCGAGACGGGGTGGGTTCTGCATGGGCATGGTTCTCTCGCGGATCTCGTCCTATTTCCAGTCAGTTTGAAGAGCACACCACGGGAGGTATTGACCAACTTACCGTTCACTTTCAACCTCGGTATGCACGACCCGTCAACCAAGGCGTTGTCCCACGGTTTGTTGGGACGATATTCAGGGTCGGTGGCGTCATCCCTGAGGTAACGCGGGGGTTTTCGAGACTTGGTGCCGGCTGGGGACGACCCGCAGATCTCCAGGATGGCGCTTGCCACATCCGCCAAGGGCTCGTAAAGTATATGCTCCCGGATGCCCTGGGTCCCACACCGGCGGGTGTACTCCCGGAGGGCTACCGAAAAGACCGGATCCCGCTTGATTCGCCTGATGGTCCCTGCCCAAAGTTCCTCCCAGTTTTCGGGGACGTGCAGGACGTGCTCCATGAAGACGTCTATATCGATGAACACCCGACAGTTTTGAAGGTCCCGGGCGATGTAATATTCATCATCGTCATCATCGTATTCTGAGCGTCGGTATGTGGCGGGTCTGAGCTTTGGCAGGATAAACGTCCCAGCGGAGATTGGTAGAAACGGGACCGAGTGAGTGGCATCGCGTTCTTTCCGCGGCATATTCGGTTCGAATCGCGCAGTGTGGTCATGTGTGGCGGATGATGAGATAGAAATGATCGATTTTGTGGAAGGCATGTGGGGAGGATGAGGATGCGGGGGCTTGGGGGGAACGTTCCCACCGTCTTGAGACGACTTATGTAGGAAGGCGAGTTGGTGGAGGCCGGTAGGAGCCGTGCCACAGAGATCTGGTGGCGAGAAAAGCGTGAACGGCGTCACAAAGGCCGTGGCCACCACAGCCGTGGGACGCGTCCAAACTCATCACGGGGCCGACCGTGACGGGCTTAATCAAGGCCCAAGCGCTCAACGTTGAACATTGATCGATTTATCGTCCAAATACGTCCAAACAATGGCAGAGACTCATCAGAAAATAAGAAAGAGTCCTATATCATCCTATGGAGACTACATAGTACGGGTTGGCCTGTTGGAAAGGGGGGGTGTCCATTGTGTGACATAGGTATGGTATGGTGGCCTTTCATCCGTAGTGTCGGTTGATGTAGCACTACGTAGTAGGCACTCTGTAGCCGTTGTAGACCTGGCCATTTTTGGCGGGGCTACCCGTAAGCTCCATCGCCATGACTTTGCCAGTGTCAGCGCATCCAAGGTAATGAAGAATTGGAGGCCTTGTACTCACGCGAGTCCAACGACATGTGTTCTCGGGCTAAACACGCTCTGGCTTGCTGCGAATGGACACATATTTTGCTAAACGAGTGATGGCCGTTCCGGTGCCTCATTCAGCCAACTCTGCAAAGCTTGTTCAATATAAGAGATGCAGTATCATGGATAGAAAATGTACCTTGCATGAACAGTGAACGGCGAGAGGGTGTTCAAGCCAGGGAAAGTTCATCGGACCCAACGGGATGAGGGAAAACTTGGATGGGTCCCGAGCGGTACAACCGTACTCGGGGCCAGCTTGAAATCAATGAGGCGAGCAAGGGACTGGGTAAAAGTGGAGAAATCAAACGCTTCACTATAGCAACGGAGCGATGAGCGTCCGTGCAATAGATCTACGTTTGGTTTGAGGGAGTGGGGGAGAGGTTGGGATGAAAGGCGAAGGAAAACTCAATCCCAGTTGCAGAGCCGAAACCGTATTGAACGGTACGTAAAGGCCAAGCATGGGTGCATCCTGCCGTCTTGATGGCTTGGTGGTTGAGACTCGAATCTCTTCTGTTCCCGTCGCCCGTTCGAATCCCGCGAATAAATCTATTTTATTCCACTATGGCGCGGCGAGGACCCCAGCACGTCAGCCTCCAGAGTACTACATAGGCTACGTAACTACTGGCCACCTACGTTCCCGGAGCACGTTTCCTGATTATATAGCCCATGAACCAATTCCCTCCACGGGCAATGAAGTATCTTTCCGTCGAAAGTTTCATAGTCAAGTTTGAACCGGGGACCGGAACCGCTCTCGTCGGCCAGCGTGTTGATTCATTCACTGGAGCACTCACTCCGAGCGAGTGCTCCAGT
>Ga0307514_10003606_pt1 | contig 14729 bp, 21 predicted proteins | sample 16_EM_MG_FD_203088 | JGI IMG/M metagenome (GOLD analysis project Ga0307514, IMG submission 203088) | Populus trichocarpa ectomycorrhiza microbial communities from riparian zone in the Pacific Northwest, United States - 16_EM | ecosystem: Host-associated > Plants > Roots > Unclassified | place... | reverse complement strand
GTGTTAATGGTGGCCTATTTAGACAGCGAGTACCCAGGCCAGCTGGATACTACAAACTATCTAAGTAGGTACGTATCTGAAGGTTCTGGCTAATTGCACAAAGGCAATGAGATAGGAGCTCGAGATAGAGAGTGTTCAAGAGTTCGGGATTTCGGGAATAAAGAGTTGACCAAAATAGCGAGTATTGATTGTTACTAACTAATCTGATAGGTAAGAAACTGAGTGAAGAAGAAAGGCATTGGAGCGGGGAAAACAGCCTCTTTAATAGAGAACTGGAACGTCCAAATGTGGAAGTACAAGACTCATACTAGATGAGTCCAACAGCAATCATAATGACGCAGTCATTATGAGCAATACATAGAGTCATAAAGAAATAACAAAAACGTTATCAGGAGCGTAAGCTGACGTCGAGATAACAACATGAAACCTAGGCTTCAGCCTGGTATACAAGATGACTCATAAAGACTCAAAAAAACCCGAGAATTGCTCATACTTGCTTAATCAAGTCATGACGCAATTATAACGCTGTGAGAAAGGCGTAAACGTAAGGAGATAAGCAGAAATAACATGATAAGAAATCGAGGAAAACACAGATTCCTTATAACTTGCAACAATTTCACAAAACCAAAGACGTGTTTTTAAGATATCGGGCTGGTAAAGTGGCAAAAGCAAAGGCTGACATGGTCTCAAAGAGGCTGAATGCACAAACTACGGCTCGCAGACTCGAAGAAAAGGCTAACGGACGCACGGCAGCTCAAAAGGCTCACGCACTGGCCAAAGATAGAGAAGAACGTGCATACCTGGTGAATTAGGCCTTGGTAGAGGATTCACACTTTAATTTTCCAAAGATTTATTTGCTAATGCACTGGAGTGATCAAATCTCATAATATGGTAGCTTGCCATAGTTTTCAACGGAGATTTGTGAAGCTTCATACAAGCCATTGAAGGAAGCATATCACCGGAATAACCACATTGACAGCATCCTGCAAATAATCAAAGGGTATGGCCACACCCATAGCATTGCAGTGAAAGAGCTTGAGATTGAAGCCTGGGCAGTGGAAATCTTGGACATAAAGAAAAGGATAAAGAGTGTATTGTGTCCAAAATGGACCAATGATATACTAATCATCAAGGAAGGAACCAGGATGTTTATAACATTGCGTGGCAAGCAGTCGATTAAGGAAATATACAATATCGCACACATAGTGGAGGTATTCATGATTCCAGACCTGGTGAGGCATGTGAAATATTTTTTGGAATGGAATGTCTGTCAGGCCGGAGCTGATCTACAATCGGATGCAGAACGAATCCTCTTGCATGCCACAGTAGAGGCATACAACAGTCTAGAAATCCTGGTACCAGATCAGGATGTGGATACAGACAATATATACAAAGTGCAACATTTACGCATAACGGGGCGAAAAGGTTGGAGAGGTGGGGAACTGCGAAGAGATACAGTATGGGTGCATGTGGGGTCTATGTGGCTCTACCCTGCGTCTGTTGGTGGTCAGTCAAAATGTTATCAGGGCAGAGTTGTAGGGTTTTTGAATGCATTGTTCACATTGCTAGGGACAAATCGAGAGTCATTCAAGTTAGCCCATGTAACATTGCTGGATTGGGTAGCCAATCCAACGCCGCATGGCGCGGAAGGGATGTCGAAAGTCAAAGCATATACAGCAGGAGGTGGGCAGAGGATTGTGTGGCTAAGTGCGATAGAGTGGGCTGTACATTTGATACCTCCAGAACCAGAGAGGAATTGGATAGTGAATAATCATGTCGATTATCATGTTTGGAATGAAATGAATAATGGGTAGTATAGAAGTAGGCGAGAGGGAACAAAGTGATATCTAGAGAGAGAGTGGCAAGTTTTATGTAATCAAGTCGAGAGGGGCTGTATGAAATAGGCCAGCGGACTTGGAGAGGAAAGTGGAATTCGCTATGAGAAAAGATGAGACATGAAATACATGGTTTTGTACATAGATGGTAGCTAGGAATGGCGGGCAAATAAAATGAGAGTTTGTGTTCATAAATAATAGTGGACATTCAGAGTATGTTACTAATGAGGTCGGGATCGGACGGAGTGCATTGCAGAGCAAATTTGGAGTAGGAGGGAATTGGGAATGCACACAGGGAAGAACTACATTGGCAACGTAGAGAATGTATATAACGTGACGGTTGCGTTGCAAAGCCAGGTGGCGCGTTACAATGCACAATTTTTTTTGCTGATAAACCCAAATTCCATAAGTGCCCCATTCAATATAGAATACCACATTCGGGCACTTTGGCATAATCCATAAATGGTCTTATTGAGGCGACAGTACTTGTGCAATCCTAGTTTGAAACCTTCAGGCTGTAAGAGAAATACCAGAGTATCGATTTTTCCATTAAGGAATGTGGATATCACATCACCCTGATCAATTTCCAAATCCTGCTTTGCCACAATAGCTAAAACCATCCGCAAAGTAGCTAAACTCGCCACAGGAGCAAAGCTCTCATTGTAATCTAAACCTTTTTTCTGCAAGTCCCCTCGAGCGACCCATCTGGCTTTAAATTTTTCTATATCACCTTTAATATTGCGCTTGGTGGTCCATACCCATTTCGTAGCTAATGGACATTGTCTATCAGGAATTTCTGATACCATATCAAAAGTACACATCCCTGTAATTGCTGACATTTCATCCTAAGCAGCTTTCAACCAGAAAGCCTTATTGGGGCTGGCTATCACTTGTCGCCATGATTTGGGGTCCTCTTCATCTACCGCATTCATGATATCAAGCTTCATCTCTTGTATTCCATATTTTAACTTCAATCTCTCATAATGCTCTCCGTACATCGTCAGTAGAGGATTCGAGCTCGATATACCTTCCTGCTCATCTTGCTTCTCGCCTTCCTTCGCACCTTGCTGCTCGTCTTTCTTTGTACCTTGCTTCTCGCTTTCCTTGTCAGCTTCTATTCTTATTCTCTTATAACTCTTATTCCACTCCTTCAAGGCCTGATACACAAAGCTCATATCTATATTCAAAGCCATTGAAACTATTGGGATATCTTGTTCCTCATCGTTATTCTTTATCGCTAGTGCGGCCAATGAAATTGCTAACATGTCATTAGTTGTAGGTCGTAGGTCAGAAATTATTTGCTCTTCGCCATCTTCAACTTGGGCTATCAGTTCTGGTATCTCGTCCTCTCATAGTTCAAACCTTTTTCCTAAAATATTGTGTCCCAGGGCTAGGCCATACCCTTCTATAGTTGGATGTCCCATTACATTCTTGAAAAAAGTCACATCTCTTTTCTTGACCAAAACCCTCTTGTTCACATTATAGACAGCGTAAAGGCCCTCAGACGCATAATAGCCCATAAAAACCCCCTCCATAGTATGAGACTCCCATTTGGTCTTATTCTTTTTCTCAATATGACCATAATAACGACAATCGAAAATGCATAAATGTTCCAAGCTTGGCTTTTCATCAAACCAGGCCTCATAAGGAGTCATCCCCAATGCCCTATGTGGACTCCTATTTTTCAGATAAGTAGCCATCCTTACTACCTGAGGCCAAAAACCTTCAGGAATTTTAGCCTGATATATCATCGCAGATGCATGTTGAACAATTTGTTTGATTGCATTTTCAGCTTCTCCATTCATCTCAGAGCTATAGGCCTGAGTAGTATAATGTTGGATTCCACGACCAACTAAACAACCTTGGAAATCAATTGTCAATAAAGAGGATTCATTGTCAGTAAAAATCACCAGTATGCGTAGCCCTGTAAAATTTTCCTGTTGTGCAGACTATTCAAACCATGCCTATCTAATATCCTCTTTCTTGATCAAGCAGTAAGTCCATGTACACCTTGTCTTAGCATCCACAAATACACAGAAGTATACAAAACTACCCAGCAACCCTACTATCCGCATTGGGCCACATATATTAGCAAAGACTATTGCTAGTTTGTGGGAAACCTCTTTGTGGGGATGTTGGGATATGTGCCTGTGGTCTTTGCCAACTAAGCAACCTGTATATTGGAGTTTGTTGAGGACTGGAGGATTGCCAATTGTGATTCCATTCGCTATTTGACCAGCGCCTAATTTCTCAACATCTCTCTTATTCAAATGACCTAATCTTTAATGCCATACCTCCAAGGACTCTGGGCATGAGTCTCCATCATCTAGAGCAGCCATGCAGATTGAATGAGATCGAACATCACAGTCCAGCCACCAGCTGGTACCTATCTTTACACCCTGTGCTAAAGTTGATCTATCAAGAGTGAATTTGACATCGTATAGGCCGAAACAGGTGTAATAGTCACGGTCTGCCAATACTACAACAGAAAATAGGTTCACTCTTGTTTGCAATGTCGGAACATATAAAACATTTTTCAGATGGATATGGTAGATTTCGCCATTGACTCTAATAATGAGTGGTATATTGCCATAGTAAAACGCCTGAATCCATACATTCCCAGTCAAGATATCAACTGGTGGGTTGCACTTCTCTAAGTGTACGAATAAATGATAGAAAGGGCTGTAGTAGTTTGAGGCACCTGTATCTACCAACCATTTCTCGGGCTCATCCTCAGGCCCTACACCTTCCTCTGCTTTATTCTGAATCACATGCTTGTTCTGTTGAATCGAATGAGCATATTCCTTTCCAAACACTGCTTTGCCATTTAGAGCCTGCATATAGTTTGAGGAGGCATATCGGTCTACTGAACTCGTACAGGGACCCAAGAAAGCCGTAGGATCTGCATCTGCATCTCCCTGAGCATTTCGAAGAAAAACTGGATTTTGGTGAGCTGTCTGGTATCCTGTAGCTTGTACAACCTAACTGTATTGAGTGGCAGAGAGTTGACTAGAGGATTGGGAGGGCCCACGAGGTGTCCTCTATTGTTTTCTCCACTCCTCTTTTTTAACCATCCACCTCGGCTTTAACTCGGGGTATTTCGACCAACATGTATCTTCGGTATATCCAAACTGTTAACATACTGGACACTAAGAGATTGTATTTGTATTTGTATTTGGCCTAGTGTATGGATATTGCCTGAAATTGTTCTGTGGAACACTGCATTGAGGGCCATTAGAGGGAGTGGGATAACGGTGTAAAGTACCGGAACAGATACACTGGAGTTGATGCTGTGAGTCACTTGCAGCCATGGCTACCGCCGTAAGACCATACATAGACCCAGGGTTTATCTGGCGAGGGTTTACGTTGTATTGCGTAGCTGTAGGAGCAGTGCAGGGTTTTTGCTCTTGCAAAGTATCTTTATCATTCTCATTCTTTTCCACTTCATTTGCCAACAGTTGTTACTCTACCCAGTCCACTGTCAATGTTCCACAGCGAGCTCGTACAGCCACCTTCACAGCCTCATATTCTTTTCCCACTCCCGTTATGATCCTATGAGTCACCCTCTCTGCTGGTACCTCCTGTCCTATCTCCCTCAGCTGATTTGCTAACTCTTTTACTTATGTTACTCATTGCTCTATTGTCTGTCTCTCCCTCTTGTGTACTTGTCCAAACTTTTTCTCAATCCTCATGACATGTGCTATATCTGAAGATGCATATCGCTGAGAAAGGGTATCCCATACCTCAAACCCACTCTCAGCCTCAGCTATGAGACGCTTTTGGTCCCGCTCACAATTCAGATGAATGACGGCTAATGCTCTCTGCTGAGCTCGCTTCCATGCAGTCCTTTCTGCAACTCGTTCTGCCGGTGGAATGTCTTTATGTAGTTGGTCCCAAAGGTCCTTCATAAGCAAGACCATACGAATGTCTCTCTTCTATTCATAATAGTTGGTGCTGTTAAGCTTGCGTATAAAGAGATCCTTATTTTCTTTTGGCTCGGCCATCTTATGAGCTTGTAGGTAGAACTGGAAGAATAAAAAAAATTGAGGGCAGTGGAAATGACCCGGGCTTCATAACCTAGAAGCGAAGCTCTAGGAGATGATATAGCCAACGTGAGTGGTATGACGAGTGATATGATAGAAGTAGAAGCTCTAGGAGATAATATGACCAGCGTGAGTGGTATGACGAGTGATATGATATATGGATTTGGTGAAGACAGATTCAGCCAGACTATCCTGATGATGATCCTTCGTATCCCAAGGTTTATCCTTAGGGATGATGACTAATCTGTGTAGCGTTGCCTATCCCTTACAGTGTTTTATCAGCAAGCGGAATTGAATCAACCGACGAACGTACCCTTAGCTCGATGTATAACACACACTCAAAACATAAATCCCTCGGGGCACGAGATCACACCTAACTAGTACTCAACTAGAGTGTCGTGTTTTTTGCAGGAATTAGTCTCGGCACCAGACCCTCAGAGCAGGAATCATCAAATCATGTCACTATCCAGCTAGTCACTGTCCACGATTTAAGCACCCACTCAAATAAATCGGTTTGGGCACGAGAACAAGCTCATCTATACTCGTCAATTCCCTAGTCAATATTCTAGTCAACTTGCCAGTCCATATGCCCGTCAATTCTCCAGTCCATGCGCCAGCCATTTAATGACGAGTGAAGGTACCAGTCAAAATACTAGCTACTATACCACTTAATATAATACCTAGTATGTCAGTCAGCCAAATACCAGTCGAGAGCATGCGAATGTCCATGCAAAAGCCCATGCAAAAACTCATGGCAAGGAGCATGTAAAGCTCATAGAAAAGCTCATAGAGCCAATCGTATGTGTACTGCACATCCAGACTACCAGTAGCCCACTGGCATGCACATAATTAAATCATCGGAAATTATCTATAATGCCACCCGTTTGCCACCGGGGGAAAGGCGTATAGGCTCAAAAAAAAAAAATTTGTGCCATCATAGCCATCTACCTACCCGATATCGGTCGGAGTAACGCTAGGGTAATAGAATATGCTGCGTGTCTTGCCAGGGCTTCTGGGCAAGATCGGCGCCAGGCTACGGTACACCGTGGTACCTGTTTATGTAATATCAATGTAAGAACGGAATGATGAATACACTAAACCACTTCCGTCACCATGCCAAACCAAATTTCACTACCACTGACCTACCTATTTCCTTCTGCTTCACAACTCCACAACCGAACCCCCCACCATGCCACCCCGGATACCCACCTCACTAATCTCTACATGTCTCCGCCGCCAGCAACGTCTCCCCTTCCCCCTCCCTCCTCACCCCTGGGCAGCCAGCACTCGCTCTCTCCTCACTGCCCGAGGTAGCACTATATTCACTCCCACTCTGCGCAGCTATAGCTACCATGCCCCCACAGCCCAGGAGTACACTCCCACTCTGCTCACTGCGGCCACGTACCACCTGCATTCTACCCACACCCTTGACACACTCCTCGCCTCCCTCGAAGACCTCGCCGAATCCTCCCCCACTCCCGAGAGCAACAATCAATTAATCACTGATGTCGAGTTCAGTGCTGGCGTACTAACGGTGGTTGTGGAAGGGAAGGGAACATGGGTGATTAATAAGCAACCACCAAATAGGCAGGTATGGTTAAGTAGTCCGATTAGTGGGCCAAGAAGGTTCGATTGGGTTATCGTTGAGAACGACGAGGAGGGGGGAGAGGGGAAAGGAATGCGGGTGTGCTTGAGGGTCGGGAGTGAGGTCGGCTTGGGGGACTTGCTAAGAAGGGAGTTGGGTAGTGGGGTGAGGGTGGGGGAAGAATGGGAGGGGAAGTCTCATTAGTTGGGTTAGGATAGCGATGAAGTGGTATGGACAGCATTGCTAACTGTGCAGTGGGGATAAGACCTTCAATAGTTGGGATACGTCCGTCTCTTGAGATGGGGGATTTCGGGGCGCTGTGCGCGAGTGAAGCCAGGAATACGCAGCCGGCGTATACCATCAGGTGACCTGGGAGGGGGAAGAAGGATTATTGCACACCCCCAGCATTCACATGCCATGATATAACACTTGCTGATGTATTTTACGCTTATTGTGCCAAAAAGTAGATCAATATCTTTCCATCTCTTTCCCTTCTGCACCGATTCCCTAACCCTGTTTGCCCGCTGTCTTCGTTCCCTAGCCTGGGGTAGACCTATCGCTAATAGAGCCTAGGATATTAGTGAGCGAGCGAGATCGAAATCAGGGACCAATACTAACCACGATTGTTCACACCACCAACACAACCAATAGCTCTACCCCACTACCCCACTATGGAATAGACACACTTCGGTTTTGCTACACTGCTGGTTTTGTCAAGCGAGTCTAGAAATTCACTGGGGGAATGAGAATCCACGATGAGCGGCAGAGGAGGCAGAGAGGTAGAAGACGGAAGCGGGGACGAGAGAGAATGGGACTAAATATATATGTTTATATACCCTTTGGGTATGAGATCACACCGAGGATACATTCAGACACACCCTTGCAATCGGGGTGGAGTTTTGTATGTGTCTATGTGTGTGTCGACGGACATACATACCAGTATGGGGGAATTCAAAGGTATTGAAATCCACAACACTAGGAGCTCCCATCGCTATGGTTAGCTATTGTCGCAGATCCCTCAAGCTATCAACGCCCCACTATGTATATTTCAAACCCTGCCGTTATATCCCTGGCCAAAATTTCTATTTCCTCCACTCATTATGCTTTCCGACCTGATATCCAATCACAGACTAGGGACGAAATGACAGTTGCACCGAGCCAGGCGAAAATGGAAATCAGTGAAGGAGGAGTTCATATTTGAGTTCTGCGAGATGACATACCTGAACTGAGATTGCTTGAGGACTTTCACAACCCCCCCCCCTTCATTATAAGTACCCTTCACACATGCCCCCACACATCTAGTCTTAGTTGCACGATCCCTCGGAGAGGCCACACATCTTCCCTATTCTCCAACTGGTTTGAGTCCCCTGCTCTCCCACATGGGTCACTTCTACTGTGTTAATTAGAGAGATTGTAGGAACGCTCGGGAGCCACTTCGGAGGTTTCGGAACCTAAAATTGTTCTGGCTCAACATCAGAGATTGGGAAATAGGCAGAGTCGTTTACCAGAGTGAGCGCCCACCTAAGCTCGACGATAGTTACCACCAGTACCAACAACAAGGAGGACAACTAATGCGAGACTTGATAGTCATGCGGCACAAGCAGGTGGATATCCTATTCGCTGGACGAGAGAGAAGCCAAAGGTAACGGGGTCCAGCTCCAGCTAGTGGAAGAGTGAATTGATACGGTGAATGAGGGGTTCTGGAAAACTTACTCCACTTTTCTCGAGAGGAGGTCAATCAATTAATGAAGATCCTGAAGCTACCAGAGTTTATTAAATCACAGGGAAATGAAGTAGTAGAGCCTGCATGAGATGGCTTGTATATGTTACTAGCTCATTTGGCATTCGTCTATTGAACTATTGTTCGTCTTCAGATAGTTCAGCCTCTATAAATGGTGGCCATAAGAACTTGCTACAACCATGTGCAGGATTTTCATATACTTGTATTCATACGCATACATCTGAAGATGCCGAAAAATTTGACTTTCTGGCCACACAGTAGACGACCTTCCAATGACCATACAAGTGAGCTAACAATTGCACGATCCTTAACTCCATGGGTACGCTTCCATCCATTGTATATTGTTCGTTGATATTTTGTAGGGCGCGATGTAGGACGTACTGTTCCACCAACAAAACCCCAACGATTTGGTAATGCTCCACCATGTATCTTTGCAATAATAAATAATAAGATCGCTTGTATATTTGTTTGGATAGGTTAAACGTCTGGATCATTGTGGAATGGGTATTTAAGGAGTATTTCCACTCCTCCTCCAACCAAATCGCAGCGAATGCCAAGATCAGGCTAGAGTGGCGGGAACGAGAACACCTCCAACCTACTTAAGTATTGGCGGGCAATTCCTAACAAAGTATGGATACACTATGGTTATGCATAGTGGAATGGGTGCTATGAGTAGTGACGATTCTTGTACGGTGTGTAAGAATTACAGGCTACGAGGGGAAGACGTTGTGAATAAAATAAAGCACCGAGGGTGTAAAAGTATATATTAGTTTGCGGGAACTGCGTTCTTTATGCAAACAGGAAGCTGTGTATAACTGCTCTAAAGAATAATTCAAAAACGAAAACATGAGAGACGGTCCTGCCGTTTATATCTCTTTCCTTCCCATCAGTTTTAACTCTTTCGGGTTCTATCTTCAGTTTTGCCTGGATAAGGCTTAGCCCCTTTTTCCGTGATGCAGGGAGGTTTTCGGGTAATTCCATCACGGTGGGGTATCGTACAGTGATGGAGTCGAGCACGTCGATGGTAGGATACGGACAGGGCGTATGAAGGCTTCCCTAATTCCTTTATTATCATCTTTTTACCAACGGGAAATATATACAGGGAGGACAGGGAGGACAGACAAAAAACGAGATGATGAGCTATGCTGCAAAATAGTAAAATCGTGAATGATGTACGTCAGCCCTACTATATCAACTAGATAAACATATGACACTTTTCTTTTTTTTAATCTATACGCCGTAGGCTATGAGACGGCCCTGTTCCCGCCCCTTTAAAGGATTGGGTTTCCGCACAGAACAACATGCTATAAACATAAGATGAGGTATTGATCAAACAATATGCATGCAAGAAAATAGTACACAACATTAGGATAGGAGGATGTAGTGGGTGTATGTGTTCCAACAATTCCAAGCCGCCATACTCCTACACAATGATAATATCTGCCTCCACAATCCTCAAATTCCACAATACTTCAAAACCCAGATGATCTCTATGTAGAGATGTCCCACCTTGCTACCTTTGAAAAGTATTTCCGTGGGTAGCCTACCATTGCCCATCCACCAACGGAAGTAATAGCAGCTTCACAACTTCTCGTCCCTCACGCCAAAGCTGACAGGTCTGATACAGCTCGAGTTGTTTCCTTTGCCTGATCAACAACTGTTCATGTCGAGCCGTTTCATCCTCTTCCAACTTCCTTAACTTCCTCTCATACTCTCTTCAAACTCTTTTATCAATCCTTCAAGTGTTTTTCGCTCTTTGCTTTTACTAGGTTTTGAGCTATCTGTAACTCGTACCATATTTTCCATCGCAAATTTTCTCATTAACTTTCCCTCTTCTTCTGCCTCTCTCGTGCTTGATTTCGTATTTGAGGATCTTTGAATTGTATTTCAGCCAGACTGTTAAGGTTTTCCATATCGTAGAAAAGCGACCGGTTTTCTGTAGAGATCGCAAGTTTTGACGCTTTTTAGCTTAAATTTGTACTTCTATATCATAGTAGTACTTACACTTTGAAATCTAGACTTACAAGACAGCCTTGACCATTCTTCTTCCCACTTGCCCACAGTCTCTCCTTTCGTAGCTGTCACTTCGTTTGCAAGAGCCTGATCTTCCCATGCTTTCCATTCTGCACCTCCCCTCTTCTGGCTCTCATTTGCGGTTTGTGTTTCGTTTCCTGTTTCGGCTTGTGTTTCACTCGGCTCTAGAGTTTCGCAGTCTTTATCCTCTGGATCTTGTGAGGCATACTGGGCAGCCACCATTAACTGTAATGCTGGGTAAGCCTTGATCTCAATTTGCAGCAAGAGAAAATACCTGTGACAACCGAAAAACCATGAACGCTGCCCCCACTTTTTGCGCGGGAAAATCTCAACCATCAAGGCTCCCGCAAAGAACGGTATCGCATTACTCTAGCCAAGGCACTATTTATTAGCAGTCACAAAGTTCCCATACCCTATAAATGCTAGGGCGAATCCTTGGCACTAGTTAGTCATAGGTTTCTGCCGCGCCCTGGCCTGGCGGACAATGCAACTTTAGTCACACCACCTCCTATGTACCCCGGGTAACTAGCGGGATGAAGAGTTTTACAACCCTGCCAGTCGGTATGGTACCAGTATACCAAAAATGTCAATCCAGCTCAAGTCGCGGCAGCAATTATGATGCTCTACTATGCATGCCTAGCAGCATATGACGATGCCTCTGATACCCACACAACAAACTACCAGCCTCTAATTGCCTACCTACACCCCGCGATGGGATTGGACGATAGAAGGGGCAGGGTGGGGCGATGCGGAATGCCTGGCATATTTTCGATTCTTCAAGTCAGAGAGATCAGAGAGCTTATTGTGCATCCGAAGTTGTCAGATTGCGTTGATTCCCCACGGTCGCATCGCTATGCCCGATCCCCAGAACGAGCATCATGCATGCTATTATACCGGTTTTCTTCACCAGGTCGCTTGAAGTATATGATCCAAATTTTTGTGTATCTCAGGGTCATATTTCTAGCATTGTCAATGATCTTGCTTCCTATTTATATACCCAGTTCCAACCAGTATTTGTACTAGAATCCGGTCCGACTTTCTCTACAACGGCTACAAGTATATGCGGCAGCGGTTACTGCCACAGTAGGTGTACAAGGGCTAGGGATTTGGGGGTTTATTGACGGAACAGTACGGCCAATTAGGCGGGGGTGGTGTGGGGGACCATGACAGTTGAGATGAAGAGGCAGAACTCTCAGCCTGAGAGTATTCAGGCATGGCCACGGTCACCCCCTCGGCCAGTCTCTGCAGGTGTACGAAGGCTACAATACTTTAAATACCTAACTAAAGTAAGATACCTTAGCCTAGGCAAATACAGTTAGACCTTGCTATACTGGACGGGACAGTATGGTGAGCTGAAACTTGATCGCAGTCATCCATGAAAAGTCTGTTGCTGTCGGTTGTTCAGTTGGTAATTTTTCAGAGAAAGCGCAATGGTCTGCAGACTGGAGACAATACAGTCGAACCTCTATATTAGCCTAGCGTCGGGACCGGAAGATCCGATGCTATTAGAGAGGTTATGCGCTTATAGAGGTTTTGTCTAGCCATAGTCCCAAATTTGGGCCGGCATGCTCAATGCTAATAGGGAGGTTATGCATACATAGAGTATGCTAATATAGAGGTTCGACTGTATCTGAAACTTCAAATGTATTGCGCATAGTAGTAGGATGCTGAGGAGAGGATATCGGAAGTGCTTCAAAATAGGTGTTTAAGGTTGCAAGTGCATGGAGAGCCTCGGTGGTAGTTGGTGGAGGAGTTGAATTAGGAATAGGTATGTCGATAGGTATGTCATCCTCCATATCTTCACTGATGAAAAAACCCACAAACCAACAACAACTCGGATGCCTTTTGGCTTTTTTCCTGGATTGCCTTAAATGATGCCGTGTTGTTGCATGTCGGTAATAAGATCTGAAATACTAATAATGTCGGGTGAGATTTTAGGATCCGTTGCTTCCTCACCATGATATAAGAAGTCATGAACAAGGTCTGTAACTTGACTGGAATGATAACTAGTATCAGGTTCTAACAAACTGTTGATACCAATCAAAGTTCTGGATTGAAGATGTTCTAGATATTGTTTATAAGATCGATATGCCGAGGAGGACTTCCGTAATTGTGAATGTATACTGGCTTGTGACCAGAAGTTGTAAATAATATGGCGAGGAAGTTCAATCCATGCAGCAGAGATCAAGTGAATAGCTTGCAGGATATCGATTGGAGGTGGGCTTTCGTTACGAAGCTCGAAATATTCAACCAACTGTTCTGCATACTTGCGACGATAAGAAGCTTTAAAAGACCGAATGATGCCTTGGTCGAGAGGTTGCAGGAAGGGTATTGTACGCTTCGGAAGGTAGATAAGCTGCACATGGGAAAGCTCAGATGGTGTAGGTCCATCATAATCCTTTGGTGGTAAATCCAGTGAAGGATGAGCTGGACAATTATCGGTAATTAAAGCAATCCGCCGTCCTTCATTTTGCATGATAGTATTTAATCGAGTTAAGTACTCATACCAAATACCACTTAACGTCCAAGCCCTTCGATTATGCGTATAAACAACTGCTAAATTATCGATATTGATCTTTGTGTAAGGTGGTAAGGTGACACGTGATGGCTTAGTCATAGTTCATGGGATACCTATATGTAGTCTCGGAGTATTGTAGCTAGAGATCCTTAGACATACATGATTACATGGTAGCAACATCTCGTTTCTTTTTAATTCAACTCTGTTCATTAGACTCTGTTGAATACAAGGCGTTTCGAGAGGTATGTCTCATTTTGAGGGCTGGCAGGGCAATTTGGATCTCGATAAGCTGTACCTGGGAAGTGACCAGTGGACAAAGATGCAAGAACCCTTATCCAGTACTGACAGCACTCAGTCCACAGCGGACACAGGACTCAAGTTCTTGGAGAAGTCATTCGAGACGCCCTACGGGGCTCGATCCGCAAGGTTCTACAAATGGAGGCAGAGCCTAATCGATAAGGCAGCAGATATCCTCGTCGACACAGACGTTATGAGGCAGGCGCGAGTTTTTGCGAGTTATGTCATTTACTTAGTTTGCGCTAAGTATGTAGTGTTATCACGTTATGTTTTAAAACGTTCGGCTTGTTTTATTCCGGGAGGTTAGGTTATGCCGGAAGGTTGTTTTGTGCCGGAAGTATATATTGTTTGGATAATTAGGTTTGTTTTTGTTTTGATGGGAATCGTGGTATATATTCGCATCGTTTATGAGAGGTTTGGAGGGCATGGATCTTGGATTGTGGGATATCATCTTGGATATCATCAATCATCTTGGAAATCATCGACTTTTCGCATATTGGATCTTTTCGCAGGACGAACTTCAACGCTTTTATTTTTTACGCTCTTAAAATTTTTGTACCTATCGGGAGGTTCTATTTGGGTGAACGCTCTACCAGATACTCTACTTAAATCAAATCAACGCTCTTTACGCTAGGATACAGGACTTCTGGTGAATTTTCGGTATATCTAATAATCC
>Ga0307514_10003605_pt1 | contig 14737 bp, 12 predicted proteins | sample 16_EM_MG_FD_203088 | JGI IMG/M metagenome (GOLD analysis project Ga0307514, IMG submission 203088) | Populus trichocarpa ectomycorrhiza microbial communities from riparian zone in the Pacific Northwest, United States - 16_EM | ecosystem: Host-associated > Plants > Roots > Unclassified | place... | reverse complement strand
CGCTTGGCGACGAGACCATCAGGGTCACGTTCGAAGACGTGAAAATCATCGCGGAGTCCAACTTCGCCTCAATGAGTGCCATCGCAAGGTACGCCGCCTTTTCGGCTCAAGGCGAAGAACTTCGGGCCATGCAAAATCGAATCACCTGGGTGCTCAAAACCCGCGGCCATGTTTTACGCATCGTCCACGAGCACACATCTGTCCCCATAGGGTTCGAAGACACGAAAGCGATGTTCAAACGAGAAGGCAAGTGATCAGCGCACGGGCGCGCGTCGTTGAGCAAATCGTCAGCGAAGCAGTCGAGTTGCTGTCCCGAAGCCAACGCTGAGACGAGGTTCGCCGGCAGGTTTTTTGCCAGAGAACGGCAAGGCGTCCTTGTCCTCGTGCAGTAGAGTCTTGCACCCGAGGCCGGTGAGCGTGGTTCGTTTCTGGGGGCCTTTCTTCTGGCGGGCAAGACATGCACGATATCAACTGGTCAAACTCGGAGAAGCGGGTCGCGCGAGCGGTCTTTGAATCTGCGTTGCAGAAGGAACTCTCGGACATCATCACCGAGTTCAAGCGTGCGGCTGCATCCATATCCGAACCTGATGAACTGTGGTCTCTCATCAAGCGCACCGATCAGAGGCGCAGGGAGATTGACTTCAAGTACGACTACCGGTACTCGCAGCTGCTGGACGTCTTTGGGCGTCTGCTGCGGGAAGGTCGCATTGCCGAAGAAGATCTTCAGGGCCTCGATGAGAGGAAAGTCGCCTTCATTCTGACCATCGCCGAGCTTTGAAAACCCTGCCAGGATTCCCGCCATGCCAGAAGCCAAGACCAAGCCGACAGATGCAAGCGTCGATGACCACATCGCCGCGAAGGCAAGCGAGGCGCAGCGAGCCGATTGCAAGGCCCTGATGGTGCTGCTCAAGAAGGTCACCGGGCAAGGCCCGAAGATGTGGGGGCCGAGCATCGTGGGTTATGGCGCCTACCAGTACACCTACGCATCCGGCAGGACCGGCACTTCATGCCTGGTCGGCTTCGCGATTCGAGGACGGGAGATCGTGCTCTATCTGGCGCCGTACTGGGATGGCGCAGCCGAGTTGCTGTCCAGGCTGGGCCCGCACAAGATGGGCAAGGGTTGCCTCTACTTCAAGCGCCTCGCGGATCTGGACCCGTCCGTCCTGGCGCAACTCGTCATCGGTTCAGTCGCCGAAATCGAACGCCGCCATGGCCCTGTTCACACAGGCGGCGAATGACGCTTCCTAGTTTGGCCGACGAACCTGCGCTTGAGGACGATCCTGAATGCGGTTCGGCGCTGGTGGGTTGCCTGGCCCCGGGGCCAAGTCCAGGGCCTGTGCTGAGCCTGAGCCTCGCATGCCACTGGCAGAATCTTTGGGATCAGCAGTGATTTCAGGGAGGAATGGATGAAGAGTGCGATGGCATTTTCCCTGCTCGCGGCGGCACTGGGTGCGTCGGCGGCACGGGCCGAGGAGGTTGCGGCCACCATCGAAATGGTGCGTGTGCCGGGTGGTTGCTACAAGATGGGCACGCAGGGCTACGAGAAACACGAGCAACCCATCCACAACGTTTGCGTCAGCGACTTCGAGATTGGCAAGTACGAGGTCACGCAGGCGCAGTGGCGGGCGGTGATGGGCGTGAACCCGTCGAAGTTCGCGGGCTGTGGCGACAATTGCCCGGTGGACAAGGTCTCATGGCTGCAGGCGCAGGAGTTCGTGCAGAAGCTCAGCGCGCAAGGCAAGGGCATGTTCCGCTTGCCGACCGAGGCCGAGTGGGAATACGCCTGCCGCAGTGGCGGCAAGGACGAGACCTGGCCTGGCGGCGTGGGTGCGAGCGAACTGGGTGAGGTGGCCTGGTTCAACAAGGCGGAAGCGGGCAAGCAGACCCACCCGGTCGGCACCAAGAAGGCCAATGGCCTGGGCCTGCATGACATGGCTGGCAACGTGTGGGAATGGGTGCAGGACAAGTTTGTGTCGCCTTACCCGACGGCGGTGGAAAACAACCCGAAGATCGAATCCGGCGGCGAGGAGAAGCGGGTGATGCGCGGAGGCTCGTGGGACGGCAAGGCACCCTACGTGCGCTGCGGCATCCGCAATCGCTACGACATCAACTTCGTCGACTCGGACGGCCGCGTCGGCGTGCGCGTGTTGCGCGAGATTCCGCGCTGAACTGCGGGGCCTGGCCGACTGGCAGTGTGTGGTCGGCTTGCTGCTGCCGGGTGTGCCGGTGATGGCGGTGTTTGCCATCGCGGGCTCCCGCGGGTAGGCTGGCGCTGCTCCAATTTCGCCACGCACCATGACCCCCATCGAAGGCGGCTGTGATTGCCGCATGATCCGATACCGGTTGAACCTTGCGCCCTTGTTCGTGCACTGCTGCCATTGCCGCTGGTGCCAGCGGGAATCGGGCGCTTCGTTTGCGCTGAACGCGATGATCGAGAGCGATGCGGTGGAATCGCTTGGCGGCGAAGTGGCGCTGGTGCACACGCCTTCCGAGAGTGGCGAGGGCCAGCAGATCGCACGCTGTCCGCGATGCCAGGTGGCGGTGTGGAGCCACTACGCCGGCGCGGGGCCGCTGGTGAAGTTTGTGCGCGTGGGCACACTGGACAACCCCGATCTGCTGCCGCCGGACATCCACATCTTCACGGCCTCGAAGCAGCCTTGGGTGCTGTTGTCCGGCGACGTGCCGGCAGTGCCCGAGTATTACGACCGGGCGCAGCACTGGCCTGCGTCAAGCCTGCAGCGCCGGGAATTGCTGTTGCCGAGGATTCAGGCTTACCAGGCCTCGCTGAAGGATGTTGGCGCCTGAGATTCAGGCGCCGCCGCCCCGCTTGGGCGGGGCATGACCGAAGATCATCGAAGAGGACATCCATGACCATCAGCGCGGTGTTTGCCTTCCTTCATTTCCTCGCCGTCTTCGGCATCGTGGGCGCCGTCTTCCTGGAGTGGCAGACCATGAGCCCCGCGCCGACCTTGGCGGAGGCGAGGCGGCTTCAGGCCAGCGACCGGTGGTATGGCACCTTTGCCGGGCTGGTGCTGATCATCGGCCTGGTGCGCGTGTTCTATTTCGAGAAGGGCAGCGACTTCTATCTCGCCAACCCGTTTTTCCACGCCAAGCTCACGCTGTTCGTGCTGGCGGGCCTGCTGTCGATCTACCCGACGATTCGCTTCATCAAGTGGCGCCCGCAGACCAGCCAGGGCATGGCGCCTTCGGTTTCGGCGCAGGAGTACCGGCGCATCATGCTGGCGCTGCGGCTGGAAGTCGTGCTGCTGCTGGGCGTGGCCTTGTGCGCCAGCCTGATGGCGCATGGTGTGGGCATGTGACCCGGAGGGCTGAACGGATGGCCACACTCGATCACATCATCCTGAAGGTCAACGACCTGGCCGCCAGCGTCGCGTTCTACACGCAGGTGCTGGGCTTCACCTTGCAGGGGCAGGACGGACCGTTCACCGTGCTCAGGGCAGGGCCAGAATGCCAGCTGCAGTTGGCGCCTTGGGGCACGCCCGGATTCGAGCACTACGCGTTTGCGGTGAGCAGCGAGGAATTCGGGCAGATTTTCGCGCGCATCAAGGCCGCCGGCATGGCCCACGGCCCGACCTTCGATTCGGTGGGAACCAACACCGGGCCAGGCGAGGAAAGCGGTGCACACGGGCCAGCGCCCACGCTTTATTTCAATGACCCGAACCAGCATTTGCTGGAGATCCGGGCCTACCGCTCGTGATCAAGATCCAGCGTGGCAATGCAGAGCCGGTGTCACGGTGGCCAAGCCGGCCGGCTGACAAGCAACTGCGACCGAGCTTGCCTCGGGCGTCTTCAACGGAGCCAGCAACGATGAAGCCAGGTTGGCGGTGGATGGGGGCTTGCGTGTGGGCAGCGGGGGCGATGCTGCTGGGCGCGTGCGCCGGCCCTGCATCGGCTCCGCTGGCCAGCGCTTCGCTGGACGACACGGTGCGCCAGTTGATGCAGCGCGAGCAGGTCAAGGGCCTGGCATTGGCGGTGATCGAACACGGCCAGGTGGTCAAGGTGACCGCCTACGGGCAGCGCAATGTGGCCAAGGCTTTGCCGCTCACGCCGGACACGGTGATGTATGGCGCCTCGCTGACCAAGGCGGCTTTCGGCTACATGGTGATGCAACTGGCGGACGAGGGCCGGCTGTCGCTGGACGCGCCGCTGGCGCAGCTGCTGCCGCAGCCCTTGCCGAAGTACGGCGATGCCAAGCGCGGTTACGCCGACCTGGCTGGCGACGAGCGCTGGCGCCAGCTCACGCCTCGCATGCTGCTCACGCACAGCAGCGGTTTTGCAAATTTCCGATGGGTCGAGGCGGACCAGCGGCTGCAGTTCCACTTCGATCCCGGCAGCCGCTATGCGTATTCCGGCGAAGGCATCAACCTGCTGCAGTTCGTGCTGGAAAAAGGCCTGGGCCTGGACGTGGGCCAGGAAATGCAGCGCCGCATCTTCGACCGTTTCGGCATGACCCGCACCAGCATGCGTTGGCGGCCGGACTTTGCCAACAACCTGGCCGACGGCTACCAGCTGGACGGCAGCGAGCTGCCGCATGACGAGCGCAGCAATGTGCGCGCCGCCGGTTCGATGGACACGACGATTGCCGACCAGGCGCGCATGTGGGCCGGCTTCATGCGCGGCGAGGGCCTGAGCCCGGCAGCGCGCGCCGAATGGATCAAAGGGCAGTTGCCCATCACCTCCGCGCACCAGTTCCCGACCTTCCTGCCACCCACCGAAACGCGCTACCAGGCCATCGGCCTGTCCGCCGCCTTGGGCGTCGTGCGCTTCGATGACACCAGCGGCCCAGCCTGGCTCAAGGGCGGCCACGACGACGCCACCGGCAACATGGCCCTGTGCCTGGAAGCCGGCCAGCGCTGCATCGTGCTGCTGGCCAACGACGTGCGCGCCGAGCGGCTCTACCCGGCGCTGGCCGAGCGGGTGCTGGGCGCCACCCGCATGCCGTGGCAGTGGGAATACGACTGGTGGCAGCCGCCTGCGCCTTGACGCGGGTACTCGGTTTGCCTGGCAGAAGCTGGTGCGAGGCTTGCGTGGCACTGTGCACCGTCGCAACTGCAACGGCGTTCAGCTTCGTCGGCATTGAATCCATTCGCAACAATGGATTCAAAACCGACAGAATGTGCCTGACCCGGCCACCCAGAAAGCAAGAAGACCTGTGTCCGTTCCCGAACCCCCGTTGATTGTGCAGCCCCGTTCGCCTGTGGCCAGGCTTGGTGAGTGGTGGCCCCGCCTGCGGCCCTGGCTGCTGGCCGCGTTGGGGCTGGTGCTGGCGGGCGCCGTGGGCTTCGCACTGCAGGGGCTGTTGCGCGAGGTACGCTATGCCAGCGTGATGGCCGCCGTCTCAGCCACGCCCAACATCGACATCTTCGCCGCGCTGCTCGCCACCGCCGCCAGCTATCTTGCGCTGACCCAGTACGACGCCTCCGCGCTGCGATATGCCGGGGCCAAGGTGCCGCGCAGCACCGTGCTGCTGACTTCCTTCGTTGCTTATGCGCTGTCCAACACCATTGGCCTCGGACCTTTGTCGGGCGGTGCGGTGCGCATGCGGCTGTATGCCGCGGCGGGGCTGGAGCCGCCTCAGATCGCGCGGGTCATCGGCTTCAATGCAGCGGCCTTTGCGCTGGGCATGATGGTGTTCGGTGCCATGGGCCTGCTGTGGGGCGCGGCGGACGTCGCGCCGCTGCTGCACAGCCGGGCCTGGTGGCTGCGCGTGCTGGCGCTGGCCATGCTGCTGGCGCTAGCCGGCTTCCTGTGGCTGTGCAGCCGCCAGCACCTGCTGCAGGTGGGCCTGGGCCGCGGCCGGCGATGGACGCTGCGCCTGCCTACGCTGAACCTGGCGCTGCGCCAGCTGCTCATTTCCGCAGTGGAGCTGGCCGCTTCGGCCGCAGCGCTCTGGTTCCTGCTGCCGACCAACCACATCGGCCTGCCGACCTTCATCGCCTTCTATGCGATTGCCATCGCCGCCAGCATCATCAGCCACGTGCCGGGCGGCGTGGGCGTGTTCGAGGCGGTGATGCTGCTGGCCAGCGGCACCGAGGTGCCCAGTGACGCGATGCTGGGCGCGCTGCTGCTGAACCGCGGCATCTACTACGTGCTGCCGCTGCTGCTGGCCACCGGCACCCTGATCGCCTACGAGTTGCGCTCAGGCGTGGCCGCACCTGTGAGCCGCATGGCCGTGCACCTGAGCCCGCGCCTGATGGCGGCACTGACGATGGTCGCCGGCCTGTGGCTGCTGGTCTCCGGCGTCACCCCTTTCACCGAAGACGCGCGCGAGGTGCTGGCCACGCTGCGTGTGCCGCTGCCGCTGATCGAGGCCTCGCACTTTCTCGGCAGCGTGGCCGGCCTCGGGCTGCTGCTGGTGGCGCGCGGGCTGCTGCACCGGCTGGACGCGGCCTGGTGGGCGGCGCTGGGGCTGTCGATGGTGGCTGCGCTGCTGGCACTGCCCAAGGGCATTGCGCTGAACGAGGCGGCCTTCCTCAGCATGCTGGTGCTGCTGCTGGTGATCTCGCGCAAGCAGTTCAACCGGCCGTCTTCGCTGTTCGCCCAGCGGCTGGAGCCGGAGTGGCTGCTGGCGCTGCTGGGCGTGGTGCTGGCCTGTGTGTGGGTGCTGTTTTTCGCCTACCAGGAAGTGGCCTACAGCAACCACCTGTGGTGGCAGTTCGAGCTGGACGGGCAGGCCCCGCGCTCGCTGCGCGCGCTGATGGGCGTGGCCTTGATGGCATTGGCGTTTTTCCTGTGGCAGCTGATGCGCCAGCCAGCCGGCGTGCTGAGCCGCACCACGCCCGAGCAGATCGCCCGCGCGGCGGCCATCATCCGCGCCAACCCCTCGTCCGACGGCTGCTACGCGCTGATCGGCGACAAGCAGCTGATGTTCTCGCCGTCCGGCAGGAGCTTCCTGATGTACGGCAAGCAGGCGCGCAGCTGGGTGTCCTTGTACGGCCCGTTTGGCGACAGCCGCGAGTGGGCCGACCTGGTGTGGCAGTTCATCGAGCTGGCCAACGCCCATGGCGGTCGCGCGGCCTTCTACCAGGTGCGGCCAGTGGCCCTGCCGCTGTACCTGGATTGCGGCCTGCAGGCGCTGAAGCTGGGCGAATATGCGCATGTGAACCTGCCTGACTTCAGCCTCAAGGGCGCCAAGCGCGCCAACCTGCGCTCCGGCGTGAACCGCGGCGAACGCGAAGGCCTGAGCTTCGAGGTGCTGCCCCCGGCTCGCGTGGCCGAGTTGCTGCCGCAGCTGCGCGAGGTTTCGCAGGCCTGGCTCACGCACCAGCGTGGCCGCGAAAAAGGCTTTTCCGTTGGCCGCTTCGACGAGGCCTACCTGCAGCAGCTGCCGGTGGCCGTGGTCTGGCGCGAGGGCAAGGTCATCGCCTTTGCCAACCTGCTGAGCACGGCTGCGAAGCAGGAAGCCAGCGTGGACCTGATGCGCTACCTGCCCGGCGCCCCGCCCGGCACCATGGACTTCCTGTTCGCCAAGGTCATGTTGCACCTGCAGGCCGAGGGTTACCAGCGTTTCGGGCTGGGCATGTCGCCCATGGCGGGCATGGCCGAGCGTCGCAAGGCGCCGCGCTGGCAGCAGTTGGGCCGGCTGCTCTACAAGTACGGGGACCGCTTCTACAACTTCCGCGGCCTGCACAGTTTCAAGGACAAGTTCGAGCCCGAATGGGAAGCCCGCTACCTGGCGGCACCCGGCGGGCTGGCGCCGTTTTTCGTGCTGGCCGACGTGGCCGCGCTGATTGGCGGTGGCATGAAAGGCGTGGTGACGAAGTGAGTGTGCGTACCTGGGCAACGCGGGGGCGGGTGGGCCTGCCGCTGCTGATGGCCATGCTGCCGGGGCTGCTGCTGGCGCAGACGGCCAAGCCGGCCCCTTTGGCGCCTCCCGCAGCCGCAGGCAGCGCGCCGGCCCTGGCACCCGCGCTTGCGCTGGTACTGCCCGCCGTGCCGCCGCCGCTGCCCATTCCCGGCACCAGCTTCCCGCGGCTGCTGTCGCACGGGCTGTTCAACGACGTGGCGCTGTACCGCCCGGCCAGCGTGCCGCAGCAGTTCGTGATGCTGCCTTTCACCGGCATGGACGGCGCCAACGACAGCGAGCGGCTGATGATCCAGAAGATGGTCACCGCGGGCGCGATGGTGGCCACCATTCCGCTGACCAACTTCTACCGCCGGCTGGAAGTGCAGGACGGCAAGTGCACCTATGCCGGCGGCGCCTTCGAGAACCTCTCGCGCCAGCTGCAGGCCTCCGAAAAGCTGGGCGCCTACATGGAGCCGATGCTGGTGGGCACCGGCAGCGCGGGCGCGTTTGCCTACGCGCTGGTGGCCCAGGCGCCGGCCGGCACTTTTGCGTCAGCGCTGTCGGTCGGCTTCTGCCCGCGGCTGCCGATGAGCAAGCCCATGTGCGCGCAAAACGCCTTGCGCTGGCAGCCTGCGGCCGACGGCAATGGCGTGGACCTGCTGCCGCCTCCCACCGCCTTGCCCGAGCCGTGGACTGCGATGCAGGCCGGCAGCAGCATGGCCGCGTGCCCGGCGGCGCAAGACTTCGTGCAGCGCGTGCCGCAGGCCGTCTGGCAGCCTGCGCCCGCCACCGGCCCCGAGCTGCCGGCCGGCTTCGACAGCGCCTATGCCTCGCTGGCCGCGCGCCAGGTCACGCTGGGCCCGCCGCCGGCCCAGTTGGCCGACCTGCCGGTGATCGAAGTGCCGGCCACTGCCGAAGCCGCAGGCGGGCCGAATGCGGACCGCTTCGCGGTGCTGCTGTCCGGTGACGGCGGCTGGGCCAGCATCGACAAGGGCATTGCCGCCGCGATGGCCGCCAAAGGCATTCCGCTGGTCGGTGTGGATTCGCTGCGCTACTTCTGGAGCGCCCGCACGCCCGAAGGCCTGGCGACCGACCTGGACCGCCTGATCCGCTTCTACTCGCACCGCTGGAAGCGCAGCGAGGTGATCCTGATCGGCTACTCGCAAGGCGCAGACGTGCTGCCGTTTGCCGTCAACCGCCTGCCTGCGGCGACGCGCACGCGGGTGCGCCTCACCGCGCTGCTGGGCCTGGGCCAGAAGGCTTCGTTCGAGTTCCACCTGTCCAACTGGATCGGCCCCAGCGGCGACCGGCCGATTGCGCCCGAAGCCCAGCAGCTCGTGGCCGCGCGCACGCTGTGCATCTACGGCCAGGACGAGAAAAACTCGCTGTGCCCGACGCTGGCACCGCTGCACGCCCGCCCGCTGCCGCTGGCCGGCGGCCATCACTTCGGTGGCGACTACGACGGGCTGGCGGGCCACATCCTGGGAGCGATTGAGCGCTGACAACAACCTTTGTTCACGCTCCCAATCCGTTCACCCTGAGCCTGTCGAAGGGCCTGCCAAATGCAAAAGCCGCTCCCGGGAGCGGCTTTCACTTCCAGCGCACAACCTCAGTTCAACGGCAACTTCACGCTGCCCGCCAGCGAATAGAGCAGGGCGATCGATTCCTGGCCGTCGTGCAGAGCGTCCACATAGGCAATGCGTAGGTTGAAGTGGTCGCCCTCAGCCGAGATCACGTCGAACAGCGAGCGCTTGCCGAGTTGCTGCCATTGGGCAATGGTGTCGTCGCGCACGCGTTCGCTGCTCTTCAGCACGGTGACGGTGTCGCGGGCGCGAACCAGTGCGGCGCTGGCTTGTTCGTGGACTTCGGCCAGCCGGTTCTGCAGCGCGTCCAGCGATTCGGCACGTTGCACGCGGGCGGCTTCGGCGCGCAGGCGGGCCGAAGTGGACGCCGGTGCGGCGGCCGGGTTCAGCAGCGGCACGTTGATGGTGATGCCGGCGTTCCAGTTGCCGGCGTGGTCGCCGGTGGCATTCTTGGCCACGCTGACCAGCCAGTTGGCCTGCACCTTGTTGCCGGCATCGGTGGCCCTGGCCAGGCTGTCTGCAGCGTCGGCCTGCGCGGCCAGTTGGGCAATGCTGGAGGCGCCTGTGGCTTGCGACTGCAGCTCGGGCAGCGCAGGGGTTTGCAGCATCAGTGCGGACAGGCCGTTGGCCTCCGGCAGCGTGTCGCCGACCAGGCGGCGCAGCCGGGTTTCGGTGAGACGCAGCTGGGTCATGGACTGGGCCCGCGACAGCAGCACCTGCTGCAGCGTCTTGCGGGCCTGCACCAGCTCGCTGCCACGACCGCGGTCGGTGGCGACGATCTGTTCCAGCGAGTCCACCAGCGTGCAGACCTTGGCGGCGTACTGGCTCCAGACCTGGGCGTGCAGTCGGTAGCGGTCGCGCTCGAAGGACAAGATGACGGTTTGCAGTGCGACCTGTTCGGTGGTGCTGATCTGGCCCTGGTTGGCAGCCTCGGCCAGGCTGGTGCGCCACTGGGTCAGGTGTGAATTGCGGCCGGAGTCGTAAAGCATTGCGCTGACGGTGAGGCCGGGCCGCACCTGGAACTGGTTGCGCGTCTTCTGGCCTTCCATCTGGTCACCGGACGGGCCGATGGCGGCGCTCAGCGTGGCCGTGGGCAGCGCGCCGGCCTTGGTTTCTTCGATGTCGCTGCGCGCGGCGTCGGCCAGCAGCTTGGCGGCGCCCACGGCCTTGCTGCGCTGCTCGGCGGCCTGGATCAGGTTCAGCAGCGTGAGCCGCGGTGCGCTGGCGTCGCCCGAAGGTGTGTCGCGCTGGGCCAGCGGCGTCAGGCCTTCGGCGCAGGCGGCGTGGGCCATGCCGGTGCCGGCCAGCGTCAGCGCGGTGGCTGCCAGCATGGCACGGGTGATCAGGGAGAGCGCAGAAGTGCGAGTGGACATGGCCGTCGACCCAGGAGGAGACATGCCCGCCAGTAGACCGTCGCAGCGGCCTTCACATCCCCTCAATAAACAGCTTCAAAACCCGCCTGTTCCAAGCCGTTGGCGCTGTCCTGCAGGCGCCCCAGCATCAGTTGCCGGTTGCACAAGGCCAGCGGCGCGGGCCGGTGGCTGACCAGCAGCAGGCCCTGGCCGGTGAGGCTCAGGCGGCGGCGCAGGCCGGCCACCACGGCCGCTTCGGTGGCGGCGTCCAGGCCCTCGGTGGGTTCGTCCAGCAGCAGCCATGGCGAGGGCACCAGGCAGGCCCGGGCCAGCGCCAGGCGGCGCCGCTCACCGCCGGAAAGGCCTGCGCCGTCCTCACCCAGCCAGCCGTCCAGCCCGCCTGGCAGGGCCCGGATGCGGCGGTCCAGGCCGGCGTCCTGCAGCGCGGCCCAGAGCTGTTCGTCGCTGGCCTGGCCGCAGCCCAGCGTGAGGTTGTCGCGCACGCTGCCGGCCAGCAGCGCGGCGTCCTGCGGCAGCCAGGCGAACTGGGCGCGCAGCGTGGAGACCGGCAGGTCGGCCAGGTCGTGACCTGCCAGCGCCGCCGTGCCGCGCACGGCAGGGCGCAGCCCCAGGAGGGTTTCGAGCAGCGTGCTCTTGCCGCAGCCGGACGGGCCTAGCAGTGCGACGTGTTCACCGGGCTGCAAGGGCGAGGCGGACAGCGCGGGCAGGTGCAGCGCGGCGGCGGTGCTGGCGGGCGTGCTGTCGGCCGGGGCAGGCGAGGGCAAGGCTTGCGCGCTGCCCAGCAGGGCATCGAGCCGGCGCTCGGCTTCGTGGGCACTGGCCTGCTGCAGCGCATGGCGCAGCAGCGGCGCCAGCGATTCGACCGTCATGACCGCCGCGAGCGCGCACAGCGCCGCCACCGGTGCGCCGGCGCCCCGTGCCAACGCAAAGGCCAGCGCGGCAGTGAAGCCGCTGGCCAGTGCGAGTACCGCGTCCAGCCCGGCCATCAGGCGCAGCTGGCGGCGCTGGGCCTTGGCCAGGGCCTGGTCCTGGGTCGCCACGCGCTGGCCGGCCCACGCGGCCAGGTCGTGGCAATGCAGCTCGGCGTCGTGGGCCGACAGCCAGGCCAGTTCGTCCTTCAGCGCGCCCATCGCGGCGCGGCTGGCCTGCGCAGCGCTGCGCACCCGCCGTGCGCCGAACCCGCCGGCCAACACCAGCAGCGCGCCGCAACCCAGCGTGGCAACCAGGGGCGGCCAGCTGCCAAAGGCCAGCAGCACCAGGCCGGTCAACACGCCGGCCGCGGCGGTCCACAGCACCGAGCGGCGCACCTGCTGGGCCTCGATGGCTTCCACGTCCTGCACCATCGCCGTGACGGCCTCGCCGGTGCTCACTGCCAGCGAGCGCTCGGCCGGTGCGGCGCACAGCGCGCCGAAGATCGCCGGCCGCACGCGGGCCAGGCTGCGCAGCGCCGCTTCGTGGCTGCACAGGCGCTCGCCGTAGCGCGCGCCTGTGCGGGCAATCGCCAGCAGGCGGATCGCGGCGCTGGGCAGCAGGTAATTGAAGGCCTGGGCTGCAGCCAACCCGCTGACGCCTGCCGCCGCCGCCGCGGTGATGAACCAGCCGGACACGCCCAGCAAGGCCACCGAGGCCAGGCCCAGCAGTGCGGCACAGGCGGCAGCGGCCTGGAACAGGCCGCTGTGCCGCCGGCGCTCGGTGGCGAGCAACTGGCGCAACGGGGATCCGGCGGGGCCGGTGCGATCTTGCTGGCGGATGCTGCCTGGCCCGCGCTGTGCCAAGGCCGGCGGGGCCGGTACGGCATTCGCATGAACGTGGTTCGTCATGCCATGGTTCCCAGCCGCAGCACCCGGTGCGCGCAGGCGGCGAGCCGCTCGCTGTGGGTGGCGATCAAGGTGGTGCGGCCTTCGCAGGCGCGGGCCAGCGTGTCGACCAGCGCGGCTTCGGCCTCGGCGTCCAGGTGGGCCGTGGGCTCGTCCAGCAGCCACAGCCATGCGCCGGGCTTCAGCAGCGCCCGAGCCAGCGCCAGGCGCCGCCGCTCGCCGCCGGAGAGACCGCCGCCGCGTGCGTCCAGCAGCGTGTCCAGCCCCAGCGGGCGGCCGGCCAGCATGGCTTGCAGGCCGGACCGCTCGATTGCTTCGGCCAGCGCCTGCGCCGAGGCTTCTGGCGCCGCAAGCAACAGGTTCTCGCGCAGCGTGCCCGGCACGATCAGCGGCTGCTGGCCGATCCACACCGCGCAAGCTGCGAGCGAGCCCGCGGCGGCCAGCGGCAGGCCGTTGAGCAGGATGCTGCCTTCGCGGACCTGCGCCAGGCCCAGCAGTGCGCGCAGCACGGTGGTCTTGCCGCTGCCGGAAGGGCCCATCAGCGCCAGGCTCTGGCCGGCGGGCAGATCGAAGCTCAGCTTTTGCAGCACGGCTGGCGTGTCGCCGTGGGACAGGCTGACGTTCTGGAAACACAGGCTGGGCGGGCTCTGGAAGCTGGCTGCTGCAGCAGACTTCAGCCCCGGCGTGGCGGCGTTCTCGCAAGCCAGAAGACGCTCGGCCGCCGCCTGCGCGGCCTGCCGGTCGTGATAGGCCGCGGCCAGGCGGCGCATCGGCAGGTAGAACTCCGGCGCCAGCGCCAGCACGAAAAACGCCGGGCCGAGTGCAAAGCGTTCCGGTGCAGGGAAGGGCAGCAGCCCCAGCAGGCCAAAGCCGCAATACACGGCCACCAGTGCCACGCACAAGGCGGCAAAGAACTCCAGCACCGCAGAGGACAGGAAGGCCAGCCGCAGCACCCGCAGCGTGCGCTGCGCCACGTCTTCGGCGGCCGTTGCCAGGCGGGCGCGCTCGCGCCCTTCGGCCCGCATCGCCAGCACCACTGGCAGCGCGCGCACGCGGTCGGCCAGCAGGCCCGAGAGCCGGGCCAGCGCGGCCAGCTGGCGATGCGACTCGGCGGCCGAGGCCCGGCCTGCAAACGCCATCAGCACGATGAAAGGCAGCAGCGTGGCGGCCAGGATCGCGGCCGTCACCGGGCTGGCGATGGCCACCGCTGCCAGTACCAGCAGCGGCGCCAGCGTGGCGGCCTGCCGGGCCGGCAGAAAGCGGGCCACCCAGGCTTCCAGGGCCTCGATCTCTTCGGCAGCCAGGCTGGCCAACCGAGCGGGGCCGGCCTCGCCCCCGGCCGTGTCCTGCCGCCGCGCGGCGGCGGTCCCTGCAGCTCCGCCCAGCGCGGCCTGAACCAGGCGGGCGCGCCAGCTTCGCTTGACGGCCAACGCCGCCTGTTGCCCGGACAGCGTTGCCTGTCGCCCCAGCAGCCCGCGCAGCGCCGCCGCCAGCACCAGCAGCGCCAGCCAGCCCCAGGGCGGCTGTTGCGCTGCCAGCGCGGCCACGGCACCGGCCAGGCCGGCTGCAAAGCCGATGCCGGCCACGGCGTCCAGCACCAGGCAGGCACTCGCGGCATGCCGGCCGGGGGCTGCCCGGGCGTGGGCCTGCAGTTGTTGCTCTGCCAGGTCGGTGAGCGTGGAAAGAGGGGATGAAACCATGTTCACCACGATCCTATATCGCCTCCTCCCTTCGCATGATTTGGATCAAGCGCATCGCCAGTACGATGGATACGCTGTATGTCCTGGGGTTAACCCTCCTATTTCGTTCGCTCAAAAGAAGAGAACCCGTCATGGATTCAGGCGTCATCGATCTTTCGCGCTTGCAGTTCGCACTCACCGCGCTGTACCACTTCCTCTTTGTTCCGCTCACGCTGGGGCTGTCCTTCATGCTGGTCATCATGGAGGCGATCTATGTGATGACCGACAGGCCCATCTGGCGCACCATCACCCGCTTCTGGGCCAAGCTCTTCGGCATCAACTTCGTGCTCGGCGTGGCCACCGGCCTGACGATGGAGTTCCAGTTCGGCACCAACTGGTCCTACTTCTCGCACTACGTGGGCGACATCTTCGGTGCCCCGCTGGCCATCGAAGGGCTGATGGCGTTTTTCCTCGAAGC
>Ga0307514_10003604_pt1 | contig 14740 bp, 14 predicted proteins | sample 16_EM_MG_FD_203088 | JGI IMG/M metagenome (GOLD analysis project Ga0307514, IMG submission 203088) | Populus trichocarpa ectomycorrhiza microbial communities from riparian zone in the Pacific Northwest, United States - 16_EM | ecosystem: Host-associated > Plants > Roots > Unclassified | place... | reverse complement strand
TTAGTGCGCTTGGTGATCCTATTGAGGAGGTCCATTTATGCTGCGCAGCTTTTTCTGCCTTCCTCTGTCGGATCTGATTATCCCGTTTCTGGCACATTGCCACAAATGCAGGAAGTTCATCTGGCATGTCAGTATGCATAAATGAATCCTTCATTTCTTCGGAAAGTCCTGACCGTAGGGCGTTCCATAATGCAGAGGGGTTCCAGTCCAAGTCGGCCGCTATAACTTGAAACTCAGCATAGTACTGAGAGAACTCGCGGTTCTTGTGTTTAATCTCTTTCATGTTCCGCTTCGCGGTGGCGACTCGGTCTGGGTCCCCAAAAGCTGCTTCCTGGAGTTGTATAAAAGCTGTCAAGTCTCCCAGGTCTATCTCCCCGTTCTCCCGGACGTGTGGCAGAATCTGGTGCAAGGCGAGACCGCTCAACCGATTGAATGCGTACCGCATCTTGGACTGTTCGTCGGGGAAGCTGCTGGGTTTGTGCCGAATTATTATCCGAAGCTGAGCGATTCAGCCCCTCAACTGAGTTCGATCCGACCCTGAAAAGTCTGGGGAGTCGGGAAATATCTGTCCTCTCTCCTCTTGTTGCTGGGGGGGTATTGGGGCTACCCGTGAGGCTAAGGATAGCGCATTGGCTAACTGCGTCCTCAAACTCGCGGCCTCTGCACTGGCTTCCCTGGCGTCCCTGGTGATGTCGTCCAGGTCCTGTCGTAGGTCTTCGTCCGTCCGCACCGTCCGGGGGGATTTCCGTGCTTCGTCGAGGTCTCTCTTCAGACTCTGGATCTGTTGTTCGAACGTCGTGTGGTCGCAGGAGGGGGGTAGGAACTAATTCGTTTGCAGATCGGTGATCTGCTTCTAGGGGGCGACTATTTGTGACGGGTGATCGCACACCGTTTGGATTGTTCGCACCGGCTGTGAGTATTGTGCGATTCTCATCAATACCTCCTGGGCCTGTACGAAGGCGTCGGTGGTGGCTTCGCTGCCCATTGTTTCTTGGTTGAGATCTATGATTGCAATGATGGTGCCCTGATCTGTGGGGGACACCAACGCGGCTCGGGGTTCCGTTGATGTGGACATTGCAGCGGATCGGACACATCTACCAATGCCAGTTGAAATGGTCGAGCTCGGACGGGGTAGGCGTCGGTGGTTCAATCACGCTCAATGGAGGTTCAGGATTTATTGCTGTTTCTGCTGCTGCTGGGGCGTGACCCTCGGTTTCGTGGGTTCCGTGACAGTCGTGTCCTTCACTCCAACAAGGGGTATCTGCCTCACAGTTAAACCAGGAATGGGCTCCCCAATACCTAGTCCAGCTATTTCCGAATACGGGATCGTCTATCTCTAGGCCTCCTCCGTATGCAGCGGCTTCCGTCCAATAAAGATTCCAAGGGAACGGAGTATCTGATTGTTCCCAAAAATAAGCAGGGAGGCAGGTATCGTCTACCTCAATATTCAATAATTCTTCGATACTTTCGAAGGCGTTCAAGGGTTCGGGTTCGGACAAAGTGCAAGGAGTTCCGGCAAGGTCAAACCAATTCGTTCGAGAGGTACATTTACTGTCGTACTTTTGCATTCGAATATGGCGATCGATGAGGGTAATTGCGGATATCAAATCCGGTAAGCTGTCTGCGGCTGTCGACGCAATCGTCGCAAATATGAATCCAATAGCGTTCAGGTCATAAGTATACCCAACAAGAGGAGGAGCAAGGTTCGTGACAATACCTACAACTGTTCGAGGGATGCAGGCACATTCAAGGATCTCAATTCGTAGCTGCAATAGCCGCAGATCGAAATATAACTGTCAGTTTCTTCAAAGAAGTACCAACACAAATCAAGACAAGGAGTCAGGCAATGTTGACAAAACATCCGCTATCAGGTGCATATATAGAGGACTCGTTCTAATGTAACGGGCGAGGTCGGATGCAGGTGATATGGATGTTGCTAGACTGAACTCGAAGTGCATATCGAGGGACAAGATCAGGAACCAGAGGACAAAGAGTTTTCTAAAGTCCTACTGTTGATTGCTATACAAGAGAACGAGTAAAGAGAGAGGAAAAGGAAATCCTCCAACACCAACAACCTCTCTTTATATACACTCCGTGCGCTACCCTCGAATCATCCTTCATGCTTCGATGTACCGACCGAATAATCATCTCATGATCTTACACACCTGAAAACTCTTCTAATCAGTACAACCACGCCACAACATCCGACGTCGCAACACTTCTTCCTACGTCCTCATCTCATCCTTATCATCCTACATTTATTCCACACCATTACCGGTTCCTTAAGTTCCGCTAGAACCTTCGTCCCCACTCTCTTCTAATGAGTGACCTTCCTTCCCCTGGTTCCTGCACATCTTCTCGCGTACCTTAACAAAGGTAACCCATCACGTATCCTAATTCCTTTGGGCCATGACATTCCGCCTCGTAGACACTGGGTTATAACTCCTAGCAGGTACCGGCTCATTTGTTTTATCTCCTTCCCATTCCATTGAGAAACTTCCTCGTATGACTTATTTTTTGGTGCGAGGTCATGGTAAGCAGGCACGGATAACCAGATTGCATTGTACTTGTCAAGCCGTTCGTGCTTCTTCATGAAGTGAAAAATCCACTTCTGGAGGTGGTCAAGCATGCCGATCTGCATGGTATGGAGGAGGTCGGGCTTCGGGAGGTCGCTCACGATACAGGGAATATGTCGAAACACGTTGAATCCTCGGTGGACATGGCGCGACGAGAGTTCGGCATTGGCTGCCTTGGTGTTGGCATCGCTGAGTGTTCTATATTGGTTGTGATCCCGCCGGGGGTGTTGCTTGTCAGAAGGGACATACTATCCAAGTTCGTTCTTTGGACACTCGCACCAAAAACAGACATGCCGCTCAGGATGATGTAGGTCACTATACTCAGGGCAATCTGCAAGCCATGCTGCTAAAACCGGTTTGCAACCCCTGAAGTTGCCATCTGCACAGAGAACGTTGTAATACCCGCTCTCGGCATTGGGATTTTGTTTAAAGGTGAGAGGCTGGAGTACCCGCCGGAGTACTTCGTTCAGCACCTCTCGGTTTGTTTGCCGCTGCTCACCCAGCCGCTTCTGAGGTATATTGCTGTTCTTGATCGGAATCGGCAGGAGAGCGACCATTACGACGGTGTGCGCTGTGGGCATCTGGCGGATCTTCGAACATAGATTGCCAATTGTCATATATACAGGCCACTCTTTGTTGTCGCCAGCAAAATTCGAGAGATGTATTCCGTCGGACATGAAGATCAAGGGAACCAGTGTATCCCCCAGTCTCAGCGTTGCCTTAACCTCGATTAGCACGTTATTATCCTGGAGTATCTCTGCTTACCTGTGACTTCCACCACCAGTCCGCAGTGTGCATATCAGTATACAGGCGTTTCGGTGGCGTATCGCTGTTAAAGCAACGCTGAGGGGTGTAAATGTGATGCTGGGCGTAGGCTGGCTGCCACATCAACCATCTCATGCTTTTGATGATGTCTCGACTCCAGTATTTGATAGAGCATTGGTGATTGTCATTCCATCTCATATCCTTGAAAGTGTGTAGTTTCCACTCCCCGAGAGGCAGATCATCTGGCATTCAAGCCACGAACCTATGGATGCCATCCCCGTTTTTGAAGCTTGACAAACGCAGAGTGGTGATTTCTTCCTTCAGCACGTTGTCATAGTACGTCTTCACACCCTTCTTCTTGATCCCACACTGGATATATTTGTACTCTTCACGTGTCGCAAATGGATAGTAGGGATTGTTCTGTAGGTTCGTCTCAAGGTAACCCTGAGCGTCGCGTTCCCATGGCTAAGCAATGTAATCGCTCACCGGTTGGCCGGCGCCGGGGTATATTTCCGTCCGTGGCAGAGCAGCTGGCGGTGGTTGAGACTCCGAGTCTGCGATGATTTCAAGGTGGTCGAGGTAGGGAAACACGTCCAAGTCTTCGACTGAATCTTTGTTAGCGTTGAATTCACAATGCTGAGCGAGTTCAACGCCTCGGGGCACACTGCGAACATTTAGATTCTTTGCAACTTGAAGGTGTTCAGGATGGTGAAATTTGATATGTTTAAGTCGCCAGCTGTCTGAGGTGAACTTCATTCGGCATGAAAATTTGGGGCAACAGAATGGGGTCTTCTCTGGCATTGTCGACAACACGGGAGGAGTGGAGTATTCACTGTAGAAAGGGACGAAAGTTGGAGCTGGGCCTGAGCAGTCTGGTGTGGGTATAAGCTCACGATACTTGAGCGATTTATTGAGCCTCAACACCATCACTCCAGGAGTTGCAAAAACACTGCATGCGCGATGTCCCATAATACTATGAATAAATAAAAAATCAACCCTGCGCAATCCAAAAACCTTGCGATGCGTGTAATAATCAATGCCTGAGATAAATAGATTATAACAAAGGAAACGAACAAGCCCACAACCCTAACCCAAACGAACAAAACACCTCCACGCGTGCCTTAATCAGTGCCTGAGATTAATAGATTACAGCAAAGGAAACTCACAAGACAAGAATCCGACTCTAACCCAAACGGAAGGCGAGGACTAGTTCACTCCTCGCCTACCGAGCCATCCGTGCGAGCCTCAGGGAGAGGGACCTCAGGGAGAGGGACATCGTGGAGAGAGACGTTCGGGAGAGGGACATCCGGGAGAGGGACATCGGGGAGACTGTCACCACCTGCCGATTCGCTGGGTAACTGCTGCTCCACATCGACATCCGAGGTGTTTCCGGCTGCCTCAGCTTCTCGCAGCGTTGGCGCCGCTGGGCGAGGTTTTTGCGGCGTCACAAGCCCCAAAAACTCCAGCCCACTGAGGGTATGAGTCTCCTGAGTTCGTGGTCGTGGGGAAGGCTCCGGGGTTTGTGGCCGTGGGGCAGGCGCCGGAGGTTGTGGCCGTGGGGTATGCTCGCGCATCTGCTGGCGTTGCTCACGTAGCACGGTTAGCTCATCGTCTACCATGGTATCAGCATCGTCAGCCGATGTAGTTACCATCTCTCCCTGGCCAATCGTCCGAGGTTCTTTGCCATCATCCTCATCTTTATCCTCCTCTTCCTCATCCTCATCCTCCTCCTCTACCTCCTCCTCGTCTTTCTTCTCTTCATCTTCCTCCTCTTCATCTTCCTCCTCTTCATCTTCCTCCTCATCATCGTCACCATCCCTTTCCATATCCACATCGCAGCCTAAATCAACGCCGTCCGGTGCATACACATCATCCTCTATGCGCATATCCACATCAGGGTCAAGTTGTGAGTCATATTCGCCGTCCGACTTCTCGGTAGAGTCGGTATCATCATCTGAGGACATTGACTCGGCGGGCGATGCTTCCAGCTCTAAATATACCCGCTCTAGTTAGCCCTCCGTGTCCGAGTCTGCCTCATACCTTTCCTTTTGCAACTGCAAAGCAACGGCATGAGACATATCATCTCCCCCTGGGGTTTCTTTAACAATACCTTTCCCTTTACCGTTTCCCTTCCCTTTCCCCTTCCCCTTCCCTTTCCCCTTCCCGTCCTTTGTTCCCTTCCCTTTCCCGGTCCCTTTCTCACCGCCCTGCGTGTCCTCCTCACCCGCGCTGTCGTCATTGTCATTGCCATCGCCAGGACAGCTCCGTCCACCGCTTGGTGCTCCGGAATCCGCCCAGTTCTCATCATTATCATCCTTGTCGATTATCTCATCCAAATTCAGTGGCCTAATGGCCAGAAAGTCGCCTGGCTTGTACCGCTGGCAGCTTGGTGGCTCAATCTTTGCCCTGAGATCATGGCTACCGTACCAAGAGAAATGCTCGCCGGTGCATTTAGCCTTCCCCGAGCTGGTTGTCTGCGGATTGGAGCGATCGACTTGATCCCCGACGGCACGGGGGTTGTCCCACCTCCAATTGTTGATTTGGTCGCGGGTTTTGTCAAATATTTGCCCCATATATAAGCGGAAGGCAGCCCACCACTCCCGAAAAGGCGAACTCCTGCTCCTGCAGTGCGGCCACATCAGCTGGAATTGTGAAAAGTGGCGAGTCGTGACTGGATCAAGAAAGATTATATCATAAAAGTGGTCCCATGCCCTCTCATCCTTAACGCCGCAAACATTGTATATCCGTATGAGTCCACGGATGTGTTCCGAGATGAATCCCTTTATACGGTCCCGATCCAATGAGAAGCGTCGATTTATAACCGATGTCGGCATCTTTGCACTAGCCTTCCCCTTTCCTTTGCTGCTGCCCTATGGTGCCATCGCTTTGAGTTGAAAATGAATCTACATCCAAAACGTTAGCATTATGATCCAGTTGCATGTAGCGGAAGCAAGCCCAGAGCGAAAGTACAAAGTTGTGTAGGTTATTGGGTGTATTTTGGAACGAGAGGTGTTGTTTTGTGCAAGTCACGTGAGGTTGAGATCAGGATGCTGTCGGTGTGTATAATATGGGAGGAAAAGAGAATGGAAGTGTAGGCGGGAAGAAGGGATATATATTCTCGAGTTGCGGCGATTTCTTAGTTCAACTTGAGAGTTTTGTTGGTTAACGAACACAAAACGGCCCAGCCTTCATCTTGCAGAACCACCAGGCAACTCATGAACAACAAGCATCGAGATGAGATTTCGTACTCATGGAGAGGACACTTTACGACGCCGGGTGTTGCGTTTGAATCACTCAGCATTGTACCGCTCTGACCTCGTGCATCTCGGAGGAAACTGAGTAGTTCTCAGGTTGTCCCAACTGTGCAACCATCCAATACGGCTACCAACGCCTAGCAGTAGAAAAAGCACATGCAACTGATGTCATAGGATAGAGAATACGTCATTGTTCGCTTTGCGATGCTCTTATCTCTGCCAAAGGGGGATTTCCACCGGGAAGATGAAGATATTCACAATCGATGGTTCGAAGTATTGTGCCAAGAACGAGTGCAATACGATGATAATCGCGCCAAGATGGCATAAACACCCTTCAAGCGGTGCAAACAGACCTTCAGACGTTGCTGTAACAGTGGATATCAATGCTCAGTTTAATCTGAGTTTAATCTGATGGCATTTAACCCCATAATGGAATGCTTTTGAAGGGATCTCGTCCCCGAGTATTGTCAGGGTTTAGCGTCTAGCGCGGTCTACACTGTGCCTTCCTTTTTTGTCGAATCCGTCCGTGGTCGCTCAAATAGGAGTCTACCTCGCCTGCCGTTGCATATGCATGCAGAGGATATTATTCCTACCTTCTTAACGTCGAACATCTATATTGGAATATGCCTTCCCAACGCCCTCACCCTGACACGACCCCAGTCGTACGAAATGTTCGAAGTCTTGCTAATCGTCACAACTAACAAAAGCGTGGGAGTTTGGAGTATTCTCAACTTCCACCTGCTAAGAGACGCGTTTCCTTACCGGCTGGCGAGAGGGATTCCTTTCAATGAGGGAGTTTCGTATCCTCTTCAATCCAAGGTCAGAACTCCACCCCCTCATCTTCGCTGAACAATTCTCGCGTTGCAGATATCACTCAATGCGTAACTTCCACCCCATCCGCTACACAGCGACGGTCAATAATTACTCCAACCGCCACGCCAGTTACAAGCAGTCGTAACACACCACCTCCCAGCGTCACCATACAGACAGACTCAACGCGTCGCATTGTATCCAGCCCAGCATCCGGCATGGCTAGCACTCTCACTCCTCTCAGCGGTCTTGAAAACTTGCCTACCCCCATCCTGAATCCAGAACCCCACGCGATCATTACAAATCCACTGTGAACATGAGCTACCAAAAAGAATCAGAGACTGTGGCAGTGGGAATTGCAACCGCAGGCGGTGTCTACACCTCGATCAATGGTCTCCGGCAGTCGCAGCATCCATCATTTTGGTCACTCAGACATGATGTGTCTTGTATTTGCAATGGGCAGACTCCTGGAGCTCTACATGTGGAACAGACGGCCGTTTATGAGTGGAAGCGACTTGGAGATGGTAAGTTATGCACCACGACGCGTTGCCAAAACATTAGCTGAAGCCCCACAGTGGCAGATAATAGAGACGTACTGGAACACCGCTATGCAGCAAAACAACATTTGGTCCATAGCATTCGAGGCATGCAGAAAGGAGATCTTGAAAGAGGTATGCTGAATCAACAGCCCACGGTGGATATTACATGCTCAAACCGGTACCAGGTTCGCGCACAAGTCTATAAGGTTAAATGCCATTTTATTCAATCAGCAAGGAACAACATTGCAGAGCTTTATGACCCCCACCGCTTTGAATCCGCCACAGAGCATTTGGAATTCATTGATTCCCTTCTGGTAGACAATAAGTATCTTTTTCCTGTAGTAGAGCGTGTGGAAGGTGGTGTACGCGGTCCAAATCCAACGCAGAGAGAGTTGTAAGCTGATAACCAAAGGCTGCGTCCACTTTACTTCCTGGCGGAGGCAATCCTGCAGTTGATCTACATCACAGTTTATCATCGGGTGAATAACTGCGGTAAGTATGCTGATTGATTTCATAGTACCATGATTAACGACAAGGACGGTCATATACCCTCGCCACTGATCATGTTTACCTGCACCGCGTTGTGCCATGTTTTCCTGGAGTGGCAAAAGAACAAAGGCATTCATCCATTAGCTTCCAAGTCAAAGTTGAAATCAGACAGACCTGATCGCTCGAACTACTTCAATCACAAGTATGACGGTGGTAAGATCGCATCCTGCTGCGCTGTAACGGGTCGCAAGTCGTTAACCTCGCCTGGTGTTGCAGACACGTATACGTTCTTGATGAATACCTGGAACACACTACCGGAGAGCTATCAACAGAGGGTGTATAACACCACTCTTGCTACAGTCAAGCGTCAGATCCAACAGGCGGAGAACCCAACGCCTGCAGTGGTGATCAGCGAGGAAGCAGCGTGTATTGACAATGCTATTCTTCTTGATTACTTGGCCTCCGAAGTTGCGCTTGAGGAGCCTGAGATCGGAAGCACTGACCAAAACATCCCGATAAACAACAATTACACGGATGACCAACTTCATTTCGGGATACCCGGGGACAGCGGGAATTACGAAGATGAAGGTGATAAAAGCGACGATCGCGATGTCATCCCCACCGCCAGTCGGCGACGATGGCCCGCGACGGAACTCGAGAGGTTTGACCTGGGAACCAGTGATGTCGACGGGTATGAGAGCGAGGATGGCCAGTATGCGGATGCGGATGCGGATGAGGAGGAAGAAGCATCGCAAGTCGATGATGGATCAACGCAGAATGTGGAGGACTGAGGGCATAGTACTAGACAGTGTGAAGATTGGACTGTATATTTCAGACCTGTAAAATACGATAATGGCAAAGCAAATGCAACGGCAAGCGAGGTATCCGAAGCGAAGACTTTATTGCAATAAGTGACAAAATCTCAAAGCTAAACATATATGGGGCAAGTGCGGCATCCGATATATAGCAATAGCGGAGAGGTAAAATGTGGCAATCGGCCGAAGAAAGGCATAAACATCACCAGGCGTTGTGTGAATGGCTACAGCATAACTGTAGCCCCTGCGAGGAGTGTAATACACTTGTCATTCTGATGGTGGGTATACCAGGCACATAGTATTGGAGGTGAGTATGCAACGCAACCCGTCGCCTAGGCGACGGGAAGCGTGTAATTCTCTTTCAGAGGGTATGAGGTTCCGTCAGAGGGTACGAGGTTCGATCAGAGGGTACGAGGTTCCGTCAGAGGGTACGAGGTTCCGTCAGAGCCGTCAGAGCCATCCGGAACACCCGGGTGTTTCAGATGGAAACTAGGGTTGTTGCTGATGGATGGGAAGGGGAAAGGGAAGCGGAAGGCAACGGAGGAAGGGAAGGGGAAGGGAAACAGTCAAGGGAAAGGTATTGGTAAACAAACCCCAGGAGGAAATAATATCTCTCGTGCCATTGCTTTGCAGTTGCAGAAGGAAATGTATGAGCCAGACTCGGACACAGAGGGCTAACCAGAGCGGGTATATTTAGAGCCGGAAGCATCGCCCGCCGTGTCAATTTCCTCAGATGATGATACCGACTCTACCGTGGAGTCAGACAGCGAATTTGACTTAGAACTTGATCCTGATGTGGATATGAGCATGTAGGATGATGTGGACACACCAGACGGCGTTGATTTAGATGGCGATGTGGATATGTAAAGGGACGGTGACGATGAAGTGGAGGAACATCAACAGGAGGAAGATGAGGACGAGGAGGAGGAGGAGGAGGAGGATGATGGTAAAGAACCTCGGACGATTGGCCAGGGAGAGATGGTAACTACATCGGCTGACGATGTAAATACCATGGTAGACGATCAGCCAATCGTGCTACCTGAGCAAGGCCAAGAGATGCGCGAGCATACCCCACGGCCACAACCTCCGGCGCCTGCCGCACGGCCACAAACCCCGGAGCCTCACCCAAAACCACGAACTCCGGAGACTCATCCCCTCAGTGAGCTAGAGCATTTGGGGCGGGTGACGCCGCAAAAACGTCACCCGGCGGTGCCAACTTTGCGAGAAGCTGAGGCAGCCGGAAATACCTCGGATGTGGATGTGAATCAGCAGCCGCTGATCGAATTGGCAGGTGGTGACAGTCTCTCCGATGTCCCTCTCCCCGATGTCCCTCTCCCTGAGGCGCGCCCGGATGCCTCGGTACGCAAGGAGTGAACCAGTCCTTGTGTTGCAGAGGAGGCGATGGTTGTTGCGTTCGTGTTAGGGTCAGGTTCTTGTCTTGTTCGTTTCCTTTATTCTAATCTATTTATCTCAGGCATTGATTATTACACGCGTCGCTAGGTTTTTGGATCGCTCAAGGTTTATTTTATTTATAGGTTTTGAACTGGTTTTATTTTTATTGGTTTTAGTTTATTCATAGTATTATGGGACATTGGGCATGCAGCGTTTTTGCAACTCCTGGCGTGTAAGGAACCTCCTTGTGATGGTGTTGAGGCTCAAGACGTTAGCTGAAAGTATTGTGAGCTTACACACGAGGCTGCTCAGGCCCAGCACCAACATTCGTCCCTTTCTACAGTGTATACTCCACTCCTCCCGGGTCGTCGACAATGCCAGAGAAGACCCTTTTCTGTTGCCCCAAATTTTTATGCCGAAAGAAGTTCACCTCTGACAGCTGGCAACATAAACATATCAAATTACACCATCCTGAACTCCTTCAAGTTGAACGCCACAAGAATCTGACTATTCGCAGCGCGCCCCGACGCGTTGAACCCGCTCAGCATCGTGAATTCAACACTAACTAAGATTCAGTCGAAGTCTTGGACGCGTTTCCCTACCTCGAACACATTGAAAATATCGTAGACTCAGAGTCTCAACCATCGCGACCTCCTCTGCCACGGACGGAAACATACCCCAGCGCTGGCGCTCCGCTGAGCTATTCCATTGCTGAGCCATGGGAACGCGACGCTCACGGTTGCCTTGAGACAAACTTACAAAACAATCCCTACTACCCGTTTGCGACGCGTAAAGAGTACAAATATATCCAGTGTGGGATCAAGAAGAAGGGCATGAAGACATACTATGACAACGTGCTGAATGACAAAAACACCGCTCTGCGTTTCCCAAGCTTCAAAAACGGGAATGGCGTCCAGAAGCTCGTGGCTACCATGCCATATGATCAGGCTCTCGGGGAGTGGGAACTACACACTCTCGAGGATATGAGATTGAATGACAATTACCAACGTCCTATCAAATACTGGAGTCGAGACATTATCAAAAGCATGAGATGGGTGATGCGGCACCCAGCCTACGCGGAGCATCTCGTTTATGCCCCACAGCGTTGCTTTAACAGCGATACGCCACCGAAACACCTCTATACCACAATGCACACTGCGGACTGGTGGTGGGAGACACAGGTAAGGAGATATTCTCGAGGATAATAACGTGCTAATCGACGTGTAGTCAACGCTCAGAGTGGGGGATACACTGGTTCGTTTGATCTTCATGTCCGAGGGAACACTTCTCTCGAATTTTGCCTGCGTCAAGAAAGAGTGGCCTGTATATATGACAATTGGCAATCTATCATCGAAGCTCCGCCAGATGCCCTCAACGCACAGCGTCGTAATGGTCGCTCTCCTACCGATTCTGATCAAGAACAGCAATATTCCTCAGAAGCTGCTGGATGAGCAGTGGCAAACAAACCGAGAGGTGCTGAACGAAGTACTCCGGCGGGTAATCCACCCACTCACCTTTAAGCAAAATCCCAGTGCCGAGAGCGGGTATTACCACGTTCTCTGTGCAGATGGCAACTTCAGGCGTTGCAAACTGGTTTTAGCAGCATGGCTTGCCAGTGGCCCAGTGTATAGCGACCTACATCATCTCGAGCGGCATGTCTGTTTCTGGTGCGAGTGTCCAAAGAACGAACTTGGAGATTATGTGCCTCCTGACAAGCAACACCCCCGGCGGGATCACAACCTATATAGAACGCGTAGCGATGCCAACACCAAGGGAGCCGATGCCGAACTCTCGTCGCGCCATGTTCACAGACGATTCAATGTGTGTCGACATATTCCCTGTATTGTGAGCGACCTCGCGAAGCCTGACCTCCTCCATACAATGCAGATCGGCATGCTTGACCACCTCCAGAAGTTGATTTTTCACTTCATGAAGACACATGAACGGCTCGACAAGTACAATGCAATCTGGTTATCTGTGCCTGCCTACCACAACCTTACACCAAACAATAACTCATATGAGGAAGTTTCTCAATGGAATGGGAAGGAGATGAAGGGAATGAGCCGGTACTTGCATCAGCAAAATGTAAATCGGTCCGGAAGCCGCACGCAAACCTCCCAGACACTCCGGTAGACATCACCGGTGCTTCCAAGTGATTCCAGATGCTCCCAGGCCCCCCTGGAGCTAAACAAAGTGCTCTCAGACTCTGAAAGAGCATTCTCAGGTGCTCCTGAAAGCACCTGCAGTTATGGAGGTGCTTTCAAGATGCTACAAGATTTGACTTATAGGATAGTCAAATTTTGGAGCAGCTGAGACTTCGAGAGCAGCTTGAGACCGCTGCGCAGCTCTGCGGGAGACTTAGTGCCGTATTTCTCACAGCAGTGGTTCTTAGGGTTCCATAACCACAAGGCATTTCGTGTATCAGATTCGTCTTTGTTAGAGTCACAAGATTCGCTACATCATAATATGGCATGTATTATCTATCTAAGTCTCTGTCTATATATACATACGGCCAATCTGGCTGCAGACGGTACTGGAGCGTAATCGCAGGAGCACCTGGAGACACTGATTGAGAGAACTTAGAGATGCACTTGGAGGCCGTGATTGTGTGAACTGGGAAATGTACTTGGAGGCCGCGATGGAGTGAGTTTGGAGATGCATTTGGAGGCCGAGATCGAGTAACTCAGAGATGCACTTGGAGGCCGTGATCGAGTGAGCTTGGAGATGCATTTGGAGGCCGAGATTGAGTAACTCAGAGATGCACTTGGAGGCGGAGATCAAGGTGAACTCAGAGATGCACGTGGAGGCCGTGATCGAGCGAGTTTGGAGATACGCTTGGAGGCCGAGATCAAGTTGAACTCAGAGATGCACTTGGAGGCCGTGATCGAGCGAGTTTGGAGATGCATTTGGATGCCGAGATCGAGTAACTCAGAGATGCACTTGGAGGCCGTGATTGAGCGAGATTGGAGATGCACTTGGAGGCCGAGATCGAGTTGAAATCAGAGATGCACTTGGAGGCCGTGATCGAGCGAGTTTGGAGATGCATTTGGAGGCCGATATCGAGTAACTCAGAGATGCACTTGGAGGTGGAGATCAAGTTGAACTCAGAGATGCACTTGGAGGCCGTGATCAAGCGAGTTTGGAGATGCACTTGGAGGCCGAGATGAAGTTGAACTCAGAGATGCACTTGGAGGCCGTGATCGAGCGAGTTTGGAGAAGCACTGAGAGGCCGTGATCGATCGAGATTGGAGGAGTACTTGGAGGTGGTCGATCTGGAGGCGGTAGATCGGGAGGGAGGTGCGACGGCAGCTGAGACTCTATTCATTGGTTAACTCGTAATCGTGGGAATGTAGAGAATTGTATACAACATGGTCCGCTGAGAGCTGAGAGACTGACTGGGAGCGGGAGACAGTCAATCTTGGGATGATACAGTACGCGGTGTATGCAGTACTCAGTGTGTGCTGTACTCGATGTATGCTGTACTCGGTATATGCTGTACTCGGTGTATGCTGTACTCGGTGTATGCTGTACTCGGTGTATGCTGTACTCGGTGTATGCTGTACTCGGTGTTAACTCTTGATCATGGCATGGAGAGATAGAGAGGGATGACTTAACTTTGTGTTCTTAGGTGATTGTAGAGTTGAGGACGAGAAGGAGAGAGAAGGGGTAAATCATCATGAGAAACTGGGACTTAGAGAATTTCGTGTGCGAGTCAATTTACCATCCCGATATGGCAGGTACGAGTCCCAATCCGGCGTGTAATTTCACTGATACGAGGTCTTCCCACCCCAATCAGGCAAGTTGCACCCCTGATTTGTCATATCCGCTCGTATCCACATCGTTCTCATCTTCATCCCCCATCTCTCTCTTTCTCGTCCGCAACTCCACCATCATCGCAGAACACAAAGTTAAGTCATCCCTCTCTATCTCTCCATGCCATGATCATGAGTTGACACCGAGTACATCATACATCGAGTACAACATACACCGAGTACAGCATACACCGAGTACAGCATACACCGAGTACAGCATACACCGAGTACAGCATACACCGAGTACAGCATACACCGAGTACAGCATACACCGAGTACAGCATACAC
>Ga0307514_10003603_pt1 | contig 14743 bp, 3 predicted proteins | sample 16_EM_MG_FD_203088 | JGI IMG/M metagenome (GOLD analysis project Ga0307514, IMG submission 203088) | Populus trichocarpa ectomycorrhiza microbial communities from riparian zone in the Pacific Northwest, United States - 16_EM | ecosystem: Host-associated > Plants > Roots > Unclassified | place... | reverse complement strand
TATTGTTAGGGACTAGAGTAAGAAGTAAATGAATTAATTTAATTGTTGGAACTCTCATCTTGATTTATTAGGGAAGAATAAACTAAGTTAAATTGTCAAGCTTTTAAACGTTTGCTTAGAATAATTTCACAGACTTTACTCCTAAGGTTACTGTCGAGTGAATGAAAATTGCTTTCAATATTAAATTTGCATGATAGTAAGAAATTGATTAGAGGTCTTTTCTAATTAATTTACTTGTAATCTTATTGATTTTCCTTAGCTATAAGGGATATCGAATTTATTTACTTGATGTGAAAGAATATTTATTTTATTTCGATGATCAACATATTTATAGAAATGAATGCGTGGATCCTTGAACTGAGTTAACGACATATCAGTTTTTTATTTTTATTTTTAGAATTTTTTTCTTTAATTTCTTATTCAAATCCCCCATTCTTTTTTATTTTAGTATATTGTAGGAAGATTAAACAAAATTTCTCTTAGATTCAACTTGATTTTCATGTTCATACTACTAATTTATTTTGTTTATGATAATAAAATCAGAATTTTATTTTGACGGTTTCGACAACCAACCACTCGAGTATAGTATATCCACTAAGAGTACATAAATTGACAACTTTCATTTTGAAATTTGGTGACACTTTCCACGAAGGATCTTGCAACAACTTTTAATTTCCTCTATTTAATCTTTCTAGGGTCCATAGCACTGATTTTGTTAGGACCATCTACTTAATCTTTCTAGGGATAAAAACAACTTTTATTGATATTAGTTTTGTCTATTCTTAATCATGGAATGATGAATCCTAATATAACCTATACTCAAACTAAAGCATATATGAATCCTAACTTGTTATGTAACACTAACTAATTATGCATGTCGAGGATTCTTATTCTATATAGGCTTGGATTCTCTAGTGGATCAGACAAATCTTGTTTTAATGGTCGAGCAATTCATCATAATTGATTGTCCTATCTTCCTTGTCTTTAGTTGATCACGAACTTCTTGCATCAATCATGCTATTCACAGTTGATATCAATTTATATTTTCTAATGCTATGGTGAACCATTTTTATTCGTGGATTTTGTTTTTTGAAAAAACACTTGATATATAGTACGAATAAAAAACAATTAAACACATAAATAAATTGGCAAGTAGGGTTCTAAATTTTAGGGGAAATGGTCAGCTTCACATTCAACTTATTGCCATTTTAACGCATCGTAAGACATTGAACACCTGAGATATTATCAATAATTTGTCATCTCTTTGGGTTTTATTAAGGATAATATATATATATTAGGTATACTTGTAGTATACACAACACGCATCACTTAATAATGCAACTTGATTAAAAAAAAATCATCGGAAAACATATTTTTAAGATAGGAGGATAAGAATATATATATATGATATGATAGTTTGCTGCAAAAGGAACATTAATTATAAACAAGCCGAGAGATTAATGTCACTGGTTTTGTGCACCATGAAGAAGTCCAGAACCTCTGGAAGGAACTGCACGCAGCAAGTGCTAACCCAATGCTAGATTGATGTCATGAACATTTAGTTTGGGTTCGGGATCTTTTCTTACGCCCCATGTCTGAGATACCTTGTATTTTTATTATTTTTAGATTAACGTGGGAGTTCGAGTCAATATGCGTATATCTTGATTAATTTTACATGTTCTCAAGTTAACGATTATATAAATTTTTAGTGGTCTTTTGATTTATGAGACTCGAATTGATGACCTTCAAAAAACAAATTCAAGGTTTGTCTAGTTAAACTATACCCCTCAGAATTAATTTGACTTGTTATGAATTAGAAAGCTGATTGATTAATTGATCTATGTATATAAAATCTTGTTTTCCGTTACGTGAATGCATGTTTTCTATATTTTATTGATTTTAGGGTAAAAAAAAATATTTTTACTATGAAAAAGGTAAAGAAAAAAACATTAATACCCCATCCAAGAGGTTTATTTTTTGAACCACGCACAAATATAATTTTATTATAGCGTAAAACAACACACAACACGCTATTTAGTTTTTTTAGGTAATTTGAGAAGTGAGGTTTAAAATATTAAATATTTTAAATTATAAAGTCAATGCATCGGATGTCTGCTGCTGGTAGCGTAAAAACAATTTTCCTACAACATTTTAATTTTTCTTCACTCAAATTAAAATAAAAATAAAAATAAAGATGACATTAGATTGAATTGACTCGATGGGAACCAATTTTGATTCTTCTAATCTTCATGTCATCTAAAATTTTGAAAGAGGTTATAGTCTCAATTAAAATGGGTCCCACTCATTTTATAATACATTTTTCTTTTAATTCGATCATAAAAAATATTGTCAAATCATCAATTAAAATTAAATATTTTATTGAATGATTAGCACTTCACGTTGAATAGATATATTTAATTTTTTTTAAAATAACATAATTAGTAGACTCCTTATTTTTTTTTATTAGAGAATGAAAGAAGCAAAATTATATTTTCTAAAGAGAACAGAAATAAAAAATGAAAAGAAAACAATTCTAGTAATTTGATTGTAGTGCCCGAATTGGAAACTAAGTGAAGTTGTGTAATGTTTTTTTTAATTAGAAATATATTAAAATAATATATATTTTAATTTTTAATATTATTATATAAAAATAATTAAAAAATACCTTTAAAATATTAGTTTAATATTTTCTCCGGGAAAAAATAATTTTAAAAGTAAATAAAATGCCAAACCTTACATGCAGTGTAATAAACAAATTAGCCATTTAACCCGCGTTTCGTCGCGAGATATAATTTTGTTTTTTAAAAAATATTGGATATGCAGGTTATTTTAATGTTTTTTTATATATAAAAAATTCAAAGTATAAATTAAAAAGCCTATACAAGCAAGATCAAGATATTTCATAACATAAAATGAGACTTGCATCCGATTGTATTTACCAAACTTATTTATTTAAATAAAAAAAAGATAAATCTACATCCTAAAAAACTAATGACTTAAACAATAAATACAAAATGAAATTGACTAAATAAATCCACGCCTTAGAAATATTACGCAAGGCTTAATACATAATATGTAAAAACAAATATTTAAAAGTAATATAATTTAAAAACAAATATAATTTATTTTAAAAAGTAAACTTCATTTGTATAAAACACAAATTAGAATAATATCTTGAAAAATAAAATAGAAACAAAACAACAACAAAAAAAAACTTATATTAAAAAAAAACATGCAAAAATCATGATCTAAGTCATGGAACCGGGATAAACTCATAGAAAAAACTTGAAGATAATTACAAAATCAATATTAAAAAAAAATACAGAACAATAAGATCGTACGAAGTCGAATTCCCAATAAATCAAATGTTGAAAGATGAAATCAAGAAAAAAAATTACACTAAAGAATCGAAAAAAATAAGGGTTAGAAAAACATTAATTAGAGGGATAAAAATATTTAATTGGAGGGTTTAATTGAATTGAAAAATAGCTTTAATATAAGAAAATTTGATTTAAGGATGAAATTGATTGAAAAAAAATTCAACTAAAGTGCCTAGGACAAAATTAGAAATTTTAAAAAATAAGAATCAAAATAAAAAACCAAACATATAAGAAAATCACAATTGAAGGACTAAATTGAAAAAATAAAAACTTCTATAAATGGAAAAGAAATGAAAAAAGAAATTAATTGAATGAGGACTGAAATTGAAAAGTAAGAAACAAAGAGGACAGTGATATACATTACTTGAAAGGAAGAAAACAAAAATCAAACGACCACCAGTGATAATCCGATTACTGTAAGTTGTCGCATGCCACTCTAAATGAAAAAGGACACGACAACACATTTATGAAGACAACGAAAGGCCAGTTACGTCCATCAAGTGACATCACACACACCGCATGAATGACGCTAACGCCACCCACGTGCTGAGGCGTGCTGAACACACTCCGACAACTTTAAGTATTAAAAAATTCAAAAAAATATGAAAAATACAAAATGCCCCCACGACCCCAATAATTACACAAAATACCCATATAAGAGTACAGAAAATACCTCCAAATACTAAGCTTATGTTTTATCTCTTCTAAGATCAAAGAAGTAATTACACTTTACATTAAAATTTAAAAACTCCAAAACACCTTTATTCAATATCACAATAAGGTTTTGACTAGAAAAAAAATTTATATTTTTACTATTAAAAAGTTTATACAAAGTCAAGGATACCCTTTATCAACCGTTCTATATTTTATTAACTTTGAAAATAAAAAAATATTTTTAATGTATAAAAAAAAACATTAACACTCCCACGAGAGATACTTAAGTTTTTGGACCAAAAAATACAAATGTAATTTTATTATAGCCCAAAATACAAGGAGTAAAACACGCACACCAATTATTATTTTAGGTAACACTTAACATGGTTGGAGGAGACATTACCAAGAAAGGACAGAAACAAAAGAAAAAAATGATTTGATTTAATTATACGAGCGAGTCATATAATTAATTATTTCTCCACAAACAGTGCACTAAACCACACCACAGGAAGGTAGTCATTTATTTAATTTGTCGTTTGATAACCACTTATTCAAATTTAAATAATAATAATAATAATAAATAGAGTCAATACATCACCAGCATTGAAAGCAAAAGAGCAACAGAAAGAAAGAAGGAAACCGAACCACCGCAATCACAACACCATTCCATTGGCTAGCTTTGGTGGTTGAGAAAAAGAAAGGAAGCGAGAGAGAGAGAGAGAGACTTCACCTCTGTCTCTCTAAATTATATCATATTTTACTATTTCTTGAAGCAAAGTCTTTGCTTACAAAATACAGATCTCTCTTTCTGTTGCTGTTATGTTCTGCTTATAATTTCTTGTAAGTGGTGCTAATTCTTATCATGCCTTTAGATCTTCCTTTCTCTTTCTAACCTTCAACTGCCGCCCTCTCTCTGGTACTTCTCTCTCTCTCTCTGCTAGTTTTTGAATTGAATAATTCTTGATGATCCTGTTTAATTGATCCTGTTGTTTGCCGATTTAGGATCGATCGGAAATGGTGGTATCCGGCCCTATCACGCCTGGACAGGTTCCATTTTCTTAAGCATTTTCTCTTCTTTTTATTTTCTTATATTATGAATTTTATGTATTACAGACGCAATTTCATTGATTTATTATTCAACTTGTGTGTAACGGAGAGAGGCTTTGCTCGGTTGTTGTTATGAAATGTACCAGGTTTCGTTTTTGCTTGGATTTATCCCAGTTTTTGTTGCATGGATATATTCAGAGTTCCTAGAGTATAAGAAAACTTCATCCCCTCAAAAAGTGTGAGTTTCCTCTTACTTCAAATCACATTTTAATTTCTTGTCTATTCTGCGCTGCCAATGGTGAACTTTAGATTTGGCTTTATATATCTATGAACTGACACTGATCTTGGGGGAAATGCTAATGAACAGAAGTCTATCTTTGTTAAGGCAAGATTACGGAGATTCCAAATGCTTGCTTGGTCCGTCTTTATATTGAAGAGAGTTTTAAATTACATAAGCCCTCCTGTTTGTAGCCTATGCAAGATACTTGTTTCGTGTGGATTAGCTGGTTAGATAAATAATTAGCTAGTTAAGATTGGAGTGATGGCCCTTATTTTATGATAGTGTGTGTAACTGATGATTAACTGGAGTAGACCGTTTAGTGTCAATTTAGTTGCCATTATTTGAAGTTTGCTGATGCTGTATAACCCATGTTACTTTCATGCGTTCAAAAGAATCTAAGCTAGTAATGTGTAATTAGATGTTGATTGAATAACTTTTCTTCTACTTGTGGCACAGATGTGCTGATATCTTATTTACAGATTAATTACATTGGAAAATATATGTTCCAAAACTTTCTGATGCTGACCATGTGACTTATCTGGGTTACAGTCATTCAGATAATAATCTGCTTGACTTGGAGAAGGAGACAATCAAGGAAGATGATCGGGCTGTTTTGCTGGAGGGAGGCCTCCCTAGATCAGCATCTGCCAAATTTCATAGTTCTGCCATCAAAATGAACTTAATTAGGTTGCTTGCCACATTATATGCAGTATTGTCATGGAGTTTCTTATGTACGAATCTCTTAAAAGTTTTTTTCTTAACTTCTGTACCTAATTGTCTTCCAGGTTTATGACTTTGGATGACTCTTTCTTGCTAGAAAACCGAGCAACTTTGAGAGCAATGTAAGTCATAAACTCTTTAGATAATGAATACATGCTTCTGTTGGTTTTCCTTGCTTTCTCTAGTTTTACCGCACAAATTCTTGTAGGTCTGAGTTTGGGGCAGTCTTGTTGTACTTCTATATCTGTGATCGCACAAATATACTGGGAGAATCTACCAAGGTGCTTATTTCATGTCCATTGGTCATGTGTTTACCATGATTTCATCCCTGACAGCTTTGCTTGCAATGAAATAATCTGCTCAAGTATATTAATGCTAATCCCTTCTTATTTTACTTCTGGGTTTGATGTTCTCTGGACAGAGCTACAATCGTGACCTTTTTGTTTTCCTATATATTCTTCTCATCATAGTCTCATCAATGACTTCATTGAGGAAACATACTGACAAGTCAGCTTTCACTGGAAAATCCATGCTTTACCTTAACCGGCATCAGACTGAGGAGTGGAAAGGATGGATGCAGGTAATATCTTCTTGATTAAGCTTTTTACTTGTACAGAAATTTTATGAATGCAAAATTCATAAAAGTTCTAAAACTTGTATTGAGCTATGCTTGGTTGACCGCAGAGAACAAAATGTACACCTGCACCTTTCCTCTGTTGTACTTATAGATTGGAATTCATTTTTGTAACACCAAATTTGCCAATGATTATCGTGGCATATTTTTTTAGTCATGCTATGTATTTTCATATGGCCACAGGTAGTGTGATTATTCTCACTTATTTATTAATGTTATTCTGATATCAGACAGACTAGATGAAAATCTGTCTCTAATATTTGATCTTTTATTCTTCTAGTTAGTGTATCCCAATTCTGATAAAAAAATTCCCCAAGAAATCAAAAAATTATGTGTGGAATGCAATATGATTTTGCTTTCAATCATTCAAAGAAATCAGATTGCTATTCATTAAAATCCTTAGTCATATGTGGCAATCTGATGTATTAGTTGGATATTAGAGATTGTTTACACCGCTAGCTCTGTATATATAATAATTTGCTGCATTTGTTGTGTATAATAAATAGCTCTGCAAAGTCTAAGGCCACATTAACTCTTTTTTTTTTTTTTCCCCTTCTGAAACAGGTCCTATTCTTGATGTACCATTATTTTGCCGCAGCAGAGATATACAATGCAATACGTATCTTTATTGCTGCATATGTTTGGATGACTGGATTTGGCAACTTTTCTTATTATTACATTAGAAAGGATTTTAGCGTAGCTCGCTTTTCTCAGGTCATATCACTGATTCTCTACACCTTATATTATTTCATAATAGCATGTTATATGCCATGTTTTCTTTCTTTCTTTTCTTTTGGTATACATTTCTTATAAAAATGATTTTAAATGCATGTTACTTGGTGCAGATGATGTGGCGGCTCAATTTCTTTGTGGCATTTTGCTGTATTATCCTTAACAATGACTACATGCTGTATTATATTTGCCCAATGCACACTCTATTCACTTTAATGGTCTATGGAGCGCTTGGTATTTTTAACAAGTATAATGAGAATAGCTCAGTGATGGCTGTGAAGATTCTTTCATGCTTTCTTGTGGTTATCTTGATTTGGGAAATCCCTGGAGTTTTTGACTTTCTCTGGAGTCCATTAACTTTCCTATTAGGTCAGTATCTTACGTATTTATCTTGTTTTGATTCATAATCATTTGCTTAGTGACCTTCAACTCTGTGTGTACTTTAATGAGATGAGACTCGGAGTTAAAAATGTCGCAGATTTTTTCATTTTTTTTCTCTTTAAACCGAAGATCAGTTATCTTCTGTTTGTTGTTTTTCTATTGTAATAATTTTAATGGCCTTAATTAGTCTCCATTGTTGTTCTGCATGTATATCTCTCTTGTTATTTAATTTTTATGCTTTATTTTTTTGTTGTCAAGAAAGAAATTTTTTCTTCTAGAATTATCCATAATGGAAATTTGGTTAATTTAGCTTGATTAAGTGTCAAGATTCAAGTTCAGTTGGAATATCGTGATTGCTTTCCTGCTTCAGCATGTGCTTAATAGTTATATCTTTATGGCAGGCTATTCTGATCCTGCAAAGCCAGACCTTCCTAGGCTGCATGAGTGGCACTTCAGATCTGGACTTGATCGCTATATATGGATCATTGGGATGATATATGCATATTTTCACCCCAATGTAATTACTTGAACTGTGGTCACATTAAGTATTTCTTCTTGCTACCCCAACAACTAAAATTTCAAAATGTCTTGAGATTTCAGATTGAGAAGTGGATGGAGAAATTGGAGGAATCTGAAACCAAGAAAAAACTGTCAATGAAAACAGGCATAGTAGCTGTTTCAGTATCTGTGAGTTGCATGACTCTGTCTACACATTATTACCATTAGATTTTTTATAATCTATTTTTCATCCTTTGGTGATGGTTTGATCTCTTTCTTTTTCCTTCTAAGGTTGGTTATTTGTGGTATGAATATATATACAAGCTGGACAAAGTTTCTTACAACAAGTACCACCCCTACACATCATGGATACCCATAACGTATGTATCAAGGATACATGTATATATTTGTGTTTGTGTGCTCTTTCCTTTTTCCCTTTTTAAGAAACTTATTACAGATGAAGGACACTTAGGGACCTCTATGAATGGTGTGCAGAATATGTGTCCTTAATATTGTCTAATGTACTCTTCCAGCATCTTATTATAATATCTACATTGTGCGATCCAGTGTTTACATTTGCTTGCGGAATTGCACTCAGCAGCTCCGGAGTTTCTCTTCGACTCTCTTTGCGTATGTTATCTTCCCTGTATATATGTTTTTATTGGCAGTGACTTCTCATGGTTTGCCTTTTTTGTTTGAATAACCATGCTAAGTTTGCGCTAACCCTAATTTGTTTGCTTTAAATCCACAGTTGGCTTGGCAAGATAACTTTGGAGACCTATATTTCACAGTTCCACATCTGGCTGAGGTTTGAGGATTAACTATTTGGTTTCTTTCATTTTTACTTTTCTATTTCAATGTTTTTCTCCATTTTCATTCTTACCAGCCTGGATAATTTACTGAATTTGAATCATAGATAGATATCCTTAAAGTAGTTTTTATGGGCACCCTCACAAAGCTCAAGACATCACTAAACCAGCAATTGCGCTGTGAAATGCAACAAAGAAATCCAACCATGATATCATTATAGGACTTCACATTGATCCATTTTGGTCGTTACCTTTTTTATAAAGCAATTCTAACAAGGTTGTATGTTTAAACATTGCTTGTCATTTAATAATCAAATGCTCATCTTTCCACATACCTTTTTGAGTGATGGACTATGGGCTTCTTTAAGAATCGTGTGATCAATTGCAAGTTTCTTTGGCAACATGTTGATAGTTTTGAAGATGACATGCAATAAGTAAAATGTTTGATGGCTTGTGTGAGAAAAGGGTGTAAAGTAGTAGTGTCAAGAAAATGTCATATTTGGTACTGAATAATTAAATATCTAAATAATTAAAACAAAACAGAGTACATTTTAATAAATACATTTCTGACTAGTTTCACAGTAAGTGACTAGACAAATTTGTGAATATGTTTTTGAATTCAAGAACTTGGGGCTAATGGAATAGCATTTTAAAATACATGAAATATCCTTGCAAGAATTACAATTGGGGTTCTGCTTCTGGTCTGTCCTACAAGCATTTCTTGTATGGGTTTTTATTGGACAAGTGATTTTATTAAAAGAAGAGAGCACAAGTTTGTAAATTCAGTACAGAAGATCAACCCTTGGAAACTGAAAATGAAAATAATCAATAAGATAGGGAAGTGAAGGGAAGGGACATAAATGAATGTTTATGAGATCATTCTTGTGTGCCTAATCTATAACAAACCCAATATAATTGTAGATTGTGGCTTCGAGTTAGCAGCTTCTATTTTTTTCTTCTTTTCTGTTGATATGTCTATCATCTTTTTTAGCTCGTTCTCCACATAGGTTCTCTTTTTAAATCATATTGATCTATGTTTAAAGAAACCTCATGCACGCTTCAATGGGTAAAGGTTGTGAAGAATTATAAAGCTCAAAAATTTATGAATATGCATAATGCACAGAAAAGAAAAACCTTATTTATTAACACAATGACAAGTCTCTCTATTCATGAGAAAAAACACTCAGGGGAAAGAATTCCACGAGTTTACAGACTTTACAGATATCTATTTTGATAGAGCGAGGTGAAATGCATTTCTAACTTCCTGTCTTGCATTTGCAGATCGGACATTCCCAATGGACAGCCTAAATGGCTCCTTTCTTTTATTCCAGAATATCCATTACTGAATTTCATGCTTACAACAGCCATCTATGTCCTAGTAAGTAAACTTGTTCTTGACCACATAATGATATCAGGAATAATGGTAGCAACAAAGACAATATTTATCCTTATGCTGCTATCTTTACTTGCTTCTGCAGGTTTCTCATCGACTTTTTGAATTGACCAATACACTAAAGACAGTTTTCATACCCACAAAAGACAATAAGCGGCTGTTTTACAACTCTGTTGCCGGGGCTGCTATTTCTGTGTGTTTGTACTGTGTTGCCGTCATTCTCCTTCACATCCCTCATTCACCAGTAAGCCCCTCACTTCCGTGTTTGAGAATAATCTGGTAGCTTGTGATGATCTAGAATTATGCAGCCAACCGTACAAGATGCTTGATGGTTGGGGCAGTGAGATCTAATGATCAATAGCTGTCCATCTGCCGATGGAATTTTGTTACGATCTGGTTATTATTCCGAGTCTCACTTGGATGTTCATTACCTGCATTTGATATTCAATTAACACAAGCTTCTAATACAGGCCTGAAAAATGAAGACCAAAGAGGAGACTACATAGAAGTTTTCTGTTGGATGTACAGAGAGACAAGTAGAGTGAAATAAGGATACTTGGAAGATGATGCTCAGAGTCTCAGCTCAAGACATTCAACAAAGTTGAAGAAAAAACCCTCCATTTCCATCCTGGACTTGGTATTTGGCCTGGGAATGGAGGCATGACAGGAAGAAGATTCTTTTTCTAATTACACAGATCACCATATATTCTTATCTGTTTTTTGATTTTTTTTATCCAACGATGCAAGTTGTAGTTCCTGTGACGTAGATTTGCTGTTTTGCAACAAACGAGTTGAGATTCATTTCTAATGCAAATATTTTCATGTGTCCTGTTACTTGTCTGGTGCAATTATATTTTCTGAAAAAAGAAAATATAAATAACAACCTGAAAGCAAGTTACCTCTCTTTTTTCTTTTTTTCTGTTTAATGTTCTTCAATGGTTAAATTGTAATTAATATTAGGATTTTTTTATTATTATTCTTTAGGTTAAATTGTAATGTAAAATACCCCTTCAATAAAACAAATACCCTAACTAGGAAAAAAAAAAACAAAATTCCTGATTTTTCACCCTGAACACATCATCCTCTGTATTCTTCGCTCTAATTAAAAGTAAAAAATAAAAAAACCCAAAAACACTTGGATCGAGTGTGTCATCGTCTTCGACGGTGTTTGCAGAAGACAACGCTCTCTTTGTCTGCAACTTTCGACAACCATACTATTGTTGAAAAGTCAAGAGCTGTTGGCCCATCATTTTTATTGAAAAAAACTTCAGAAATATTCCAATAACCTCTAACCACTCATTTCCAACCTCAAAACTAAATTTAATTCACTCGAGAAATAAATAAATAGAATGAATTAATGAATGAAAAAACTAAAATATATTTTCAGGCCTCCATATAATTTGTCTTACTATTTCATGGTTGTCATCAACGCCAGTAGACTCATCTCTCTAACGAGAACACATCCACACCAAAATTATTAGTTTTTGTGACATGAATGGTATTTGGAGGCATTATCTTTGTCCTCTCTCTCTCTCTCTCTCTCTCTCTCCCTCGTCAATCTACATGAATTTAAACATCCCGTGAATAAAGTTGAAGATCAAAATGTATGTGTTTAAAATAATAGAAACTGAAATATAAAATTGATCAAAATTTATCTTCTAAATGCTTTTTAAAAGCCTCGAAATTATAAAATCACCACCAAATAAACATTAAGTCCATAATTAATTAAAGATTGAAAAACAAATCTAAATTAGAATGGTATTTTATTGTATTATACTATTTACTATAACTCATTTGCAATATAAATTGTATTTAGATATGAGCTCGTGGTACATCGTGAGATAATATTTTTTTATGTGGAAAAAAACAATATCTAGGCAATATAACTATGTTATAAATAAATAAGAAAAAAAATCTAATGAACAAAAATAGTATGAGTCAATAAAAAAATGACAATGATAATGAACAAACAAAATTTTAAAAAAGTATCACGATATCTAAAAAAAAAAAACTTAAGAAGTATGTAATTGGATAAGAAAAATAACAAATAAAACCAGTATTGAGTCAATCTGAGGTAGCGTGATAAATATGTAAGTTGAGTAATAAGGACCGAGCCAACTCATGTTATCACGAAACTTGTGCTCCAAGTTATGAGATTGGGTTAACCCGATAGAAAATAAATTTAAGAAAACCACGAAGTTTTTTTATTTAAAAAACTAATATTGAAAGATAAAATCAGAAAAAAAAAAATAAAATGCCAAGCAACAACAACTTTTCAAACTTGTAACTTGGGTCATTAGATTGGAAATACCATACATGAAAAAATGACGAAACTCAATTCTCAGTTGATCTAACACTAACTGATGAATTATCATTATTATTATTACTATTACTATTATTATTATCATCATTATAATAATAAGTAATATCATTACAATTATTATTATTATTATTATTATTATTATTGCTATTAGTATTATAATCACCACTATTATTATCACTATTATTGTTATTACTAGTACTACTACTATTATTATTGTTATTATATTTTAATGATGACTATTATTATTGTTGTTGTTGTTGTTATTTTTTTATTTAAAATAATATTTGAAATCTTGTAATGCTTGATATTAATAAAAAAAAGAAGAAGAAGGAAAGGACGGCTTGCTTTGTAAAAAAAATAAAATTAGTCACCTAATAATTTTGTTTAATTGCAAGATAACCTACAGGTGTATGTCTCCTAGGCGACTTTTGGACGGGAGACAACCACCCCATGTAATAAAGCAACCCTTCATTTTAACCTTGAGGGGTGTAACTCAACTGGTCAGGCTCTAGGTTTACTCCTTAGATGTCACTAGTTCGAATCCCACAAACCTGGGGGTCATTGGAGGCTTACATGATCATTAACTTCAGGGCCCGTAGAATTAGTCGAGGTACGGGCATGCTGGCCCAGACACCCACGTTAATACAAAAAAAAAAAAATAAGCAACCCTTCGTTTCGCAAAATAATCAATACTCATCTCACACACATGCAAGAATTCCATATGCTTTGTCTCTAATATGAGTTGTTTAATCAACCAATTTGTTTAAAAAGAATTGCATATGCTTTGCTTGTTTGTAATATGCTCTCTCTCACACACACTATCGAGTTGTTTCATAATTGCCTTTTTTTTAATTTTTTTGTTATTATTTATTTTTTTTGCATTTTTTAATTATATTATTTAAATAACTAATTTAATCAATAACTCGGATTTCAATTTTTTTTCATTGCCCACAACAAAATGCCGACCATAAATTTAGCAATAAACTATACAAAGTGTTAGAAATATTTGAAGGATAACATAAAAAATGGAACATGGGAAGCATAGTGGAAGACAAATCTCATTTATATAAATATTATTACTCTCCTAAGAGAGGAAGTCTCAATGGACTTGGACTTAGACTTACAATACTCCATACATATATTTATATTAGTCCATGATAATTCAAAAGACTTAAAAGATAAATACATATTTAATAGTTACATGCATATACCTAGGAGAACTAAAAGACACTTTGAATGAAGACTTCAAAATTAATTCTAACACTTCCCCTTAATTTTGAAAGTCATACGGTTTTTGAAATTTGAATTTTGATGGAGGATACTCTTACGAAAATTTTCAATATCTTCTTTATTTTTTTGTCATATTACATCCATAATTAATTTTCTAAAATTAACTTCCATCTTCAACTTGTGAAGATCTCTCTTGCATCTTTGTCTCAGTCATTCCTTTCATCATGGTTAGCTAATGACATTCCATGCCATTTCTTCAATTTGTTTTTCTTTAATTATTATCTTTGTCTGAACATGACTACTCCTAGCCATATTTCTCCTCTTATGGTTGTTGCCACAATTCTCTAGCCAAACATCTCTTTTTAAGATTTGGCTTTTCAAGTGACCATTCCATTTCTTCAGGCTGCTGCCTTCTTCTTGTCATGGCTCTTTGGCCATTTCTTATCTCTTGTAGGAAGAGTTCTCTTCTCTTCTTCATGTGTGGTCTCTCTTGTACCACATCTCATCTCTTGTGCAAGAAGTTGTTAACTTGCACTAAGCCTCTTACTTAGGCCTTTTTTTTTTTTAATCTCTTTTTGATGCAATTCAGGTTATTGCCTTCTTCTTGTCATGGCTCTTTGGCCATTTCTCATCTCTTGTAGGAAGAGTTTTTCTCTTCTCTT
>Ga0307514_10003602_pt1 | contig 14744 bp, 17 predicted proteins | sample 16_EM_MG_FD_203088 | JGI IMG/M metagenome (GOLD analysis project Ga0307514, IMG submission 203088) | Populus trichocarpa ectomycorrhiza microbial communities from riparian zone in the Pacific Northwest, United States - 16_EM | ecosystem: Host-associated > Plants > Roots > Unclassified | place... | reverse complement strand
ACATTCCAACGGAATGGGGTTGTCAGTTATTAATTGCGCGCTAACTCTCTTCAGCAAGGTGGTGGCGTAGCCAAGCCCGCTATTTATTGTACTATATATTTTTTGCATTATTAACTGACAACCCCTAGTATATCCATTTGATAAGGACTAAATATTTAGATCTTCCATGGGAATTTGAGATCTGGACAGTGAATGGTAGGGTTCATTGAAGATATGATAAAGAGTTGAGTCATACATAGAGAGAGGGTGATATGAGCCAGTGACAGCAAAGTTGGTGTTGATGGGTAGACATCACATGTACAACCCTCTACTGAAGTACCCAGCCCTCTGGGTCCCATCTGCATGTTAAAAGCACACATCAATGCTTGATCTAGCTAGTCTCAAACTGGGATATGCATGGAAGTAATCTAGAAATATGGAGATGGCCGACCAATACCCATATGGGTGACAAATCGATAAAGTACAGCCCGTACCAAACCTGCCAGCCTCTATGTGGTTTTATTACTACGTATTCGTATTTCTTAGTGATACTAGGAGTGATATATGTATATACAGTACATATCTCAAATCCTCAGTTGAATTCTAGATGTTGCTGCTGCTTTCTAGGAGAGACCCAACTACTGTACAACTGTTCTGACGCAGCATCTGTCACCCACATGCATAGACGACACAACCACGAGCAAGAAACGCACATTCCAAGTTAGGTTGTTGCAGGAAAAAAAAGTGGCATTGATGGTCAGCCTCTCAGAGTGTCACTGCTAATTAGTACCCTTACATGTACATTACAAATACAACTACCACCTGCTCTCAATTCCCTCCGGGGTGGGTGGTACTTACTAGGCGTATACAGTAGATACTTCATACAGATAGAGCCGATACTTAACCGCTATATCTGCCACCCATATAGTATATAGTATACTGGTACGTACCAAACTATATATCTCTGAATATATGTACTGTACATACACACGTTATACGTATCAACACTACGAACATTCTCACACTGGCACCTTCTATCCGAGTCTTTTATCAACTCTCCCTCTACGAGGGGTTGTGCAACCAGACTACCGACTCTCCACCCCACCACCGCCTCTCAGCCAAGCCCGGTGTCGAACACTTCACACTTCACACTTGCAACCCCACACACACACATTTCATACCATGCATGGACGTTGGCACTGTAGACTAGCGACAATTGCAATTGCAATGTGACCTGTTGACAACTAAGTATCGTATCTGTATCCATCACCAACTGGCATGGTATGCACCATCCGTAACATCACAGCACCAGTGACCGCCCCCGCAATTATTACTGGCATATCCCAGCCATCCCATCCCATCCCATCCCTTAATGTACATACCAGGTACAGTATCACACCATGCTACGCCGTGGAGGTATCCCTAGTAACCATACTCATCCATGTCATTACATACAGTATGCACAACTCCTGGATGACATCATACCACGTGTAGGTATCCCTGGTAATCATTCATTCATTACCTAAGCTAAACTACCGTACCTACCCCAGAAAAAAAATATCAATTCTTTTTTCTTCTACACAACGCGGCCCCAAAAAACAATGAAAAAAACATACCAAAGCGAAAACGAGGGGAAAAGGGTAGATATAACTAAAAATCAAGCCAATAAGCCAGAACAAGAAAGGGAAAAAAAAGAAAGAAAAAAAGAGACGTGCACTGGCATAAAAACTCACTGGCAATTGAGGGGAGCAGGGCAGGGAGAGGGGAGAGGAAGAGGCAATCGCAAAAAGAAAGAAAAAGAGGAAGAGAACACAGAAAAACCCATAGCCGTCTTCCAAACGAAAATGAAAGAAACACATTCTTTTTCAAAAGAAATAAATATATAATAGGAATGTAATCTATCTCCCCTGTACAAAGTGAAAGTCGGGAAAGAAAAGAAGCAGTACTTTAGTATTGACTACAAACCAAAAAAGGAGAAAAAAAAATCACAAATTCCATTCCCTGTAAATTTCCATGAAAAGTTTCATTGCGATCCCCCCTTCGAACGTCTCCGCATCCTTCAAAAAGTAAAACATGGGGAAAAAAAAACCAAATGACCTGATCCACCCATCCCACCCAACAGAAGAGGATTGCTGAAAGAAGAAAGAGAAACAACTCGTTAACCCGTTGCAAACCAGTCTATAACCGTTTTACCACTTGATCCACATATTTTAGCTTACTAACCCTGATTCCCTCACCCTCCTCACCTCAAAATACCATCCTCCCCCGCGATCCCCCCCGCGACGGCCACAACCCCTGACGGCGGTGCAACGGTTTGCTGTTGCACTGGCATAGGGCCGCTCCCGTGTGTTGAATGGGCTCGGTGGTATTTGAGCCCATTCAAGTTCTTATATCTCTTCCCACAAACCTCGCATTTATATGGCTTCTCCTTCTCCATTCCCAGTGTGCCTGGATAGGGAGTCGATGTCTCTGGGTTTACTATTGAAAGAGTCCCATCGCCGTTTTCTGAGAGGATTTGGTTGGTGTGCCCGTGCTAAAAAATTACTCAATCATCAGCTCTCCATCCATCCATCGAATAAATCCAAAGAGTCATACAGATTTGTGGTACTTCAAGCCATTTTGGTTTTTATAGGCCTTTTCGCATCCCACCACTGGACACTTGAACGGTTTATCCTCCACCCCTCCTATTGGAAGGCCTTGGACTCCTCCTACTCGTCCTGGAGGATTCCCGTTGTTGTTGTTCTGCACACTCTGTACACTTCCCAGTCCACCCATGCTGTATTTCAGATGCTGCATCTGTGCTGCAGTGACACTATATCCACCAGGGGTGTATAGCCGTTTCGCTGGCTCATCAATACATAAATCGCGAAACATGGTCTCTGACGTCAGATTAGCCTGGTGTTGCTGCTGTGGTTGCTGCTGTGGAACGGTTGATACGGTGCCATAAGCCTGCATATGGTGCGGGAACGCAAATTCTGGATGCTCCATCGTGGATGGTGTACCTGGTACCGATGAATCTGGCGAAAAGGCATTGTGCCCTATCAATGATATGGCATGTCGTGGTAATTCGAGGGTGGCATGCGGCATTATCGGGGTGTTGACCGAGCTTAACACGTGTGAGGGCGTACCTGGAGCGGACAATCTTAATTGCGGTGGTTGTGTGTGCCTAGGAGTGTGCGATTGGGCATGGGTGGGAGGTGGTGTTAGGTCCTCCCCGTCCATGTCCATCTCCCCAGCCGCCTCCGTATCGTTAAGGTCATCCTCGTCTCCTTCTCGTTGCCCGTATCGCCTTTGCTGCTGTACCTGGTGCTGGTAGTGACGCTGCTGGGAAGCGGCAAGCTGATGTTGCCGCATAGTCAACCCCAACCCCCCCATACCCGAAATTGGTGACGTGACCCCTGCCCCCCTTGATGCCTGCCCCAATAGATCAATATGGTTGCCGTTATTCTGTTGATGTGTTGGCGCTGGCTGCCGTGCAGTGTCGTGTGTGTCACTGGTGTCCATTCCTAGTGGAGCCATATGTTGTGACGCATGACACTCTTCGTAATGTTTGAGCAGTTCATGCAAAGACGGTAATGTGACATCGCAGCACGAAAAGTCTTTGAAAAATTGTGCCTCGAGCTTTGGGAGGTATGAAGATGAGTGGAAGGAGGGGCTTTGGTATGCCTGAAATGGTGATGTGCCAGTCATTATGAGGCTGTTATTACCAGTCAGCAACATCACCGTCATGAACAGCGCAATATGCAATATAAGTATGTGTGTCGCAGCAACAAACTTGTTGAGAGCATAATTAAACGCTGCCAAGTAGAGTTTGTGAAATCATTCAGAGAGGGCAAACATACTCATCCATCACCCAACTTTCTACACTCTTCCCACCCCAACTCATTTTATTCGTTAAGCTCCCAGCAAGATCTCTGTGTGCCATGCTTTCCCGCCGTAATCTCGAGGCATTCATTGGTATGCCGTTGCTGTGTGTAAAACTTCCAACGTGAAATCCATTACCCCCGCTAACGCCACTATCCATCACCATTCCATTTCCTGAAGCCCCAGCGGCCATCAAACCCAACGTCAGATTAGAAGCTCCTCCTCGGGAGAACTGAGAATCAGATTGCATGTTTCGGCTCGAAGGGAAGGTATCAATGGGGGCTGGCATAGTACTGTGTTGCTCGCACGTTGTCTGGCAAATTTCTCCCGAGATATCGAGGAAACTGCCCACTAAAAAAGCTGTCGGATAATAGGAAAAATCCCCCGTCGGAAACGTTGATACTCAGATAACTGCAATCTCGCTGTTTGTTGAGCTGAAGCGACCGGGGGTATTATTCGCGATGAGGATGCAGGAAGAGGCTGATCTAAAATCGGCTGAAAATTACTATGATGCAACGTCAGATACGAGTCCACGGGTCAACCGAGCAGCAGACACACCGCAAAGATGGATGGAGAGGATTAGTGGTAGATAGAAGTTTCTGTGATTGAGAATAGAATCAAGGAAACTGTAGTGAAGAAGAAGCGCAGGCCACACACGCTTAGGAGGTAGAGGCAATGGGGGGCCACGGCCAGAGGGGGATTGAATCAGGCTGGGTCAAGGAAGCAGCTACTGGGTCGGGTCTCGCAACAATCAGTGTCACAGGTGCCCCCGTGTCCCCAGTACGTGCTAAAGGAGAGGCGCACTACTTACTAACCACACAACCCAGGCAAACGTGGAGACGGATGCTGCGAAAGTGTATGAAGAATCGCAACAGGAATAGTCTGGCTTCTCGGGTAACGTGTTCTTCAGTGGCAGAAGTAAGCTTGTATCAATGTACCTAGGTAGTCGATTTGAGTTTCGGAAGCGAACTCGAATGCAGTGTGTGAATTGGCCACGGATAGCTCTGGTTTCTAGGGCTGATTGCCAGTGACACGGCCGGCAAAGTCGAAAGCTGACCTGATGGAGCACTCTCCGATGCAGCAATTTGTCGGCACAGCAGGGCTAGCTGTGGGTCTGGCGGGGCGTTATGCCGGAGACGACGGATGATTCGACGCACCGAAACCAAACTATTACTTAAGTTAGCGGCGGTCTCTCATAAATAGTGCAGCCCCCCGTTGGCTAGCCAGCACTGGAGTGACTGTAACTGTGAATCGTTATATATTCTATGCAGGGAGACCCCCTCTCTTTCCAATGGGGGGCGTGCAAGCAAGCAGAGCAATGCCCGCTGGCATGGGTAAATTTATGGGTAGGGGGGGGGTTTCTCACCACCTTTGAAGGCTGAATTCAACAGTACCACGGTTCTGTGTTGCGGAGTAATATTCTTCAAGGAATCTTTGTTTGGTGACGACTTTCTATTTGTATCGGATCACCGTTTAGGTGAGTGAGGCGGGGACCTGGATGTGAATGGGACGGTCGAGGGTCTGTGTGTATAGGCTGGGGGGGGGGGAGTTCGTTGTTCGTTGCAGGGAGGCACACAGAGACAACTGGAGCCCTGACTTGAGGTTGAATATTCGTGATCTGTTAGTGCGATGGTGAAGAGGCCAGGGTGCTCGAATTGGATTGCTTTTCCCTGCAGCAAATGCCCTGTCTGGTAGACCTGGACTGGTGGAGGAGCAAGCGTCACTTGACGTGAGTGCTGGCTCGCTGGGAGGGGTCGTCGGTCGTCGGAACGGAGTGGCACCAGTGTAACGTAGCGGGGGGCTGCCGGGTATGGGCGGAGTCGAGCTGTGACGGGGGGACCGGTGATATTCAGTATATATTCTACGAGTGAGCCAGTGCTGCGTAGGTACTGCTGTGCAACCAAGGGACTACCTAATAGCACTTGATGTTCAAATCACTGAATGGCAGCCACAATGATGGGACCAGAATTCAGGCAGCCCAGTGCTGGGGCTCTAGATACAGCTAGGTGGCAAAATGTTGTATATACAGCTCTCGATATATAGAATGTACCCTAATTACCTACCGTAGGGTATTCGTGAATGGGGTCAATAGCTCTCGATTTATGCCGCACCTATTGTCTCCATGATACACTTCACCTCACCTAATCTATGCCAACTTTTAGTAGGTTCTATGCATGCGATGCAAGTCATACGAGATTACCAGTATCTCGCCCCAAGCAACAACAACAAATTCCCCAAAGGGCCTTGGACCCGCAGCAGCTCGGACTCCGATGCGTGAAGTATAAATTAGCAGTGACTAGAAATAACACCATATAAGACGTAAGCTCTCTCTCATTCATGTTGCTTAAACCTCCGTGCCGTCAATGCTCCATACCCTCGTTACCTTACCCCAGGTCAAAGGCATTGCCACACAGGCATTGTCACACACCGGCTCTACCTTATGCGTTACGTACTCAAGTCTATAGACAGTAAGGTCGCGGTATATGCAAGTGGCTAGCAGGGGAGGGTGACTGTGGCGGCGTTGGGACATGAGGGTAATAAACGAGAGCTCAGCAGCGTCGAGATCTCATCGCGCACAGCAAGCAGGAGAGCTGCTGTGCTACTTTTAGTCAGGCCCACCCGCATGTACTGAATAACCTCATCCCGGTCGAGACTGTCCTTTGTGTATTAATATAATGCAAATACAGTTATGTAACGGTAATGTATAGTTAACTACCTACGATAATATGTTCGCCTCCAGGACACCACATTCTGCTAGCCTGGTTGTCCTTCTGTTGTAAGTCAGGAAATCCCACAAAAATTATGTGCTCCCGTGGAAGTAGTGATCAAGCATCAACTGTATGGTGAGACACCTTGGCCGACTCAATACGTATACCGCCCCATCGTCTTCAGTCCCCGCGCTATTGACGGCGACGATACCGAAAAAGCAATAGTTTCCGGCGAGATTCATGCAGAAGACTAGACCCTGAATATTTTTCTAAACTGACCTCATCCACAAAGCAGGTCATCCACTAACCCTGACTTCTTCTTCTTGCCAAATGTATAATTTCAAAGTGCTCACCAAATTACATTTCAAAACAAATAGTTACCCACGGGCGTAAACTCAGAATTCGTTAGTTGCTACCTACTCCATGTTACCTACGGCCAACTGGCATGCGCCGTTACCTGGTTGTTCCGTGCATCAAAGGGGCGGGAGCGGGGCCGTCTTATGAGCCTAAGGCTCCAAAAGACGTATAGACGCTAAAAAAAAAAATTAAAAAAAATAAAAAGAATCTATACCACCATTGTTACGTACTGCACGCACCATAGCCTGACCCAGAATTTCAGAAGGTTCCGCCAGCTGCTTTTCGCGTGGCATATTCTGTTATATAGTAGTTACCATCACACTAATCCGTTTTTGAAACCTCTCTAAATACCAATATATTGGGTTTGGTTTCTACACAAGTTATTAGGTGCGGCTGCTGATGACAGTTGCTCACGATGTCCATGTCAATCGCAACGGAGAACTCTTTCTTGCTACATATCTGCGTCGCTCAGCGGCTTTGCTTATTGGAGGGGTATGGCGAAGAAACGTTTCATAAATCTCGGCATGTGTGCCAGAATGCTGCCTCTGGCGATTCTATCTTCATATCTGACAAAGCAGCCCACATGATGATGTACGAAAACGAGTACGAGTACATGTGACAAAACTTCCAAGGACCAGGTTTTGACACGGTTTCGACTGGTCGGTTGTGCGGCCTCATTAGGGCAGTAGTACGGCGTTCTACATTCTCGGCAAGTTTCAAGGCATTCTCTTCGGGCGCCATCGATTCATGAAGTGCGGAAAAAGTAATTGTATCTCTTCTCTCATGATTGAACGACCGTTCCAGGCTCGCAATGGTCCCTCCCATCCATCGCGCCGGCCTTATGTCCGATTGTGAGTGACATACATGCATGTTAGCCAATCATATGCGGTATCAGCCATCGAATCACTGTGTGTGTTTGGCCATGCTTAGTACATATATGGAAGGAGGCCTACTATGTGAATACCAATCACCCCCCACGATATATGCATATGCGATGTGTCAACATTATTCAATCTCCTCTGCAATACGCGCCCAGATTCAGGTGGGGGCGGGACATTTACTCGACAAAACCTGCAGGAGAAACATGATACCTAAGTGTAGGTCTTCTGTGAGAAGACGTAGGTAGGGAGACCATAGAATACGTTACTAGAGAACATACTTGGATTTCATGTCGTGTCGCTTGTGTGCTCTTCATCAAAACATGAAATTAGCCGAGGGATGAGCATTTCTTTCCCGTTCCCGTCCGATTCCAAATTCTGGCAACATATAACGTGCCTCCCCCAAGAGGGGACGTCAGAACAAGAGCTCTTTGGGATAAATCTCACCTCCCTGGGCTCATGTACCGTTCATGCCAGGAAATAGTTCTTCTAGAAATATTTTATAGACGACCGTCTGCACTCTGCAATTCACGATCACAGGTTCCTGCAGTAGCCTAACTCCAGCCGCGGTGCTTGTCCGCGGAATTCTGATCCGGCAACAATCATCGGTATTTGCTTCTGATACCCGCCTTAATACAGGGGATAAACAAACCAAAGCTAAATATTTCAGCACCTTCATATGGCCCGAGGTCTTCAGGGTGTGGCGACCCCATGCAGAACACCAAACATTCGAGGAAATGAATGTCGGCGAGTTCCGGCATATTGCTAGTCGATTTGGTTTGATGTTGGGCGATTTAATGTCCGACATTCCGATTACTAGCCAACAATTAGCCTCGTAAACGCCAACAATGAAATTGATCCCTTATTGCATGTACTTACATCCTCCGTACTGATCGGAGGCCCAGGCATTCAGGGGCGGGGTCTGATAAGCGATCCTGCGCAAGTACTTAAGTAGCCTCGCTTCCAGTCTCTGGGTTATATAGTTGTTTGTGTTCATCAGAACTAAGTCCAAAGCATGAGACTCCTGGTATTTTGCACAAACTGAACTGTGGCTAGAGTCGATGGGGCATCACCGGATAATCGGGACTTTCCAGTGTACCTCGGCGTAAATAGGTATCTCAAGCTGTCAACAGGCGTTGAAATGAAGAAGCTACTCCGGTATTTCAGTCGTGTCAGGGTAATTTTCTAATCTTTTATACATCAAATTAATAGGTATCAGCCCAGTGCAACGACTCCAGGTAGTCTGGTTGGCACAACAATCTGGCTTAGGCCCCCAACCACAAACATGAAGGGGGGAAACTATAGATTACCCATAGTCCCGCCTGCCACATAAACTTACATTACTCTCGGTTTGAGACCGGAAATGTGCATGATATGTGATGTGTTGTATCATAACGGCCCACTTTAATAATACACATGTACCATGGACAGCTTAAAACTTTGTATCTGTGGATATCAAACAACAAACAAGGTATCTACGCCAACTGTTAGGAGTTCAAACCTCCCCCAAGAAGTGCAATAACAAACTTCAGATGCCCATATCAAACCATTAATGTCGGTGAGTTCAGAGACCAGCCAAAGAGGCAGTATTAAAGTCAGATTAAAACTCATAGGGACGAATGGTACTATGTGCTTCTCCGTAGCAGTAGCAAATGGTAGTAGCATATGTATGCGCATGTGCCCAGAGGAAAAAGAGGTGTGATATATATAGCTCATATAGACAACCTCCATTCAAAATCTCTTCGCAAGGAAAAAAAAAAAAAAAAAAAAAAATAGAAAACATCCCCGGCAAAAACATCAAAGAATTGAAAACGGGAAACGTTAACAGGTGATATAATGAGAGGAAGAAAAAAAAAACCTGAATGATGCCCCCCTCCCCAAACCAGCCAACCATTAGTAGCATAACAATTCCAGAAATGACAGAAGCGCAGGACCCCAGAGGAAAGTTTGTAAAAACGACAAAATCACAGGCGCGAAAGACAGACGGGAAGTAGAAAGTCGGAAACAAAGAGACTCGAACATGAAATAGCTTGAACATAAAATGGCAAACGGTGGTGTAGACTGAGTTAAACGGAATATGTAAAAAGATGAACAAGAAAAAACGATCGACAAAGAGAACCCTCTCAAATTCTTCCCCTCCCCCCCACTGTATGCATGCAGGATATAGTGGTCGATCGGTGCAAACAAATGCGTGTGGGTATCGAGGGATCTCGCAGCAGTTCTAGACGCAGGTACACGACAAAGGCAGAGAAGTGGAAGAAGCGAGGCAGGAGAGAAATTCTAGTATAACAGGTAATCAAACAGCAGAGTATGATATGATACTTTAAAACACAAGGATATCGAGCTAAGAATCCAGAAAAAAAAACACCAAACCCAACAACGACCACAACACGACACGCATGCACTGGTAGAACATTTTCCAGTTCTTAATAGACGCAGTGATACTCAACAATACAAATAGCCTTGCCCTACTTCAGCCTACAATATTCGAATGCCACTGCCCATGTAGTATATTTTCGTGAAACATACTCAAACACTTCACCAGTGGTATATGACGTATGCTATTTGTTCCCGTTGACACGTCTCCGCCTGAAGAAATCCATGACTCTCCTGGCAGCTCCACTGCTTCCCGAACTTGCTGTTGCTGCCCCGTCGACTTCGTAAGCCTCAGTGAACTTCCGATTTTTCTGTAGTACCCCAGGTCTCTTCCTTGCGTCCTCGCTAAGTCGAATAGGTTGAGAAACCGTGGCACTGTCTTGAGATTGCGATAGTTCCGGCGAAGGTATGTTTGATGTCGATTGAGGGAAATTTGGTTGAGTACTAGTGCCAGGAGCGGATGCAACTGCTAAAGACGCCTCAGAGCCAGATAAGCTTCCGTTATGAGCAGGACGAGAACTAGGCACACCAAGTTGAGGATAACTAGACCCACCGCCGACGACTTGTTGTTGCTGCTGCTGATTATCCCACCGCCTCTGCTGCACCGAATTCCCACTTGCACTCCTACTCGGCCGTCTCTCGTGTTTGTTTTTGTCACCCGTCATATTCCGAAGTGCGTAAAAGGGTGGTAAAAGACTGAACCTCCTCGACTTGGTCGACGCTGACAGTTTCCCAGGCAGGGAATTGCCATTACCTTGATCTATGGAAGCCCTAGGACTCTTATCACCTCCAGCTTGTGCTTGTGAGCCACCTCCTAAACTACTTGGCAGGAGCCTTCCGAGAACACCAGCAGACGTTCCTGTAACTGTATTTGCCCGTTTGTGCCCTCGTTCTTTTTGGGCCAGGGCTTCCTGAGTACTAGGCCTGCCCTTCGTAGGAATAGGACCAGGCATGGGTTGAGTACTTGGTAACCCGATAGAGCTAATTTGCTCTGTATTGTCAGGTATAGGAATAGGATTTGATATGATATACGGTTTGCCCGATTGTGGTTGCTGTAGCTTGCCTTGCGCATTGGTTGCTGTAACTGAGGGTGCCGGGACTAATCCACGTGAGTATGACCCACCACGAGAGGACAATCTGTTTGATGCTCCCGTTGCGGAACCACTGGTGGTTGGTCTAGCAGTTGAGGTCTGCACCTGTGGTTGTGGCAATGGTCTGCTACCACCAACAGGTGCATTGCGGTCCCTGGTACTCGGCCTACGGGACGGTGTTTGCGCCTCTTTGGCCGGTACAGTGGGTGTACCTTGAGTAAATTGGGTCTGAGGGTGTTGGTAACTAACAGGTCTTGTCTTAGTTTGCGGAATAGGCAGTCTAGAAGAGATCTCTCCGGCAGTTGGTGGTCTATCAGTGTGTGAGCCTGCACTCCTACCAGCAACACCTGCAGTTGTGGCAGCTCGAGCCATGTGTGAATCTGGTTTTGGAACAATGAGCTCCTTGGTAGTTTGCCGATCCTTGGAGTGGCCTTGTTTTCCACTGTCTGTTGTACGGGGGGTATCCGCTGGTGTATGCGACTCTCCCCTTCTAGTCTGGCTCGCGGGAGCCACATATTCGACTTGAACGGTCCTTCTCTTATTATCAACTGGGACCTTTTGCTGAGTCGGCTGAGGCACATGCTCATGGTGTCCCCCATGCCTACCACCAATTCCACCAACGATGGTCGCATGTGGATGCGCGGATGTTGTGGTACTTGGCTCTCTGACTGATGCTGACCTCGTTAGGTGTGGGACTTCGGAGTTCAGATCTACGTCAGTAATAAATGGTTAGCAAGGGGTTCATAGTATCAGAGGATCTAATACCGTACCATCATTGACTGTAGTATTGGAAATGTCCTTCTCACTAGTTGTGCTGCTTGTGATCAAACCAACAACATTGGCGAATGGGGCCAGCCAGCTATGCCTCGCAACTTCAAAGAGATCTGCTCTCTTTCTTGGATCTGGGACTAGGATTCTCCTGAGCAAGTCTCGAGCATGTGGCGAAACATATTCTGGAAAAGTCAAGGGCGTTGACACAATGTACTTATACAGCAGGTTAATGTTGTCCCCCTCAGGGTTTGCTGGATCATCGTCAAAGGGTAGGTAGCCAGCCAACATAGCATACTGCAATAGCAAGTCAATATCGCATATCAAATTTCACACTCAAGAATGGAACATACCAATATCACACCGCAACTCCAAACATCGACCTTGCGTCCGGTGTACAGCCCATCACTGACAACCAATTCCGGAGCAGCATAACACGGACTACCACAGCTCGTTGCCATCAAATCTCCTCGTCGTTTGATGCCACCCTTTAACCCCAGTTCGTCCCAAATACCTCCATCCCCATCACCTTTTCTTGGGACTCCTTTCTCCAATTCTTTCAATACTTCGGCATCTCCCAGCTTGGACTCTAATTCCTCACCAAGCTCATCATTAGGATCAAAAACATTAGCAAATCCAAAATCGGTGATTATAATATTCCTGTTCCGGTCCAATAGCAGATTCTCTAATTTCAAATCTCTGTGAACAATGCCCTTTTTGTGAAGATAGCCAACACCGGACACAAGTTGAGCAAATAATCGACATGCAGGAGGGTCTTTGAGGAACCTATGGGTCAAGATGAAATCAAAGAGTTCTCCTCCCGATGCATACTCTAGAATGATACCAATATGACGTTCGGTCTCGACCATTTCATGCAGTCTGACGATGTTCGGGTGGGACAAGGTTCGCAAGATGGAGATTTCCCGGTAAATTTTCGAGAGTCGGCTTGGGTGTGGCTGTAATGTATCTCGTCGGATAAGCTTAATGGCAACCTTGAATCCAAGATCAGTTAACGTCGACTGTTTCTGTAAATGAATAACGATTACCTGTACACCTCCGTCCCGCCTCCAGCCCAATTTCACCTTTCCAAATTCCCCCTCTCCCAATGTCTGACCCAAGATATACTCTCCGAACCTGGTTTCTTTTCGGCCCCTACCATCACGCCTCTCACCTTCTGGGGCACTCCTGCTTCCACTACCATTGGTACGAGATCCATTGCTCTCGTTCCGCGTTCCATTGGTTTGAGTATGATTGGAAGTGCCATTTGTGTGTCTCCGACTTCCATCGTCTCTCTGACTCTGGCTGGTACTGTTCCGTCTTTGAGGCACATCAGACGTTGTTGCCGGTGCTGCTGTCGCTGAAGACGGTGCGCGTTTCGTTCGTCCACCATCAGCATCTCGTTCCCGTTCTCGTTCCCGATCCCGATCACTCCTTCGCTCCCCAGAGCCTGGGGCTCTCTCACTTGCACTCCGTGACCTCTCGGCACGTGGCTCGGAGTTTGTACTCATTCCTGGAACTTGTCTCTGTGAACTGGTCCTCGGTGGTATCGTGACCGGGGATGGGGAGGATTGATAACTTGGACTATTCGTCGATCCAGTGGGTGGTGCGCCGGAATATGTAGTGGGTCTGGGCTGTGAGGGTCTGGATGCTCTTTGTGGGTCTCTGGATGATGATGGGCTAGATCCTGATGGGCCAGCTACTGCAGTTGGAGCAAGAGGTGATGCGGTTGTAGCCATCTTAACGTGGCAGGTAATTAGGGAGGCCAATCCAAGGACGGGTGGGGATTATTAGAATTACTATTAGTGTAGAACGAGTGATGGGGTCACCAACGCGAGTTAGTGGACGTATGAGATTGGTTAACAAGGCTGACGAGACGAGACGTTATTGTTGTCGGTAAGTTGGCGTAGAGAATGCAAATCCCTGTGATCTTCTTCCCCTCGAATCTTGAGGATGCAACAAACAAACGGATTGGGTGTGCTTCGGGTATTTCGGGAGGGCTTATCAAGGCTCGTTCGGTCCTGCAAACAAATAACTTGAGAATGGGTACTCCAGAAACGCGAGAACAGCGAGTTGAACTGTACACTAATCACTGCCCATCGAAGACCGCTGCAATCCACCCCAGAAAACGCGGGCAGCTAGCCGTTGAGGTGAGTAACCAGGGGTGACGGTGCCGGTAGGCTTTTTTGTTTTTTTGCTTGTTGATATTGTTTATAAAGATCGAATGACGGAAGTTGTGGGGGGGTTCCTTGGATCACCGAGCAGATGTGGATGTGTTGCTGCAACAAATGTGATTAAAAGGGGGTTTGGGCCGGTGTTTTCAAGCGTCTACCACAACTCCACCAAATTTCGATGTGACAACGGCGCTGAGAACGCGACAGATAGATCCCTTGATGATAATCAGGACGGTCGCTAATACGGCGTCCTCCTACAGCGGTTCTGGTGTTCTCGGGTGGGTCCCATTCACACTCTTGAATTTTTCAGGTAGAGGGGCAAGCACCACGCGAGGATTCGTGTCAGCAGGGTGGGATGAGAGAGAAAACAACTGGCAGGTCTCGGGCAGTGCGACGGGATTCGCTCTTGGGCTAGCTAGCGAGCGGCTCGAAACAATGACAGCGAAGACACCAGTTCTTGCTTGATGCTAATGTTTTCAGGTGGACGGACGGGGCTGTCTTTGGGGTGTGGGTGTCCGAATATCTGTGTGGTTGATTGGCCCAGGGGGGGGG
>Ga0307514_10003601_pt1 | contig 14745 bp, 18 predicted proteins | sample 16_EM_MG_FD_203088 | JGI IMG/M metagenome (GOLD analysis project Ga0307514, IMG submission 203088) | Populus trichocarpa ectomycorrhiza microbial communities from riparian zone in the Pacific Northwest, United States - 16_EM | ecosystem: Host-associated > Plants > Roots > Unclassified | place... | reverse complement strand
AATCAGCATCCACATCCTCTCGCTCAACCAGCAGCCGTACAACAGCTTCGTGTCCTTCCGCCGCTGCCAATGCCAGTGGTGTTTGGCCATTGTTGTCCTTTGAATCAGCATCCACATCCCCTCGCTCAACCAGCAGCCGTACAACAGCCTCGTGTCCTTCCGCCGCTGCCAATGACAGTGGTGTTTGGCCATTGTCGTCCTTTGAATCAGCATCCACATCCTCCCGCTCAACCAGCAGCCGTACAATAGCCTCGCGGCCTAACTCAGCTGCCCATGACAGTGGTGTTCGGCCATTGTCGTCTTTTGAATCAGCGTCCACATCCTCCCGCTCAACCAGCAGCCGCACAACAGCCTCGTGGCCTATCGCAGCTACCAATGACAGTGGTGTTCGGTCATGCTCGTCCTTTGAATCAGCATCCACATCTTCTCGCTCAACCAGCAGCCGTACAACAGCCTCGTTGCCTCTTTGCGCCGCCCATGACAGTGGTGTTTGCCCACTGTTGTCCTTTGAATTGGCATCCACATCCTCCCGCTCAACCAGTAGCCGCACAACAACCTCGTGGTCTAACGTTGCCAATGCCAATGGTGTTAGGCCATCGTTGTCCTTTGAATCAGCATCCACATCCCCTCGCTCAACCAGCAGCCGTACAACAGCCTCGTGGCCTCGAATAGCTGCCCATGACAGTGGTGTTTGGCCATTGTCGTCCTTTGAATCGGCATCCACATCCCCTCGCTCAACTAGCAGCCGTACAACAGCCTCGTGTCCTTCCTCCGCTGCCCATGACAGTGGTGTTCGGCCATTGTTGTCCTTTGAATCAGCATCCACATCCCCTCGCTCAACCAGCAGCCGTACAACAGCCTCGTGGCCTAACGCAGCTGCCCATGACAGTGGTGTTTGGCCATCGTCGTTCTTTGAATCAGCATCCACATCCTCCCGCTCAACCAACAGCCGTACAACAACCTCGTGGCCTCCCACAGCTGCCAATGACAGTGGTGTATGGCCATTGTTGCTCTTTGAATCAGCATCCACATCCCCTCGCTCAACCAGCAGCCGTACAACAGCCTCGTGGCCTTCCTCCGCTGCGCATGACAGTGGTGTTCGAGCAGTTCTGTCCTTTATATTCCAACTATTGTCCTTCCCTAACTCATTCACGTAGGATTCCAATCCAAAGTAAGCTGATGCATGTATTCCGAGGAACTTGAAGTCGAAATCGAGGTCGTAGACACACACATCATTGCACAGAGCCCGGTACAACACCGGGAGGGCTACATGAGGATACTGACGTCCACTCCCAACCCGCAGAAGCCTCATCGCGAGCTTATCAACTTCGTCACTACAACCCAGTTGGCCGGCATATTTGCCCCAGTTGCGAGCAGCGTAGTCAAGGAACCAAAAGTTCTGCAGCCGCTTATCCATTTCACCTTCGGTTATACAGTCGGCAGCCAACTCGCGGAAGTTGAGATACGTCAAACAAATCTGAGCAGCAAGCCTGTGGTGATCAGGGAAATATTCATTGCAACGGTTCTCACTCTTAAAGTATTCCTCCAAGGTATAGTGAACAAACCCAACTGTCCTTGCCTCTTTGTCTATGATAACTAATCCAAGGCAACAGTCCAATAAACGCTTTTCCGTAGGAATTTTGTCCTGATCTAGGTCAGTATTTCCACGTTTGCCTTCCTCCAACACTACCGCAAGTGCATGCTGGAGCTCCTCCAAGAGGAGGGGTTTAGTAGCGAGACGCAGCCACATCAGGACTCGCATCCCTAGGTTGCTGGCAGGATGAGGACTGTGGCTCGATTTTTGTATCCTCACAAGCATCCCCGCATAGGCATGGCCAAGGTCCTGTGGCAGAATATCTAATGCCTCCCGTCTTGCTGCCTTTGTCGGCTGCTCGAGGACCATCCTGATATGTAACGCAGGAAGGAGAAACCTAGGAATTGAATATGCACATAGTTAGCTATGTCTCAAGAGACATATATTCCTTGTATCACCACCAGTGTAGACTGTTTGTCAACCAAAGAGCATGCACCCTGGTAGGTTATTTGATAAACCCGTAACACGGATATGATCCCTATGCCCAGCGTAGTATATCAAAAAAAACCGCCTCAAAGCCTTAAACTGATTGAGAATATAGGCTTCAAAAAAGATGTGCAGAAAACAAGTAAAAAACATACATTCCACCCGCCTTGCTTATAATTGCTTCCAGAATTTCCTCCCTAAGTTGCTCATTCATATCGCCTGGGTTGATACTCATATCTTCCTCGATCTCGTGGATCAAAAATCCTCGAATATCCTCTTCATCTGCTGCAATGCGAATTGCCTCAAGTTGTACTTGGAGAGCCCCGCTGACCTCTGGTTCTATATAAGAGCGCCACGTGAGAAATATACGAGCAGTGCCAAATTCAGTTCGAAGTGCCTTAAGTAGTGTAAAGCGAGTACGATGTTCCAGTTCATCCAGAGCGTCCAAGCAGAGAAAAGTGCGGTCAAGCTGTGGTAAAAGAAGTTTTAACATTTTTGAAATATCGCCGGTCTCCGCTCTTTGGTTTTTTTTCTTGATAGATTCCAGTATGGTAATAATAGTCTCTGGGACATAAGGAGTGGTGATAAGTAGGTGCCTCAGCACACTGCCCAATATATTGACTACGGTTTGGCTCGTTTGATCTCGATAATCACAGTAGACATAGGCAACATTTGCTTCTCCATGTCGGGTTATCAGATCATCAATCACAACGGAACTAGACGTGGAGGTTAGCAACCAGTACCTCTCTGATCCAACTTAAGTTTGAGCACTGGTACCTAATGATCGTCTTGCCGGCGCCAGGTATTCCAGAACAGCATAGAATACGGCTTGATATATCTACATTACTGTTGTCCACCCATCGGAGGAACCGTGGGTGCTGTAATAACCATCTCCCGCTACCATCGTAGCGCTTGGCACGCATATCCTGGTGTCGTTTTGGTGAGTCCAATTGGGAGAGTACCTCGAGGAGCTTCTGTACCCTTTCCTCTAGGGTGCGGCTGGATTAGTACTTGATTGTGATTCTAGTATATTAACGGCATTGATACCTTCTGCTTTTGTAGTGTAGTTTGCAATCTCTGCTAGATCATTAGTTTCAGTCCCGAGCCAAATCCGGAAATGCGGATATGCATCTGAGTTAAATCTAGGGAGAAAGACAAACATAACGTAACAGTAAAAAATATATACACACCATTTAATTTGCCAAATGAGAGGACCGCTGCCTCAATTTGCTTAAGAAGACTGTGCATCTGCTCAAGTTGCATAGAGTTCCCTGCTCAACCATCAGTTCATTAGACCTTCGTATCAAAGGGATCTCTTTTACAAACTCTTGATCCTGTCCATAGTAGCTATGTCTGCACACTCCCGAACATACTTCTCCGCTCGGGAAATATCGTCAATGAATGGTTTAAACTCATGAACGAAAGGCCGCAGCATGTTGCCTATTTTTGTTATTGCTGTATATTAAGCCATGGTCAGAACGAAAGCATCACGCACTAAGCCACCCACGCAGACAGCCACCCACCTGTGTTGGAAAGGTCAAAATATTGGCGTGCTTTAGCGGAAAAAACCAACACGGCAGCATAAAACTCAGGCAGCGCTGAATCCAGACTTTGTTGAAGGCTGTGTGTCATCTGGTCACTCGCCAGTGTGAGTCCTATCTGCACCGTCTCCACATACACATTGGCATAGAATTCGCATATAGCCATCTTCGAAAGAATAGTCTCTAGAGCAGCTTCCAGGCTTTCAATAGTTTCTATATGGTTCAAAGCAACCTGGCAGTGTCACTAGTTAATACTACATAATATATGAGCATAGAATCCCAACTTACCTGCAATATTGTTTTGACGCCTGCCCAGACCAACGCTGTAATCGCCGGACTGTGCTGTATTGCCGTGTCCACAAGCCTCTCATAGGTGCCGATAATTTTTAGAATTTTCCTCCACCGATCGGTCCCAGGACCTTTGCCACCCTGGTCAATAGACCTCCGCAAATCCTCAACAGGACTACTGACACCAGCTACCGATTTAAACATGGGGTTGGTGGACTCGAGGGGCGGTAGCTTCTTTTCCTTGAGCCTCTCCTGGGCTAAATCAAGTGAGCGTTGCCAGATACGTTCAATTGGAACAACAGGCACGGGTGTGGTATGTACTGGCGCACGCACAACACACGGCTCCGGTGATGGCGTGGCAGGTGGTGTCGGCGTTGGTAACCTGGAAGTAGGGATGGGTGAATTGCCCCTTGCTGAGGAGGATCCCAGGACTCGCGAGCGCCAACTCTGTGAAGACTTTGGTCGCTCCGGGTCCTGATGCGGGTCTTGGGAGCCGGGTTCCAAGCTGTCGGATCGTTGATCCCTTGAATGGGGGCGCTTGCGGCTTGGAAGCCATCGCGGAATTTTGGGCATCCTAGTGCTGGTAAGTGTGCTGGTTATGGTAATTGCTTGCTTTAAAGAAGTTGTAGATGTTTTGGAATTGAGTGGAGTAATTGATGAATACAACCCCGCAGTGCTGCAGCTTATCAGGAAAAAGCAACAGTTTTCTTTTCAGCGCAAGTCGAGTATCTCCCACTACTGTAGGTACAACATGTCTAGCGATACTGCTGATTCCGAAATTTTGGATGGTTTCGAAGCTGGTTTCGGCGCTGACTTTGATGGTGATTCTAGGTTGTTTTGGACACCGATGTCTAAGTTGATTTGAACGGTGATTTGAGAGGTGATTTGAGCGGTGATTTCCTGCGTGATTTTGATGATGGCTTCGAGGGTGACTTGAACTCAGGGGCTGTTGGGTGCTGTGTATGCTGTGTATTAGGTACCTACTCCCTGCGCATCCGATGCTGGCTGCTTTGTGCTGGTGATCCTGGTGGTGTTTTTGTGACTGTGAGCAACTTATATTCCAGCTAGAGTTGCCCTTCGCCACCGGCATTGCTACCGATATTCGTACCCTGATTTTTGCAGCGGTTTCTGGCGGGAGGAAGTTGTTGTAGTGAACTCTGGCTGGGCTATTCTGGGTGGGCTATTCGGGAGGTATATTAGATCGCCAGCATTATTATGAATATAGGTAGGATTCAGAGTGGAGGTGGGTATACTAGCAGGTGTAGGTATGAAGGGGTTGCTTTGAGGCATGAATATGGCAGAATCGATCATTGTGGTAGGGGCGATATAGTGAGATTGAAAGCCATCATTATTGGGGTTACTGAAACTAAATAGGAATACTCGTAAGAAGTCACGGGGAAGTACAGTATCTACAAAGGTCACCGGATGCAAGGATCACTAACTGAGGAAAAAGAGCTGGGAATTCGCTGGGAAGCACTGGACCCATAGCATACAAGTCTATAGCGAACTATACGATAGCTCGTCTTGATTGAATACATTCTGCTTTTATGTCTTTAGCAAAATCCCTCCATTGTAATCTCTCAGGTTATGAGCCCGACTAAAGCATAAGAACGGAACTAGTTGACCGCTTCACGGAGGGATATGCATCCCCAATGACCATGCATCCCGACGACCCTGCATACCAATAAATGGGCTGGCCCCCGCCTCATAGCCTAAGGCTCCCTTCGGGGGAAAGGCGTATAGACTCAAAAAAAAAAAAAAATGGGCTGGCCCACGGAACGCCAAAACAGGAAATTCAGGAGGCACCACAGACCGCTAGATACAACCCCACCAAGCCTACCAGAAACCCAGACGTGCCACCCATCGAACTAAAAATGTTGGCAGCTTCGATAACTACGAAAACTACCTCCAAAGCAAGAATCCAACAGTTCCTGAGTAGTGGGTAAGAAAAGAGGTCAAGAACTGGGCAAGATACCTACGACGGCAAGGGGAGGAAGCCGTACCTAGCGAACGGGAGAAACGAGTACCAGTGGAATACCCGTGAAGCAAACCTCAAGCTCCAGGTCAAGCAAGGTCAAATACCGCTGTCCGGAACCAAGAAGTGGGAAAAGATACCAGATCTCGAAGAAGACGCACCTGAGGACGTACCATCACCAATGATCACCCCACAAGAGTACACCTCAATACTCCGTGGCGGCAGGTGGCCAAAAGAGCCATCTCGGAAATTCGAATTCAAGCTTAAAGCCGCCTAAGGATTCGAGGGGTGCATAACCTCAGGGGGCGCACCGCGGGGTGGATGGACGGCCAAAGGTGGAAAGGCACGACCTGACCTGCCATCGGTTCGATCCGACCAACGAACCAGGGGGGCCAACACCCTGACCTGACTATAAGCAGAAGTGCAAAGCAACCCTTGCGCTATACCGTATAAATGAGCACTGAAGCTGAACGAGCACCCCCGACCCCTCTATGACGCAGAGAAATTATACTTTATTTATACCTAGTTGTATAATAAATATGCAATTAATATGTTATTGTATAAATTATATTTTATTTGCATTTTCGCGCCAATAATAAAGCACTTTTTTGGCATTTTATTTGCATTTTATTTGCATTTTATTTGTATTTTATTTGCATTTTATTTGCATTTTATTTGCATATCTTTTGCATTTTATTTGCATTTTAATTATACTTTTTTTGCACAGAATGATCATTGCCAAGACCCTAGGTGGGCAACACTTAGACTAGATTACCTAAGGTAATACTTAGACTAGATTACCTAAGTCTGACATAGGTATTGTAGTCCATGTACATCCCTATACTATGCATACGATGTCTGGTGCCTACGTCTAGTGCCTGTAGTATGAGTGTGCTCCCTTGGCCGAGTAGTTTGTACTTGGTCTTGACAAGTGTTGTCTTCGCAAGAGAAAAGCCCAGAGTTCGAGTCCCAACTACGCCACCAAGTTCTGTAATTTCCTTATCATTTCTTTCAGGGGTCAGGAGTCATGTAGTTAGGATTTTCATAGGTTCGGAAGGCAGGGCGTTTATGCAGCGTATTGTTCCTACATAAACCCAGACCTTTAAAGGCGCGGGAAGGATCCGTCTCATAGCCACGGGCTCCCACTTGAGGGGAAAAGACGTATAGACTTCAAAAAAAAAAAAAAAAAAAAGTGCCTGCAGTATGCGCACTCGACTATTTTTTATGCTGAATCTATAGAGGTGCTGAACAAAAGTCCTTTCCCCTTCCTATCTGGGAACCTGCATATGCAGGGATATGCCTGCATGAATACTTGGCATATGCGTGGCATATGCATAGGTATTCACTCATATGCACGGGTATTCACAGTGCTATGGCCTCCCAACCATCAAATCATTAGGTGTCTTACATTCTTTTCTGGCCCAACCTCTCAATATAAATCCTTCTACACTATGGCGCCCTCCAGATATCAACCCTTCCCCCTACTCACAACCCTTCAATCAACTCCATAACATCTTCTATCCGGTATATTGCCTGTCTCCACCCCTTCAATTGCCTATTTTAACCTTCATTACTCTACAAGACCTTTAATCGAGTACCCCTGAACCTGCCGATCGACCACCCCCAATTGAAATATTCTTCGATATTGTGTCTCACGCTCAGGCGGTGATCTTGCGATCTATGGGAGAAGCTCTGGGTATTATCCAGCAGCAGACTGGAATAACTCCAAGACATGTCCGTAATCTCTATAATGGAGCCCAGGAAAGGGGGTAGGTTCCTGGCACCTTATTGAAGATAGAGCACGTTCAGGATAGGGATCGACATGGGAGGAAGAAAAAGATCACTTCAGCAGTGGAGGAGGCTATTGTAGATGCAGTTACTAAGGATCGATATGGTCGGGAGAAAACACTTGTCCAGCTTGGCTTACAGTTCAATATCTCATCCTAGAGCGTATTTCGAATTCTCTGCAAAAAGAAATTCCGCAAAACAAAGCCCACAAGGAAACCCGGTCTTACCAAAGATATGAAAGTGGCTAGATATCTCTTTGCCAAATGATATGAATATTGGACGCTTGAAGATTGGAAGTCTGTGATATGGACGGATGAGACTTCTATGGTGTTAGGCCAGCGGCGAGGTAGTTATCGAGTATGGCGATGTCCCAATGAGCGATATGCTAAATCCTATATCAAAGAACGATGGAAAGGATATTCCGAGTTTATGTTCTGGGGCTGCTTCACATATGACTTCAAAGGGCCCTGCCATATTTGGAAGACTGAAACCGCTGCAGAGAAGAGAGCTGCTACTCAGAATATCGAATGTATGAACCGAGCTATTGAGCGAGAGGCTAAGGCTGAATAGGATAAAAAAATGGCACTTAGAGGCACCAGGCCAGGTCGAAAGCCACGGTGGAGCTTCAATGCAGATAATAGAGTATTTGTTTGAAGCTCTAAAGGTGGCATTGATTGGTACCGATATCTCGACTGTATTCTTTTGTAGAAGCTTCTTCCTTTTGCTAATGCTCTTAAGCATGCTGGTGTCCCTAATGTTGTTATTATGGAAGACAATGCACCATCCCATGCATCTCAACATCACTGGCCACACTTTGATGCTGCCAATATATAACGACTTATCTGGCCAGGCAACTCACCTGATCTCAATATGATTGAGATTTGCTAGGCACATCTCAAGCACATAACCATGAAGAAGGTAAATACTAGTACCCCCCCCCCACATCAGCAAAAAAAATCGTGCGTTGCAACGCACCACCTGTCCTTGCAACGCCACTGTCCCGTTATGTTCGTTCCTGCTGTTGCTAACGTCCCTTCGTCTTATGTCCATTCTCAATTACTCTGCACGTTGATTTTGCCCTGCAATGCCCGACGTCCGATCCAGTGCCCTGGCTATACCTACTCTGCCTTATGTCCCATCTTAATTACCTCCTTCCATGACTTCTTGTAAGGAAGACATGTATTTTCCTAACATATATCTTTTCCTTACCCTGAAGTCATGTGAGAACCAGGTGGAACATATCATGTGGCCTCCTGGAGACAAATGTATTTTCTTAAGAATCAGATTAGATAGAGATCATGTGATCTATTTTCCTTATCAGTTATTAACTAAGAAAGAGATGAGTCAGAGAATAACTCAGAGGAATGACTCACACAGTAAGTCACAGGATGAGTCACAGGGTGACTCAGAGATGGAAAGCTATGACATTATTACTTAGGTAGATCCCTGCCCCAATGGGGATTTAAAGGGATCGCCTACCATCAGATAGCTTTTCTTTTCATCATCAGTTTATTCAGATAGCAACAAATACAAGAGATCAAACTGTTAAAACCTTTGTGCCTCTTGGCACAATCACCTGATCCCTTACATAATCAACTATCTCAATACAACTATCTTAAAGATTACATAAGATAAACTTATGCTTAATAAGTCCTTATAAAATCTTAAGACCAAACCTTTACATTTTTTAACATCAGAATCTCTTACCTAAGGAGAAAGGACTAATCACTCTTACCTCAGCATCTGGTCAGCACAAGCCTCACTAGTGAGCCAACCTGGTAGCAACTCAGTATATTCAAAACCAATAAATACAACAAAACAAAGACCAGATACAATAACAAAAGAAAAAAGGAAACCCAGCTTTCCCAGCACCAAGAACCAAAATCAACAAGAAACCACAAGACTACCAGAAACCCAAGACCAAAAACCCACAGTGATCACACAACAAATATAACAACAAAAGAAAAAGGAAAACCCAAAAAACCCATACAAGACAACAACAACACAGAAACAACAACAAGAGGAGAAAAGAAACAACAAGAAAAGGTCACCTAGGAACAGGTGCCTGACAAAAACAACCAGGAATACACCCCCCAGAAGGCAAGTCCCAAGGAGCCTTCCTTGAGAACCTGGCCTTATCCAGGAAGTACTCCTCATCCCAGCCCCAACCAGTCCCCAAGTCATACTAATACTTGAGGGTCCTATAGACCTCCCAAGTCTGGTTCTCCCTGTAGTGCTCCATCCAGCACTGCACCACATACCTGGGTGTAAACACCCTCTGGGACCAGGGGACATCCCTCAACTTCTTACCCTGGTGCCTCAACACATGGCTACCCCACACAAACCCAGCAGGAGTCTTCTCCATCTTCCTCCCAACCACCTTATCCTCCTCACCCAAGGAAAACCTTACCCTCTTGGGCTTCCAACCCACAGGCCTAGAGCCAGAAGAGAGAGGCTCAGAAGAAGCCTTACCCCTCTTAACACCTCTGTGTAGGCTGGAAGGCCTACCAACAGGAGAAGGACAGAGGTAATCAGAGACCTTATCAGGATCAACCCAATTCAGTCTCTTCAAAACCCAGGAATCCTCAGCTGTGGAAAACCTGACAGACATGTCTGGACTAGAAAGCATCAGTAAGCAACTGTTTGGAAGCAGCTCAACAATTCCACAGACACCTCAGAAGAAACAGGAAAACCCAAAGAAGAACAAAAGAGGAAGAAGAATCGCAATGGGACCAGAAGAAATCCAACAGCTTAAAGGAAAAGCAGCCCAAACACCCCAGAGAACAAGACTGAAACTACAAACTCAAGAAGACCCCAAAGCAACAGCCAGAACACTAGTAATCCCAAACAAAGGAAGCATACAAGGGGGAGAATTCAGAATACCAAAAATGAATGACACAGAATGGGGAAGATACAAACCAATATGGGAAAATCATATGGACCAAGCAATAGTATACTGTGTCCTCAACCAAAACATCTTCACAACAGAAGAAAAGGATATTATCCTAATAGGGATATTCAACTATATGGCATGGAACACCATAGACATATGGGACACAGTAGAAACCCAACTCAAAGAAACAATAACAAAATCAATGCCTGCACCTCACTACAACCCAGCAAAAGGAATACCATGGTTGGCAAAAGAATGGATAAACATAGAACAATACCTACAAATAGGAGAAATCAAAGAAACAATAACAGGTGAAACTATCTCAATACAACTATCTTAAAGATTACATAAGATAAACTTATGCTTAATAAGTGCTTATAAAATCTTAAGACCAAACCTTTACACTTCTCCTTGCAACGCCCGATGTCCAGTGACTTAGACTTGCAACGTCCTATGTTGATTGACTTAGCGAAATTTCATCTCTTAACTCACTGGCTAGGTATTGCTATTGTGCCATTACTCACTTGATTTCGCACAGGATAGCTAATAACTCATACAGGTCTTGACTACACATAGCTATTTACTCTCCTGCTACTCAGCGGCTGAGGCTGCGATTTCGCCAGACATAGATAATAACTCTCCTATTACTCAACTGCTGGGGTAGCACTTTAAGCAACAACTCTCTCAGTACTTGGCGGGTAGGGGAATAAACTCACTAGTCTTAGGTATCTACTCTGCCACTACTCACACATGATAGCTAATAACTCTGCTAGGACTCACTGGCTGTGACAGTGATTTTGCCAAGCAACTCTATTCACTCACCCAACATCTACCAGCTATGATACCGAATTCACAATTACTATATTGGGATATTGCCACATATTGCTGGATATTGCCGTCTGGAATTTCGAGGTCTAATTTGGGATCAGTTCCATTGGATGTGATGAATCCGACTGATCCGGGGGGAGGTTGGGGAGGCTGGGTATAAGACAACATGGCAGGAGGGTGGATCCGATGCAAGATAGTCACAGATACCACTTTTCTGCTGGGACTTAGAGAATTTGAAGAGCCTGGTTAACCTAGCACTTGCCCACATCTCTACCAGCACTCTGCCAGTACTCACCAGCTGTGGCAGCTATTTCGCCAGGCATAGCAAACAACTCTCCCAGTACTCAGCCGGTGGGGGAATGAACTTGCCAGACTTAGGTAACTACTCTGTCACTAATCACTAGCTAGGGCAGCAATTTCGCACAGTATAAGCAATTTCGTACAGTATAGCTAACAGCTCTGCTAGGACTCGGCAGCTAGGGCTATCAGATCGGTATTTACTCTCCTGTTACTTGGCGGCTAGGGCAGCAATTTCGCACAGTATGAGCAATTTCGTACAGTATAGCTAATAGCTTTGCTAGGACTCGGCGACTGTGGCAATCAAATCGGTATTTACTCTTCTATTACTCGCCAGCTGGGGCAGCAATTTCGTACAGTATAGGTAACAGCTTTGCTAGGACTCGCCGGCTGGGGCAATCAGATCGGTACTTGCTCTCTTATTACTCGGCTGCTGGGGCAGCAATTTCGGACATTATTAGGAATTTCGTACAGTATGGCTAACAGCTTTGCTAGGACTCGGCGACTGTGGCAATCAGATCAGTATTTGCTCTCCTATTACTTACTGGCTGGGGCAGCAATTTCGCACAGTATGAGCAATTTCGCACAATATAGCTAACAGCTTTGCTAGGACTCGGCGGCTGGGGCAATCAGATCAGTACTTGCTCTCCTGTTACTCGGCCGCTGGGGCAGCAATTTCGGACACTATTAGGAATTTCGTACAGTATGGCTAACAGCTTTGCTAGGACTCGGCGACTATGGCAATCAGATCAGTATTTACTCTCCTGTTACTCGGCGGCTGGGGAAATGATTTCGCTGGAAATAGGTATTAACTCTCTAGGTACTCGCGGGCAGGGGCAGCAATTTAGCACAGGATAAGTAACAGCGCTGCCAGCATTCGGAAAAAACTGGTAAGATCATGAAAGCACATGGAATAGGGGAGAGCAGAAATATGCGTTTTATGAAATATGCGTTTATTATGTAGATAGATTTAGATAGAATTTGCATAAAAATGGAAGCGCAAATAAAAATATATGCAACAGATTTAAGAAGCGCCAGTGGCACGGATACCGCGAGTGCAAAAGTATCAAATGTGTGAGCATTGTGTGAGCATAGGGAAAGGAACTGTAGGGAGCGAAGGAATTAGGAATGGTAGCATGAAGGGAGGGGAAATTGGCAAGGGGGATGTGGGAGCGGGGAAATTGGCAAGGGGGATATGGAAGAAGACATTACAATAGGGGATATGGGAGTGAAGGACGTTGGCAAGGAGGCACGCTACGTCCGATAGCCCAGGGAGGAGGTCCGTTGGGGCTGGCATTGTAAGAGACAGAGCGTTGGGAAATGGTAAATAACGGAGGGTGATTCTTGCAACACGGAGTTTTGTAAAGTGCCGTTGTAGCCCCAGCGAGGTCACAACGCAAACCATTTTTTTTGCTGATGCAATCCCCCGATATCGCGAACATGTTGCTGACAGCCGAAACAGGGGACCCTTACTTCCCGTACGGCAGCTGAGCAAGCATGGAGGGATGCATGGCATGACCTTGAGCAATGGAGAATTCAACATTGAATTGAATGCATTCCTCACCATATCCAAGAGGTCATCAGACTTGAGGGCGGAAATGAATATTCTGAGGGACATCTTCCTGTGAAATGCGATAAAGAGTATTGGATTGCAATCTATCATAAGAGGCAGCTCCGCATTAGAGAGATCAACCACGTTCATCAGAATGCATGGTCACTCTTCCAATGTGCCACTGCTGGATTGCCAGCTAAGTACGTTGCGCATCTTAAGTCTTTGTTTGGCATTCAGGAAGCTGCTGATATGGAGGATCTTAACACTGATGAATGGAGGCATATGCCGGAGACTGACCAGATTGTCAGTGTTGATCCAATGGATATCATGATCTCAGCTGGCCGCAAGGAGCGTAACAAGAAGGCTCCTAGAGATGGAGTTCAGAAGCACGGGAGGCCTCCGGCATACAAGGTGCATTTCATGCTACCATTAACACCAGGTATAGGTTGAGAAGGGGTGAGGTGGGATGGGTATGTGAGGTGGGAGTATGTGGGATAATTGTAGCTAGTACTCCGTAGTTAGTGTGCATATGCCAAGGAATTGTATGTGCATATGCCAAGGAATTGTGCGTGCATATGCATGCATATGCAGGGTTCCCAGATAGGAAGGGGAAAGGACTTTTGTTCTGCACCTCCGTACGGAGGTACAACTTTTTATCCTTCCTATTTGGGATTAGGGCCTTGGCGGCATATATGCGGTATATATGTACATATGCGAATATGGCACTGGCATATGCAACAGCTAGTATACATACTAATCACTTCAGGGTAATTTTAGAAAGAAAAATACATGTGCAAACAAATACCCCTATTTATTTGTTTGGGGAGCTCTGATTGTAGCAGTTCACCTAGCGTGCATTATTAAAACATCTGTTCCCCACCACACTAATTCCCCCCCAGTTGTCTACCTGGCCCTCCCTCCCCTTCTCCCGCTTCTCCTGCTTCTCCCGATATTGTTGCTGTTGCCGCCTGTTACGAACACACCCTAACCCTAACGGTAGAGCACGTCGGGACATCAACACCAAGACGGGGCAGGCACAAGAGGGTGTGATTAACCGGCTGCGACAGTGGTGGCAGCACAGAGCGGAGGGACAGAGGCGCCATGGGAGGCACGGCAGGTTAGTCTGGACTACGCCCGAACAGACTCGGAATTCATGGCAAGTATATATATTAAATTCAGCTAGATACTAAACGGAGTATACTAGACTGACAAGGAAGAAGGAAGACAAGGCGGGAGGCGAGGTCCCAGAAAGAAGGGAGGGAACAAGCCCAGGAAACAAGACCGGAGACAGGAACCTGAGACAAGGTCAGGAACAGGAGACAAGGTCTGGAACAAGACTGGTGACAAGTTGTTGCGTGAAGAGGAAAGGAAAAGAGAACTCAGGAATGGGGGAATGGACGTATATTTATACGTCCCAAACATCAAGACCCCAACAGGACAAATACACGCTAACACATAATCCCAGGTTACTAGAAGATTCTATCCCAACAGCGCATTCCCAATAACTGCGAAACAAGATACAAGGATGGGAAATCACGCCATGGGACAGCAGGGAATATCGGA
>Ga0307514_10003600_pt1 | contig 14746 bp, 15 predicted proteins | sample 16_EM_MG_FD_203088 | JGI IMG/M metagenome (GOLD analysis project Ga0307514, IMG submission 203088) | Populus trichocarpa ectomycorrhiza microbial communities from riparian zone in the Pacific Northwest, United States - 16_EM | ecosystem: Host-associated > Plants > Roots > Unclassified | place... | reverse complement strand
GGCCACTCATCAAGGGACCGGTCTAATGATCACTAGACCGGGCTAGTGACGAAAAACACATCCTTGGTGACTGGGCCGGAACATATATATCGCCATACTTGAGTATCATATGTTGATATATCGTCATGATTCAGGGTAACTATCAAAGAGGTTTCCTCATACCAAAAACATACCACCAGCGACTCAAGCCCCCAAATACCCAGATGTCAATACTAGAGGCTGGTGCCCGCCGGACTAACCTAGATGCACCTTTCTATACAACTAACCACTTCCTAGGGCCAGCCTCACACCCAGTTTTTTATCATTACTCGTATTCAATCTATCTAGACTATGACGAGAGCTCACACCCAGTTCTCAGGCTTCCAGCTGACAAAACGCCAATGCAGCAAATATCATTTCTAACCTATCGTACCTAGCAGTACCTATAGCCTACTGTACTTACAGCATCTATAGCTCCGCGGTGTCGTGTACCAACCCTTGTATTTGCCCTTTCCCAGTCCAGGGCTTACGAACTAGGGTTGGAGTCTATTTGCGGGCATAGAAACATTAGGAATGATTCTCCTATTCCCCGAAATACAGAAACTCTATTCCATAGTGCTAGCTTTACCTAAAGCTCCATACATAGTGTTAAAATCCCAGTAGCTGTATTTGGAGCGTTTTATATAGTACGATATTAAGCAATGCACAGTCAATATTCCCTAAGTTTTGGGTTTTGTTCCAGTGTGATGTTTATGGTGTAAAAATGAACTAAATGTCATCAACTTTGTGACCATATTAAAAAAAATAACAGGACTCAAGGCTTCTGCACTTTTTAATGCACTGTTACATACATAGAACAACATTGGATCGCTGCCAAGACAATCCTGGAGTATCTTTCCTGTCCCTTTGGCCGTGGGCCACTCTTGCATGAATAGTATTGTTCTATTGTTTTCCATTGCCCTGAACAATAGATTTATGCCATTCATGCAAGCAGCCCAAGGGATAAAAATTTGTATTTTTTTAAAAGTAATCATTAATCATACAAATTTGTATGATAGTCTACTTCGGAATGTTGTTTTCACGTGGTACTTAGAATGTAGACTCTAGAGCCATACTCAGAAACCCAATTTATTCAGTACCTACGGAATGGCACTATTAACATACGGAGATCATAAGCCTTGAAACATATCAATTTGAGCGTGACTAAAGTTCAGTACGAAGAGTAAAAACAATAGGATCTAGTAAGTCACGCATGGGAGTCATCGATCCTTTGCTGTAAAACTTTTGACCTGTAGCTTACAATTTGATTTGGAGGCTGATATCCGTATTACATATGGCTGGTGATAGACCAGAACCATCAACACTTTCTTTTAGCCTTCCTCTTACTGTACTGGGGCGGTGCTGGAACACAATGGTTTTTGAACCAGTTGGGGAAGCCAGGTAGGTGCTACTGTGAGTGGCATCCGTAACATTGCCTTGAAAAAGGCCACAGCTTGGCAGCTATCTACTCTCTATGAAAAGAGAATTAAAAATATACGCCCTCAAATCTGAAATTGGATCTGTTTTGCTGGAGCTAATAGAAGGTGCCGGCACCATACCTCCAGAAATTTTCTGGACTTTTGCAGCTATATTCACTGGCAGCGTTTGTTGTGAATAATTACTCCGTACATTCCATGTCCGAGGTATGACCTGTATAAATTGAGTGTAACTGGTCAGCTAGTGCCGCGTTCGCCAAGCCTATGTATCAGTTGTACGGCACCATCTTATACAGCGTATATATGACCTTATATGGATAATTTGGTCATTACAGTTAATTGTTCAATACAGACATCAAGATTCTGGTGTGCAGCTTACATGCAGCATGCGACAATTCATCGCGGCCCCGAGTAGTCAGTTTGTGAACAATCAATTATCTGCAGCGTGTGCATGCAGCAATAGAGTACGAACTAATGTTGGTTGTTATGTAGTGTGGTTGCTCTCGTATGGGGCCCCAAACGAAGGCATGTATTTAGAGTGCCGTTGATATCATCTCCAGAGAGTGATAGTTTATAGCGATAACTAGCAAAGCTAAAATATATCTTTATTTTACCTGTTCACACAGATTAGCACCATTCCTCTACTCGTAACCTTGTAATCTTACAGAGCGATATTCCAGTTTGCTTTACGTGGCTCTCCGTGGATGAAGCCACAATCTGCTTAACCCGCCTCCGCAACATCTTCTTACAAATCCCAAACTGTCTAGCTACTAATGTAGTACCAATCTGAACTTCCCTATCACCCTCATCCATTCGAGTCTTCTATAACATAGAAAGAGCTTTCAATTTGACCTCTCGAGTATAGGATATCTGCATTTCCCTTGATTTGCGTATGAGGTTCAGAGAGTTGAGACTTCGAGGCTGTGAGCCACCGGTTTGCGTTATGGCCAGGGCGTGGATATCGGTAGGCATATTGAATTAGTATATTGACCAAAACAATATTTTTTTTTTTTTTTGGAGTCTATACGCCTTTCGACCAAAACAATACATCATAAACTTACATACATCTATGTAGTGTACATCGTTCTCTATTTCTATGCAATTGTACTGGATACCGTGTCTGAGACACCATGTCGGGTGCTTGTGGCTGGGGGTCTTAACCATTAGTTTTTGCGGGATAGTGGCTATTGCCCCATTAAATATGTATAAGGGAGATATTTGGCATGATTTGCATAAATTGAAGGAAGAATGGGGTGAAATACCTTCATTACCAATGGTTACTGGTCCGTCTCATAGCCCATGGCTCCCTTCGGGGGACAGAGGTATGGACTCCAGAAAGGAGGGAAATGGTTACTGGTTCATTTAAGTATGGGCTCATTTTTTTTTTTCCAAGTGTTTCTTTTATACTCAGTTTCAGTCAGATGCTCACAGATAGGTCACCATGCTATAGAAGCACAATGCGAAGGGTGGCTGCCTAGACTATCAATGATAGTACGTAACGTGGCCTTCATAGCAATTCTTTACTTCTTTTACTCGACTGAGTACGATTGGGCGAGTATATATGGGCCTAGGTTCATAATATATATCGGTAGAGAATATATCACTCCTCCTGGTGTATCTATAACTCACAGGGTATTCAAACCTCAAGGTATCCAACCAAAGGGAAGAGAGTTTGTTTTTTATATGAACTTGCAGACATTCAAGACCTCGGGGGTAGTGCTCCGTCTGCTATGACTACCTAGTAGACTGGTTCGGTACTAGCTGCAGCTGTAGTGCACCAGTCGACTTGCAATCAATAAGTGACCAAAGATAGTCTGACATCATCAGCTTATAGTTGTACTCTACGTGTGCTATCCCCATGACCCATGAGCTGCACAGTTAATGTTTTAAACACCAATCCTATGGACCCCAAACCGGAAAAATTAATAAAAAAATCATATGCTTTGGTTGTTAGTTCGAACCACGGCCGTCATGGCCGCCACATGCAATCTGTCCTGATACAAGACTACTAAGTGTATATTTCTGCTAAGGTAACTAGGTGATGTGGCTACACTCCAGTCCTTCCTCCTGTATCCTATCCTCAACTACCAGTAATGTTACATGCCAGTCTACCACTGTACCACATATATTTGCTACAAATAGCAACCTAGGTTGTCAAGCTAAAGGTGGGGCATGACGCTACTCTACTCAAAGTCATCCCAAAGTACTTACAGCCGCATATCATTGAGCCGTTCTGGTTGATTTAGAGTTTCATTTTTCTGTTGCTCGTTGATAGAAGAGAAGCTGTGGTACGAATACATTGGAATTGCAGAACTGCTTATGTTTTGTGCGGTATGTCATTGCATGCCTAGGCCGCGCTGCAGATAGTTGATTTTCACAATCTGGTGTGCAGCTGCAGCATGCTGTTGACAATTGGCTGGCTGTAAGCTGCAAGCTAGCAGTGCAATAATTCACCACTGTACCGAGTATGCATCTAAACTCTCCTACTGCAGATACGTCAATATCGATCCCGACCCAACGCCACGTAGACCGTATAACAATTGAATAGCCCCTGCGCAATACATATCTCATCGATTGAAAAGCAACTTAGGAAATGGAGATGACATTCAATGGTGACGGGAATGGGTAACGGTATTCTAGAACTCCATATCTCCTCGCCTCATGATGACATTGCAATCTATAGGGCTCAAGGCATCCACAATATCGCCAAGCTGTAAATGGTCCTACTACACGATAAGAAGCAATGTATCTGTCGACGTCATACCGGTACCATTGTGAGCATCATAAGGACATATATGTAACTGCACGTGGTGGTCAGGAAGTTCGATGGCTCGGTCAATATGCACATGTGATAGCCGTGTGGTCTGTGCCCATAAATCTCCCACAATTGTGATCCTGTTTAGTAGATACCGATTCAGCCTGACACGTGTTTGTGAGCTCCAGATTTGAAGGTTAGTACAATTTGTGCTTCGGCTCTCATACAATTCCCAATGGGGTTCTTGCGTGGTGAAACTGATAACCTCTGCCGTATCACATTCTTGGGAGATAAATATCGTATGCTCTGTACTAACCAAGGAGTTGTCAGGTAACAAATAAAGGGTATCTCTACGCGATATGTACTACGCAAGGACTCGACCCCACATAACATGTGTGCATTCTATAATACGCAATACGCACCTATGCATTCGGTAGAGTATAATTCGACCCCCCTGCCTGTACTCATTTAGATGATTTGTATGTATATACCAGCTTATTAGAGTATCTGTGCATGCACCCCCAAATACTAACAGCATTATTGATGCCAAAGGCACTGACGTCGACCCGCACTTTTTTTCTTTTTTTGAGCCTATACGCCTTTAGGAGTGAGACGGCCCCGTTCCCGCCCTTGGGTGTACCCATGGAACAACAAGCTGCATAAACGCCCTACCAATGAAAACCCTGACCCTGTCGTAGCGGAACAAATCAAGACAAGAGTACTCAGAGTACCATTCCATTGCATATGTATATGCATGTACAGCTTTAAACTTTAGGCGATACTCTGAGGTACATGTCAATTACCGAAGCCAACTTTAACGTTGAAATTGTAGTTCGTGACCGCCTAGGGGCCCCAAGCTTATCCAGACACAGCGAACAGACCACTTAATCATATTAGATATCGATTTCATGGGCCGAAGCATTTTCACTTACAATATGACCAACTAAACGCTCTACCGTAGGGCATACAATTACAGCTGAGCGCTACTCTGTAACCCAGTATCTACACAGGTATTGGCGCGGCCGGCTCCGGCCATGCAGGGGACATGCCCATATACACATTAACCCCAGCGCCAGATAGGCACCCCATAGTCTACATAGGCTGAATGTGATCAATGATAACTTAAAAAAAAAAAGATAGGCACCCCAATATATATTGGCCACTATGTTCGAGGTTCTACTAGGTACATATAATCAAGCCGTGTCGGAGCCTGAGCTTGGTTCAACGAAGATACCTACTGCTCGCTGGGGGACCTAGGCCTGTACATCTAGTCTGGGTCGCCTATTGCCCCAAGCCTTAAGACAATGTCAGCTTTACGAGCTTCGGCGTTTCTAGCCTTGTCCCTGTTTTATAAATGCCTCCACAGTTTGTTTCTACTGAAAGCCGTCTGCAGACTGGCCTCACAAATTTAAAGGTCTGGTCTCACCAAAAAAACATGATTTCCAGCAGAGCATCGTTCCCTTATTCTGGTGACCGGGTAGATATCTACCGGAATTGCAGCAGAATGAGGCGCGATTTCAACCCCAATTTGCGGCTAGTGTTAATTGATGTACGAGCCGTTTGTCTGTTTGTTGCGATACTCACACCCACCGAGCCTTTGGCAATTACTTAACTCGAGTACTATAAGAGTTCTCTATCCTTGATTTCCTTTCATACTTACAAACCGACCGAGCCAAAAGGAAATCATGCCCTTCCTTTAATTAATCTTGAGATAGTTTACGATGCCATACGCCTCACTCACCAGAAGTCCGATTCCTTACAATGGCCGTACGCATATTGGCATTCAAGCCCTGCCATCTATCAACTGACTGAGCCAAAAACGAAACAGAAACAATGCCATTTATGACTGCGCATTCGCAACATAAAGCAATACTATTTATGCTCGGCAAGAAAAAAACTTGAGATTTTTATTGGATGCAAATTTTGAGGTCAATATCTTACTCAAATCACATGCTGCATCACGTGCTGACTGAGTTTCGCCACGTTTTGATTTAGGGGAGCACTTTACAACTAGTTAGGCAGAGAGGCTTTTAGACCGAGAAGAATCAATTGCGCAAGAGTCAACATATCAAGGTCTTGATATATTTCGGGCTAATATCAATTTTCAAGATCACCTCTTCCTCCTATGCAATACGGGAGCACTGACTTTTTTTTTGGGGGGGGGATTCATTAATCAAAAGCAACCTCATGCCCTTCGTACCCCGAGAGCTTATAACTACTCATTGAAAAGGGTATCAATCCCACACATCAACTCCACCACCCTTTGAATGAACATATTCTGTCCCCCACGAATTCGGCCTTCAGACACTGCAATGTCTACCTCATGGCGGAGAGGTTCGTTGTGAGGGTCTATTCTGAGATGGCGAGAGAGTGAGTAAGGGGATGAAAAAAGTAGCGTGGTATTTTCTTGAGCCGTCGAGCTGCCGGAATGAAATGTGGAGTTACCGATTTCAGGCGAGTCATACGCCGTTTTACTGGGATAATGTGGGAGCCCCCCCCCTGGGTGCAAGTTCGAGTCTCTGCTTGTGGCTATCTCCATGAGAATGGCGCCGTCTTGGAAAGAGACTAGAAAAGAGGGTGGGTCTCCGAAATTGGCAGACTGAATCATTGGTTGACCTGGTAGGTCTGGGGCTTCAAGCGTTGGTGAGATTTCGTTTGCTGTGGATGTTTCGTAGAGCTTGAGGCGTCCAGAATTCTCATTAATTGAAGGCTGTGGGGACGGGGTAGGCTCATTGTCGATAGCGAGAAGTGGAAGGACGCCTATTGGCTGCACATGCTCTTGGAGGCCTGGGTCAGTGGAGGTTATGCTGAGATCCACGACTGAGTGAGGCCTGCTTGACATGATGTGTAGTCGTGATCAGGATTGTTTTTGAAGGTAATGTTGTGTCTCTCTACCCCCCCTGAGCCACAGATTTTCGATTATCCAGGTGATAAACGGAAGCCCCGGGGGAGCCACCGAAGTATATAATTCGTATAATGAAAGAATCTACAGTGCTGTTCCAAAGCTGACATACAAAGTTTGAATTATGCCTCCAGCTTTAGACCACACGAAGTTACAGATATACTCTTAAAAGCGTTCATCACAGAAAGGATTATTTGAGGCTCGACTTTTGGGAGTGAACAAGGTAGATATGGGCTGCTGATTAGCTATGTGTCGTTGTAGAGACTTGCCACGTACAGCACCTAGCGGGGTAAACCACTGCTTGCATTACCCTATGTTATGGAAGGTCGAGCTTGGAGGTCTCATGAATCAGACTCCATTACTAAGGCACGAAAAAAATCCCAACTCAAGGAGCGCCTGTCATCATATTTTCCAACACCTACCAATAGTTCCCTCTCAGTATAAAGTCTGTGAAAACACTGACGTGGTCCTGTGAACAGTACTAGCACATGTCGGGGGCCAGGGGCTATGAAGGGCTCTGCAAATTATGAGCTCTTAAGTACAAGTTAGGGATTTGTTATACTGATATGGTATTCCACCTTGTGTGACTGCCCATCGCCGTCATGGTATCCTCGAAACTGATATTTTCAATGAATAGATATAGCTTTCATCACCAATTTGCGATCTCTCTCTGGCTTCCTGTTTCATCTATACATGAGCAGGTGGTGCGCGGACTTCAACTAGAACCCCTATCTAAGGAGTATAAGGATGCATTCCATGATCACTATGCTGCGGTGGTGCTTATGGTGATCATATCTTGACTGAGAGGCACCAGTCGTATATACAATATCTCGAATTTTCATTGGGCGCTTGTTATCCACTTGTTGCAGGACAAGGCCAGCACGGATGCTCACACAATACAGACAGGGCATCTGGGCAAATGGATTAACATTAAACAGCCCATAGCGCACTTTCCAGCCCATCAGCACATCGAGAATCGCATCTCCCCGAATAGCCCTCTAGGCCCAATAAGCAGATCACGGAGCAAGGCTAAAAGAGAAGAGCTACATACACGTCATACCCTTAAGACTCATTACCGGTCCACGATATATGCACTTCATCTGCATGGTGCATTTGCGAATTTTGTTGAGGACGCTGAATCCAGATTCAATTGGTTTTTCAGTAAAATTGGATGCAATGCGTTTAGGTTGAGGTTAATGAACTCTGCATTGCCAGGTGGTGTGTCTCCACAAGGAAATGACCAGTTAAAATAGATTTTAACACTCGGCGGCGGAGGTTTCGCCAGTCTTTGCTTTATGGCCCCTTTCACTTTCTAAAAAATCACACGTCAAACTACAATTTCGAAACACGATCTCGGGACACGTTGTCGAGCTTTGACGGGCACTTGACACAGGTTCCTGACGCAGGTGGAGGTACTACAAAGGGCGATCATGGGGTTTCAGGATATACATAAGAATCGAAAGGGGTTATACACTGGAATTGCTTCTTGAAAGTATAGATCTCACCACTGAGACGTGCTCACCATACGGCAGGAGCTGGCGCAACCTCCACGCTGAAGGTGAAGCATTAGTGGCTTTGCTGATTTGGAAATCGATATTCTAATTTGTTTTCCAGCGTTTTTCCGGGTCTTTTCCGCTTTTTTCGGGGGAGTGGATTCCTCCGGAATCTGGTGGAATATGAATGGAGTTTTCCTGGCAGTCTTGCTATGGCAATCACCAATTTTTTCCCGACCCCCTCAGTTAGCAACAGCTCAGATGTAGGTTTAGATGTCAGTGAATTAATCTACCCATACACTTTCTGGAGACTCGTCTACTCCTATCATCCTCTGCTATTATTTCTGCAACCACAAATGTCGTCACGTAGAATAAGAATCTTGGCCAAACAGAGTCTTCTCCTTACCAGAACTCCTTACTATTCAAATTTACTGAAGGTACCCTCAACGATCTAAATAATTTGATTCTCACTAGTGCCAGTTCTTATATATCACAAGTCCTATTGTGGGATTAGTTGACTATTACGGGGTTTAATGATAGGATACTTACCCTGACCTAGGTCAAGTAATGGTACAAGGTCACAATTGTGTGTGAGGAACTACTTGGTGTTTTCGTTCCTAACTCAGAACGCGAGACCTATCGCCTAGCGTTTTTCCCTCCTGTGCGGAATTTGAACTATATATTTTACAAGATCAATTAATATAACAAAAAACCTGGTAATGTAGATTAGGAGTGGTTGACAGCGTGGGAGAGACTTTTCTCATGTTGATGATGTCAATATATATATATATCGCATGCATACAAAGTTAGGAAAGTTCTAACGACATACCGGGAAATAAATAATGTTATGGAACCGCCTCTACTTCTCCTGCATTAATATGGCTATCAATTCACCCAATCCCCCCTTTCCATCCCACATCGCCATCAAGGCGGAAGCTCGGTATGAGGTTAGATTGGAACACCTAACAAAGCTGAGGCGCCATGCCGGTGACTTGAGACTCAGGAACTTCTATAAGGTGATCTCGGTATAACAACTGCCAGTGATAGAGGGTACCGAAGTCTTTACCAGATATCTGAGGGGACAAAATGGAGATTAGTCTTGAGCCGATGGGGATCAAACTCAAGAAGAATCAATTCAGTGGTATGAATGGCACACCTTTTAGCCAAGTTTCCTATCTGCTGCCATGGCTCCACTCATCAGACACCAGTCAGGTTTCACAGAGCACGGTAGGACTTCCTAGTGGCATGTGCTGGTCGATATCGATATCAGGCAATCACGATTGGCACTACCATCTCATGATTGGCAACTCCGATCTAGCCTGCGGCCGCATACTGGGTACGTGGTGTGAATACGGTATATTGCATACAATCGGCCAGCCAATTGGCCAAGCCCTCATAGTAGCAGAATAGTAGTACACTTCTTAAACTTCGATTCAGCTTAGTACAGTATGTAGGTACTATTAGAACATGGTAAGCATGCAGCATCACGGGGTCTGCAGGGACACGTGGTCGAGGAATAATTGCAGGAATGATGCAAGGGGTTGTTGGCAGACGGACGGAACAATTCAGGATACCGAGAGGGAAGATATCAAGCCCCATTTTCTCTTCAAGCATTCCTCTTCTTAATACAGTACCGAGTTACTTGACTATAAGAAGTTGTCGATATTCCTCCAAGCACTCTATGTATACTCATAGCTAGTGGAGACTCGTTTCCCCGTGTTATAGAGCTGGGGGGATGTTTCCTCGTACGTGCTACTTGTCTGTATCGAGGTTAGCTAAGTTCACAAACCTCATTTGCAGCACCTCCTGTGCTTCGCCGCTCACCCCAATCTATTCTACTGGTGCGCATTCTTACCCATGGCCCACATACCCTGTTTCCTGGCTTCCCAAACTTCCAGCTCCCTCTACTCCCTCCCACCCACCTCCTACTCTACTCCCTACCTACCTACTCTCCCCCCTGCTCTCCTTCCCACTCGGAGGAAGGGAAGTTGAAGAGTGGAAGGTGGCTCGGGGGTGGTGGAACAGCCGTTCAGCATCCTTAAGAATACCTATCGGGGATACAGTGGTGAAAAATCCCCGATCGTGGAATTCCAGTTGGTGGTGCTTGGGGGCTAAACGTAGGGCTAGACCCCAATTCCGGAGTTGGGGAATAGTGGTTTCGATAGGGTAGCACCACGAAAATGCACCCACAATGTATAGTCGGCGGGTGTGCTACATATAGGGCTTTTGGTGCTGACTGTAGGTAAGCTCATGTAGAGAGCTGCGGGAATCTGTTGATATCCCCAAAACCATGCGATATAGGGACTGAAAGAGTCAAAAAAAAGACTCATGCTTCACACCTAATTGACATTGTTAGAGGCACCCGGGCTGCTATTCCGCCTTAGGGATAGTGAATTGTGTCCTAAAATTGGTATACATACAGTGATGTCGCATTATAAGAAACCTCGTTATAAGAAACCTCGCGTTATAAGAAACGCAGCTTCGGTCCCGTCGAAATTTGTATGGGAAAATAAGAAACTCTCAGGTTTCTTAAGACTTCGCTTAGTAATACAAAGAGGTCACAGGTAGTCTCATGCCAAGACCCTTCTGGGCCGAGCGCCGCGTATATAATCCGACAATTATCCCAAGCAATGATATTAAGCAAGTTGAAGAGGAGATTCATGACTGTATCCGTATTGCCCATCCTGGTTTTCCTCGGGCTAGCCTTCCTGAGTTTATTGATTCGGTGGATGAAGTGGTGGAGAGCAGGAGGAGCAATGTATTTTAGATACTTATGAGCCTGCCCCTGTCTATGAGTCTGATCCTGATGGAGATGACATCCAGGATATAGCTGTTGTTTCTTATCAGGCTGCACTGGAAGTCCTTGAACTCCTTCGTCTCTTTCGCCTTCAAAATCCTCGTCAATTTACAGCGAGGTGAGCAGATAGAGGGTCTTTTGCATTGAGGAAAGCAGGATATTGGGGGTCTACAAGGTATGGCTCGCCGGACACAGCATCAGACAGTCATTACGGAATCCCCCCCCCCCCCCAAGCCTGGGACATTTCTTACTTTTGTGTAAATATCTCGTTACAAGAATCCTCGCGTTATAAGAACTCCATAGTGGTCCCGAGCAGTTTCTTATAACGCGACATCATTGTATTGGTATAAGGCTAGATGCTACGTATTATACTCTAATGGCAGAGTGCTCGAGGAAAGAAGATTTTCAGAGAATTTCGAATTTGTGTGCGGAGCGCTAAGTGCTACATACATGAGGTCCAAAGTGCTGACGCACGGAAAGAGAACATTATATTTCCTACAGTCTCCTACCTAATCTTTCATGTGTCGATGGCTGTATGAAAATATTCCCTATCCCTGAATTCTGGACCTATTTTCCACCACGAGAACCTAACCATGAGCTGCAAGTGGTGCATTTTCATACAGAGGCCGAATCTGTGTAGTTAGGTAACTACTTAAGATTAGCTATTCTCCGAATTAGCGCATTCCTTAGAGACGCCCGGTACAGACTTCAGTCCCATACTAGTTACTGGTATGTACTTGATAATGTCCATCCAGTTAGCAATTTCTTCATACCATTGGAAGCTCTTCATAACCATGTCAGTGTGGCTTTCTTCCCGCTATAGACGACCTTAGCGCCACCACGCGGAAATTACAACCACAATGATTACTACTACTATGCTCTATCCATGCATTATCTATCTACTTCTAAAAAAAAGGCTGCAATTCGCTGTCTCTGTAGTCCAATCGATAGCAATGATGTCCTTCGAGGCAACTAAGTACCCACCCGAAAGGCATCACTTGCCGTTTCTCCCTCACTTCTCACAGGGGGGGCTAAAAATTCTTATCAGTGTCTGTCGCTCCGCACATATTCCTACGAGGCTTGGCTGGGGCTCGGCGACATTTCCTTCGGCGAGCTTAAAGAAAGTTGAGTGACGCTTCACTCATCTTTTTTCATCTTTCTTCGAGTGCAGTAACTCTCGAAGTGCTCATCGAGGTTTGTCGTTCCCTTGAATTATCAACCCATCAAACACGAGCAACAAGAACCCAATGGTTGGGAAGAAACTAACTAGATGCTAAACCCACATGCATAGTACGTACGTGAGTATCGCAATATCTCATCCGTTATTCAAAAAAAGACGGGTTTGAGAAACTTGTCTGTACTTCTATCTCACATGGTGTTTGACTAGCATCTACTTGAGACTCTTGAAAATAAATCCTTTACGTCTTTTCCTTCCCTAATGTGTAAAAAAATAGTTGTATTAGTAGAACTGTGGAGCAGAGTAGACAAATCACAAAGGGTACTCCTACCCCAAGGAAAATCACGGCATGTATGTATATGTATGTATGGTTACTACTGCAGTGGCCAAAGGCTTCAAGTAAGTACCGCGTATGAGGGAGCTGTGTGTAATTGATGGAGTCGAGACTTTTTTGGGAGTGCGTACACTCTTAATCCTGATCGATATTGTCTGTCACATGGCTTACTCTTTCTGAACAATGACTCACCCGATATAAGTACCTAGGTCGAAGGTACAGGTGAAACTAGATTATACTTGATTCAGAAAGGTTGGGGAAGATCCACTAAGGAGCTGATAGGATTTGGGTTCGCCATGATAGCGCACCTGTCTGAATGAAATCGAGATCGTTGATCCCAATGCCTCGATAGGAGACTCATAATCTACCATTTAATGAGTCCCAATCACTAGGAAGGCAGATATCAGGTGTCACTCAACTTGAAGTAGGAGTACCCCAGATAGGTATCTCTGGTGAGCCTGATTCATGGTCAATGGTTGGTATAAGTGGTACATAGCCAGCCAAGTACCTGCCATGCGACAAGCTAGTGCAGTGTATAGAGTGCCGATAGCTCCTACCTACCAGATAGCTAGCAGCTCGCTGGTTGTCTACCTAATCAATAACTGTGGGCATATTGATAAGATGGATCCGAAAACTGTATACCTGTTTGTATGGAGACCCTCCACTTGTAGATAGATCAAGTACCTGGCTCCAGCACCTAGCCTCGGCGGATGAGATCTGAGGGAAAATATCACAGCTGGTAATGCCTTCCCATCACAGTCAAGGCTCTGGTATGATTTACCTTCCGAGTTGCCTTCGCCTCCTGTGCCCCTCTCTCATAACTGTATTGGGAAAGGCTCTGATGACGCGTTGGCCTGTACCAATATTCGAATTCCAACCGCAGTGGGGGCCACTGGCATAAATCCGCGCGCGCAGGAGGAATGGCCAGAATATACTTAAGACACTAGGTCTGCATGCATACTTGGCAATATGAGACCTTATGGCCCACAAAAAATCCACGGCAAACCCCGTGTCATAAGTCCCACACAGTCAGCTACCTATCACCATGCCCTAGTATAAAAATACGCTACCATGTGCGGTATAGGTGGTACAAACATACTTAACCAATGCGGTGACAACAGTATATAAATTGATGGTACGGGGCGTCGACAGGAATTATGGGCACAACTGCAAAATAAGTATTAGGGGTATCTGAACCTAGATTTCCATAAATTTTCAATGCACATTTGTTATAGTTGAGTATATGGATCGAGCTGCGAGTACCCACACCCATAGCCTTATCTTGCTAGCCAAGACTCCTAATTGAGAATGTACAAAAGCAAAGCTATGGTGATCACGGCCCCATGAATGATTTTTTTTTTGGGAGTCATTAATCGTATTCAGCCTATCTAGACTATGCCCATGAATGATTTGTATATTCATAACGAGGATCACTTTACAAACAGCAGAAAGCGTTCCTTCTGAAAGCTACAGGATAAAATTCAGCCTTGAAAGTATGCTTCATGATCTAGAACGGCTGAGCATTGACTATGACACCCGAATCTAGGTAAAAGTTCCCGGCCCAGACCATGCACCCACTAATCGATAGCCCCAACCTGGTATCTACCTGCACATGCATAGGCTGCGCAACACCCCCAGGCATGAGGCCAGCGTTACAAGTGAATAACAGATTCACATTAAATGGTACAACTCAGAGGTCCGCAGCAGCAGTGGCTATGGGAGATAGGAAAGCCAGAGGAACCATGGTGCGTATGTGATGGCTGGGCACCGCAGAACGCAGCACACCTGCTGGGATGTCCCGGGGTGGGGGACGGCAGAGGACATACGGGCGGGG
>Ga0307514_10003599_pt1 | contig 14749 bp, 8 predicted proteins | sample 16_EM_MG_FD_203088 | JGI IMG/M metagenome (GOLD analysis project Ga0307514, IMG submission 203088) | Populus trichocarpa ectomycorrhiza microbial communities from riparian zone in the Pacific Northwest, United States - 16_EM | ecosystem: Host-associated > Plants > Roots > Unclassified | place... | reverse complement strand
CACCCTGGTCATGCTAATTTTTGATCCCCACTGCTGCCAAATTGACGTGTTTCTTACAGTCTACTGTTGTAGATCTCATTACACACAAAGAATCCCTCGATGATCGAAGATTCCATGTAAGGAGGACCACACATCTGTCATTTCCATGGTTCAACTCTGCCGTCTAGCTCGAGCATGCCCTAGTCTTTGTCTCCAGACTAGATGACGGTCCACTCCATCAGACTCTCAAGAATAAGATCGTCATGCTTTGTATGCATTCTCACCGTTATCCAATTTGATTCCGACTTCAAATCTTCCAGTGTATAATAACCTTTGCCGACCGCCGACTTCTACTCTTCAAAATGCATGGCGCACAGCAGATGGCTCCTGCAATCGTATTGAAGACTTGGGCAAGGTGAGTTTCGCCGTCATCTCTTCAACACACGTATGATCTGATTATCCTTTCATTTAGGCTGGTACTCCGTATTCTAGGTCCGTACAACAATCCCATCCGATGCCCCAGAATCAACTCCCGGATCCTGGATTAGTGTTCGATATGTACGTTTAGTCCTTCGCTATGATTTATCCTCTTCTTAAGATTTTAATTGTAGCCTCATGAAGCGTAAACAGGCGCGTTCTACTTCTGTCCGGGTCTTATAATTTTTATTCTTTTATTTTTCCTAGTTTGTACAACATCCGGGTGGCTTGTCGTCGCTTATGTTCAGTTTTGCAACACTGGTCGTGCATAGGTTTTGTTCCCGCAGCTTGCAGTCAAGCTCTGACTGAAATTTTGCTAGTGTGTTCCGCACTGATCCCCGAGATATTAACATCAATTCTACCTCTTCATATTTTGACTTGGCTCCGCTTTATGGTAACAGCCAGTGGGAGCAGGACAAAATTAGGATTCGAGATGGAAGAGGAATGCTCGCTCCAGATTCCTTTTGTGAAGACAGGCTCCTTCTTTTCCCACCAGCCATTTGTGCCTTATTAGTCCTGTTCAATCGAAATCATAACGTCTGTGTCTTTCTTTGCGCCTTTTGTCAACGCTGATTTTTTTTTTTTCCAAAACAGTACATTGCTGCAAAGCTTTTGGAAATCAATGAAAAGGAAACCTTCGTTGATCCAGACACCCTTTCAGGAGATAATCCGGTTTCGAAATCGATGCTGTTGAATCAAGAGGAGGAGATTTTCCAGACCGCCAGGCTCATCAACTGCGGATGGTTTGGCATGGGTACGGATATCCGCCTATCAGAAATTTATTCTTTAACTTTCTGGCGCAGTGGTCTTCTCGGACTACTTCTCCACAATCCTAGGTTTGGTGAGGGATGGTAAAAGTTGGAGCATAAGTCCATTCGATGTTGGCATCTGCTCTATCGAAGGTATTGGCCGATCTGAAATCTTTCCAGGAAGGTTCCAAGGATGATCATTCCGTTTTCGAACGGGGAAAAGGAAACTCACGCAGTGTTGAAGTACGCACCGTCTTACAAGTTGGGCATTTTACTCAAAAAGTATTAGTTCAATTGCCTCTACCACTGGCATTCTACGGCGAGTCGGGAAGACGAGCGATGGTTTCAGACTATTTTCAGACGCATGTGGGGAGATAAGCCCTTCGACCAAGTGACAGTCGACGACTTCATGACGGCCTCGATCCGGAACGCGAGGATGCGACCTGATATTTCCAAATGGACCTTTGGCGAGTAAGTAATCTGGTAGTAGACGAAGACAAGTATTAATTGTATGTCTCAGCCTCAAACGCACAGATGGCCGTTTTCGAGATGAAGATCTAGCGAAATCATTGCACGACGCGTATGTCACCTCTTATCTGATTTTTTTTACTCTAAAGTCCTTATGTTTTGCAGAACAGAGCATTCTGCGGCAGCCTTCGGAGCTCGTGGTGTGCCGGGTTAGGCCTCCATCTTGCTTAATGATACTCTACAGGCTGATGTTCGCTTAGCGTCTATGAGGATAATTGAAATCCTTGGCATTCTACAGAGCAGACGTTGGGGGGTCTGCTCGATGAACGACTTCCGTAAAGTATTTGCACAAAACTAGTAATTCTAGACTTTTGACTAAATCCTTCCCTACTAGTTCTTGGGATTGAAGCGTATGTCTCTTCGCTGGCTGACACGGAATCCATTCCTAATTTGCAGATAGCTTTCAAGACATTTTTAGAGTGGAACTCCGACCCTGAGGTTGCAACGGCAGCTGAACAGTTGTATGGAGATATTGAGCTTTTGGAGCTCTATGTTGGTTTGCAAGCAGAGGAAGCGAAACCTTTAGTCGATGGTCTAGGTCTTTGTCCAGGTCGGTCCCTTGTCTTCGAAGTTGGGATAGAAGACTCACCTTTTACTCACAGGATACACCATTAGCAGGGCCATCCTCAGTGATGCCATTGCTCTCACCCGTGGGGATAGATTCTTCACTCACGACTTCACCCCATATAACTTGACCGCATGGGGATTCGCGGACTGTCAACGAGATTCCAACGGTTTTGGATTTGGAAGTACCCTGTCAAGGCTGCTGCTCCGTACTCTGCCAAATCATTTCACTGAGAACAGCGTTTACACTTTCTTCCCTTTGATGACTCCAGCGTCCATGAAACTGATTTTAACAAATCTGGATCTTCTAGACCAATATGATCTTTCACGACCCAAGGCCAAGGCCCCAGTTGTCTATATAGAAGGATATTCCAATGTTACCTCTGTTCTTAGAGACAAGGAAAATTTCACCTCACCATATGCTTCAAGAGCTGCGAAGATAATTAAGGGCGATGGGTAAGGCAGCCTTGTCTTCGCCTTCCGTTTTCTGAGTCATGTATACATTAGGTTTTATCCAGTCGAAGATGAACAGCAGCAATCGGCTGTGGTCTCGGTGCTTTCGTTCCCTGACCTCATCAATGGCGTTGGGGAGTATTTCTATGAAAAGACCAAGGAACTCATCAACGCCAATCGCTATGTTTCGGTGGACGGCAATATCACTGGTGTGGACTTGACACGGTGTGTTTTCAAAGTCCTTCCGACTTCGTGGGCGGCAATTGAACTAGTACGTTTTTAAATGGTCCCCTTTTCTTTTCTTGAACGGAAAATTGAATCGTTTTTCAAGGCTGGAATTCAATTGGCCCCCGGGTCGAAATACACTCTTGATGATTTGTACAACGCCCTTGGTGACATCTATGAGTAAGAGTTTCGTCGCCCTGATAATGTGATGATCGCCGAAAGCCTGTGCTAATAGGTTTATCTTCCTTAATGTCGAGCCGTCGAAAGTCAAAGTTCTTGAAGCAAAGGCTAAGGAGCACGTAGAAACTTTGACCAATTTGATCAAGGGTGCTTTGAGCGGTCAAGTGGGATCAAGGGTGAGAACCTTTTCTCGTTTCTTGTTTCAATAAGCAATTCTGAGCTGAAGGAACAAAGAACCAGGGTTTTCTTTCGTGGATATCCAAGGCGAAGAAGACCGAACATCACAATATCATGAAACACCTTTTTGACTTGAACCGCTCTCAGGATCAGCTCGTAAACACTATTCTTGCTTTGATGGTCTCCAGTGTTGAAATTGTGCTTGGTACGTTTGTCATTTTATTCTGAAAGAAATATGTTGACTGGTTGCCATCTCCTAGTTTTGACAAATGTCGTCAATTATTTCCTTGGTAGCGAGCATGCTACAGAAATTGCTCCCCTTGCCAAGAGAAACGATGGCAAGGTTTTGGAAGGTTATGTTTACGAGGCTCTCCGTAAGTCTTGGGTTGAAACGCAATAATCAAAGGATATATTGATCTTTCTCAGGTTTTGACCCAAGTTTCCGTGGTGTCTTCCGTATGTTTTTCTTTCCTTCAAATGCATAGTAATGTTGATGAATTATAATGCGGTATTATCCCAGGTATTGCGTCAAAGGATTGCACGGTAAACGACCAAGTACTCAAGAATACTGACCGCGTGTTTCTTGATGTGCTATCTGCCAATTTTGACGTAAGTAAAGAAAATCTTAACTGATCCTCAAGGTTGCTTGACTCTGTGTAGGCTGAGGTCTTTGCGGATCCTGCCAGTTGCAATGCATCGCGACCGACGAAAGATCGCGTTTATCCTGATGGTGTGTTCTGGTAAGTTTTTTTTATTTATTTCTTCAGTATTTTTATAGTGATCGTTGGTCTTTTGATCAGCTATCTTGGTGAAGGTCTGACGATCAAGGTTATTCGAATAACCCTTTCCCCTCAAACATGTTCCTTACCAGCTTTCTCAGATTGCGACTGAAGTCCTGCGTGCGATCTTTGAGTACGATAATCTGTGTCGTGCCCCAGGCCATTCGGGTCGCCTCATTAGGTAGGCAAAAACAATTGATTGGCAGGCATGAATCTTTTCGATTATTCTGCAGGTTCAAAAACGATGATCGCCTCGAGTTAAATCACTCGTATATCTGCAAATCCCAGATGGTTACTCCTTGGCCTTCGTCCTTGTCTATCTTGGTACGTTGTGATGATCAACTCGTAATTTGTTGGTTGACTGGTGACCATCCAGTTCACGACGGGTCAGAGTCAGAAGTAGACATTCAGAATTGTCTGTTACATACTAAAGAAAGTTTAGAAAGCAACATACCTTCTCGAGCAATTTGAAGTTCGTGCAAAGCTACCATTGAAACGATGCTGTGAGATACTTTTTGCTCGTGCCGTGGAGCCTCCGGGACATCACACGTTTCCAATATCAAAATACCAAATTTGATCGCGCTCCACCAACGGTCGCATTTTGCAACGGTCAATCGAAAGCAAAAGTATGGTTGATTTATAGTCAACCACCTACCAATGCAAGGTCTATACACGGTCTCTGGCCTACCGCACTACTTACTGGGAACATTGATTTCCACCTTTTACATGTCAATGACGTTGGGTGTTAAAACGTTATGTAATGGGTGGCCACTTTCGAATCCGAATAAGAACGGTCTGACAAGCAACATGCTCCCAAGTCCCTCTGGTATTGCTCCAGAGCTTCTATACGACGCCCATCCATAGTTTGATCCGCTTCACATTTTCGTGAGTCAATGTCCTCACCACTTGGCCTTTTTAACATCTTGTCGTCTAGCTCAAGCAACTTTTCTCCACTCAACCAACCATTGTGTCATGGGCACTGTCGGTCCAACGATCACAAGCGGCGTCCAAGATATCTCGGCGCTACTCCCTCTTCTCGGGACGGAACAGTGTGAAGAACACATCAACTCTGCTCTAGCCAAAGGCTACCTATACGCTGCAGCGACTCCATTGTCCATCTTCGGTAGTCTTGGCATCGCACGAGCAGGCTTCAAGACACTCGTTGCTGCCTATGAGATACCAAAGTGGAAGATTTGTGGTGCAAAGGTACTTGCCGATATGGGGTTCAAATCGGAGGGAACAAATTTGGATCTGCTCATGGTCCCAGAAGACTCCCAAAACGACGAGTACCTCGTCGAACGCCGCCTGAGCCGGCTTCTCCATCGCCACGATATCTATGGTTTGCGAGGAATCCAGATCTCTTGCCATTCTGCAAAATGGAACACGATGATGATGCTCTCTACGTTCGTGTCATGCTTGATCAGCATCTCCCCATACGTCTACGTCAACACCAACGGAGACAGCACTCTTGCTCTCCAAACTAGATGGACGTTCCCCCTTCTCCGTGCCCTCGGCGGGTTTTTGACGACCACGATGATCCAGTTTGTCACCCAGACTCGGGTCATGACGATTATCAAAAAGCGTTTAACCCACGATCTTGAAAAAAACGATACCTTGGACAGCCAACAGGGTTCGGGTGCCGTTCCAAATTCATTCATCGGCTGGTGCTGGCTTATCCTCCTCCTCGGAGGCATTCTTGCCGTCATTGTGGGTTACATCGGGTGTTTCAGTATCGTCCAAAGTTCGCGAAATTCTGCAGGTCCCCTCAGTTGGCTTTGCATTGAAGCCGGCTTGTCGGTCATCCGGATATTCACCTGGGGTCTCAATCCGGGATGGGATGATGCTCCTTCATTGGAATTGCTACTCCCTGGTGAGCATCCGGAATCTGTAATGCCTCCGAATAAATTGGTCATATCCTGGAACTTTGAGTGCGTTATTTGCCCTGAGAGTCTACTTACTCGGCTGCTCGGCACTTAAATAATCGTTCTATGTACAAATTTTATACGGTACAACTCGATCCTTTATTTTCTTGTGTTCTGGGAAGCACATCTGTATTAGTCCTGAATCGCACCTATTGACTTGCAAATGATCAAATAGTGAACAGAGCAAACAAAATTTCTAATGAATATGAGGAAGCTAGCACTTGTGGATTCGAGCGTTAGGTTGGCAGATCGCTGTATAAACCCTGCAAGAATGGGTTCAGTGTCTATCGGTAGTCAGCGCTGTATACGACTTTCCTTCCACCTAATGCAACAGCACTCTGGTCAACCAAAATTCCAAGAGTTGTCGTCTTTGTTCAAGGAACGCGGGACGGAATCGAGCAAAAGGAGCCTTGGGGGGTAAGAAAGAGATATAAGAATGAAGATGTGTCTGAATCGTTTATTAATGACAGGGGTAGACCGTCGACGGAAGAAAAAGAACAAGTGACTCACTGCGAGGCTCGTCATTAGGCCTTCCCACAATTCTTCAAACGAGCTGTACCGCCTGAGAATCTTCATCGTCGTCCCTTCGCGTGTCGTAATGGCGATATCACATACGACAAACGCACCAGATCCTGAACTCACTTTCTTCAGGGATCCGACTTGACTCCTCCCCAGTGTAGTGGTCGGGCTGGGAGGAGGGGTATTAGTCCTTGGATGTGCTTTGAGATTATCTGTATATTCATCACGTCTTGCCGAGGGTTGGCACCATCTCTCATAATAACCCATCCGTCAATCTTGACGCCCTGCGCAAACAAGAGCGGAGTGGAACTGGAAGCAGAGTTGTTACCGCCCGTTGTATTATCCACCAGAAATATTTCTGAAGAAAAGACAGATTCGGGGAGGTCGAGGGCGAATGGGAGTGAATGGTGCATACGTTTGCGCAGAAACTGAAGTTCTTAGCGGATAAGTGTCCATCCGCTGGGAAGTCAGTCCTTCACGACTTGACTTGGAAGGTAGTAGCGGCGTAGAGAGTGTTCGGCGTCGCGGAATAGCGACAGTGTGATGTTTTGTAACCTGCATAAATCAGCCCGTCTATCAGAATACGAACTTGGAGAAGGGGGAGTTCCTGTTTGGACTTACTTGGCCGTATTCATCAACTCAGCGTAGAGCCGTTCCTCCTCTTCCAGATCAATTCCATGAATCGTAGTATGCCTGCTAGGAGGCAATAAAACCAGCTTTGGTGCCTGCTGGACTGGATTCCCTTTCGCCGCCTCGAGGGCTTCTGGGAATTGGAAAACATCTCATTTATGGGTCTTGTGGAAGCTAGCGTGAATCACGGCGTCGTCGACGCTTTTGTTTCATAGCTGCTCACAGTGCACCATCGGGTGCACGCAGCGCATCTATCAATTCTCTACGCGTCGCAATCGCCAAAATCACTTCCGGAACCATCCAGAACTGGAGAAACGCTCAAACAACCGACCATTCATCCGACACCACTTATCAATGGTCCATGATTATCATGCTATCCAACTGCTATCCGCCTTCCGCAACATCGAGAACCTCGCCATCTGGTGCTGCAGTTCTACCACCCAAAGACTTTCAAAAAAAAAAGCATGACCTCCGTTTCCTTCGTATGCGAAGTAGTCCCGGCCGGTAGTCTCATTCTTCTGGGGCACTCGTATAGAGCTCGGAGAATGTGTTGAAGGGTCTGTAGGCGAGAATCCTGGCTCGGTTCCTTTGAAGGTGGTGTCAATGTCTTCCTTGTTCGAACGGACTTCTTTGTGACACCTTCGTTTTGGATAGGTAAGTCGGATTCCCCACCCTTTGTCTTCTAGGTTCCAAAAAACCTCTTCGGCGGCTTTGTTGTTCCATCCAAGGTCGCTTTCCATCACTCCAGGATGTGGTCGACGTTGATAAGCTCGTCTGATTCATCTTCGTCATCTTCGTCACTTATCTCGTGATCGGCAGGAGAGTAGTGGGGTGGAGTGTCATTAATTCATTGCTTGCCTGTCGTTGTCATGTAGCGAGGTGAGTTGACGTGTACAGGGATATTGGTTAGATTCTCTTTATCTTCTTCCTTGGTAGTGTTGTCATTTCATCTGCCACGTTATGGTGATACTTCAGAAAGAGACCCACGAGTCGTCCATGTGGTGAGCGAATGATATGGGTAGCTAGGCTCAGGAGGGTTCAATGTTCGGCAAGTCTCCACTCCTTCAGTTTGGTGCTCAAATTTGGAGTGTCTTCGCAAGAAGGTCCTTGTAAGAATAGCAGAAGGCGGACGCAAGCTATATATTAATCAATATGTCCCTCTGTACGAAGATAGCGTTGGGCCAAACTACGCCCAAAAGACATTTCTCCCGTACCCTTGATTCCGCTGCAGTATCCATTGGAACGCTCCACGTAGCGAGAGTGAAACTTTCAAAAATACATGGTATAATATAGCCTGCAGGACGGAACGCTCGATGGGATTGTACGGACTTACCTGTACCTCTGAACCCATGTAGAAACAATTTATACTTGAACGGAAAAATATATATGAGTGTGCGATTGTTGTAGGTAGAATAGGTCCAGAGTTCTTTTGAAACCAATGTTGATGCAAAAAAAAAAACAAGGGGGAGCAAGCATGGGATCACAATGTCCAACAAAAGAGACAGTTGTTCCTCGAGAAAAAAGTGATTATTTTTTTAGAACAATGTCTTCTAAAGAATGACAACCTGAAAGTTTTTTTGCAAAACGTATATCGAAAATTTTCCGTCCATGCAAAAACAGCGAAAGAAGTAGGAAGGGGAAAGGTAGAAATTAGCAATGAAAACCCAAAAAAAATAATTGGGGTGGTTAGCGAAATTTGAAAGTAACGTTGAGAAGGAATTGGTTTAAACAGGTGGCGGTTATATGTGAAGACAACAAAGCGGGAGGGGATGAAAAATAAGAGAAAGGGAGGTTTAGGATAACACGCAACCCGACGCTCTTCTTTGTCCGTGAAGAAATAGATATAAAAGGAAAAAAAAAACAAGTGTCCATTCCCCGAAAGACCCTTGGACATGAAGAATTTAACTGGAGGATAAAATAAAACTATAGACACGAGGGAAATGAAGAAAGGAAAAGAAAACAAATGTTCCTGAAGTTCATCGTTCTGGGATGTCGTCCCTCTCAAGTTGCCTACGCTCAAACGAGTCTCGCTTTGCCCATGAGTCCCTCTCGAAGAAATCGCCCTCGTTCTCACCTTCCAACACCCAGAGCTTTAACACCGGATCCCATACCACTCCGCGCTTATGTAGAGCGGCACCAGGTTCAAACGAGTTTTCGGCCTCACTCCTCCTTCCCCAGGGATCCTTCTCAAAGAAATCACCCTCGTCCTCACCTTCCAACACCCAAAGCTTCGACACCGGATCCCAAACCACCCCTCGTTTTTTGAGAGCAGCATTATTCGGCTCGAACGAGTTGGCATTTTCACTCCTCTTCGCCCGGATTTCTTTCTCGACACCAACACCGCTCGGCGTCCACATCGGATCCCAAAGCAGCCCTCGCGCGCCAAAGGAATCAGTGGGAGTGGCGTCAATGGGACTCGTCGTGGATGACGTGGTAGAAGTGGTGGAAGTGGTGGAAGTAGTGGAGGTGGTGGAGGTGGTGGAGGTGGTAGTCTGAATCAACACAGTTGACGTGCTAGTGCTGCTAGTCGAGCTGCTGCTCCCACCTGAACCAGTATCATCCACCAAAGGATCGTTATCGGTTGCCTGACCCGTCGAATTAATCCTCGTATTAAATGCGATCGCACTATTCCTCCCATTCTCCGTGATAGTCCTGAACGTCGGATAAGCCACAAACAAGGCGAGTATGGCAATAAAGAGAAGGAAGAGCATGCCATAATTGATGAAGCCTCGCCAGGAGAACGAGTGGGATCGCTTTGGGTTGACGCGGCTTCCACCAGGGGCATTGGAAGCGAGTTTGGCGGCGATGGTAGATTCGGGGTCATGCAGCCAGTCAATCTCGTCGTCTTCTATGCTGTCCTCTTCTTCTTCTGGGTCGAAAGAATAGGCGATAAACCCTCTTTCCGAAGTGGAGCTGGGCAAAGGATACTTGGAGTCTGAGGACAAGGAGACGATGCTGTCTCCCGAGGTGGAACACATCGAATCACGATGACGGTGAGAAAAGGAGGGTGGAGGGAGAAAGCCGTCCTCCACGGCGGAGACGCCCCTCAGTGACTGTGCGCGAGAATTGAAGACGGGAGTGTTGGCGCCACTGTTTGGGTTTGAGAGGTTGATGGCATGCGAGGACGAGAAGGGATCTGCCTTGCGATAAAGGATCATGGATGCGCGGTTGCTAGTCGGGTTGATGTTGGAAATCGAAGAACCTAGGAAGCCACCTGGAGGAATAGTCGTAGGAAGCGCACCGGAACCGAAAGCTCTTGCTTCCTCAGAGGCAATTCTAGAGAAGTTGGCGCTTGTTCTGGACCCTGGGCGTGTGAAGGGGGAAGGAAAAGGCATAGAGGGCGAGGCGGTGGTATGACGGTGTTTTAAAGGGGAAGAAGGGAAGACCTTTGGGGACGATAGGCTGCGTGGAATGCGAGCAATGGGAGCAGAAGAGCCGGGGGGAGCGAGACTTGGATGTTGCTGTTGTTGTGGTTGTGATGGTGGCGGCGACTGAGGGGTCAAAGGCTGTCCAGAAGAGAAAAGATCGACAGTGGGCATCCCCGTTCCAGAAGGAGATTTAGGAAGGTCGGCTGGCAAAGGTTTACCAGACGCAGCCAAGGAAGGAATAGCTAAAGAGCGAGGATAAGCATATGACGAGTGCAAGAAAGAAAACTGTTTCCAACCCAATGTTGATGTTCTGACACCGGCAAGCTGCGGCGGGTCACCCTGTTGTAATGCTGATGTTGATGACGACTTCAGCAAGCGCGACTCTGTCGTCGTCGTCGGCGGCGGCGGCCAGTGGAAGGTAGGAGAAGGGGGCGCAGAGACGTCCTTAGGGTGGGACTTTGGAGGCAACATAGGATGGCGTTCTCCCATGGTGATCGGAAGATCAAATTCTACCTCCTCGTAGTTCTTCACCCACCCGTCTCTGTCAAGGGGGCCTGCCATCTTCGTCTGGGGGAGATTATAAACGGGAAAGGACCAGAGACACGAGGACAAGAAGAAAGCTGTTTGTTTTTCAAACCATGCCTCTTCTGGCCGCCCACCCAGTCACTTGGCGGCCGTCTTTGACTTATTTTGTCAGACACTGTCACGGTCACCGCCGAATTTGTATTCTTCCATCCCCGCTGTCCCGAGTTTCCCTTCATGAAGTCATGTTATCGATAGTCTTTACGTACCTTATCTAGAGCGCTATCGGTCTGTCACCATTACTTCTTCTATGTATATCCGAACACTAATATAAAGTTGAGCGCCATAATTGGAAAAGAAACCGTTGTTGCAATCTACCCTCCGACATATACCATAGAGAATTTTTATTCTCAAACGACGATCTTGGGTAGCGAGTCAAGCAGGTCACAACTCGGGCTCGCCTCGCTCATCGAGCGGTCAAATTCAACTCGGCGGCAACACCGTATAATGGTGATCTCATTTGCGTAATACTTAATGTGGAATTTAATGACACCTGACAAGGATACACGAGGCAAACAGCTGGAGTCTTGCAACACTGCGCAGCTCCTGTTATCACCTTGAAGAGCAACCACGCTTCAGCGGTGTGGTCTATATAGGTCTTCACACTCTCTTGCAACCGCTATATACCGACCGACATCTCCGTTTTCAGAATGGTTGAACCGATGCTGAAAAGGAGCATTGGCCGTTCAGCCAACAGAAATTTGCCCTACGCCCCAAGTAGTGCCGCCCCAGGCGCACGGTCTTGGGTCTACCCTTATAATCAGCCTGCCAGCACTTTACCACCACAACCCGTTGACCTACCGTCTCCAATCGAAGAACATTTGTCCAATCCTTTTCCTCAGAGTGGTCATACGGCGTTGCGTGTTGTCAATGCCACTCCTTACGATGAGATCGAACGCGGTACGAATGCCCTAGGAATGGATTTTGGATTTACGAACGGAAGTCTTCCAAGCGAGAAAAGTTTCCAAAAAAAGAAATCCATAATCGGCAGGGTCTTCAAGGGTGTCGGTCGTTTTCAAAATATGTTTGGTTCTGGAAGCGAAGTAGCGTCGTCGGGAACGCGAAAGTTGAAACGCAAGGCGACAAACGTCTCGAACCGAGCTCAGGCTGGGAGCACTTTTTTCGAAAACCCATCACAACCTTCTATTCTTTCTGAAGATCCTGGACCGTCTAACATGGGTCTTCACCTGCATCATCCTGATATGACAATCCCGGAGCTACCTGAATCCGAGGACCCTGCTACTCCACCACCGCAAGTTCTTCGCCTTCGTAATAATTTGCCTGGGACAAGTCACCCCCGGTTCAATGATGTTCATAGGGTGCCTTCTGGCTCACGCGACCTCGGTCGTCCTTCCCGCTTCGCCGACGCACACCTGGTAAACTCCTCCCTCAACAACAGCAATCTTGTTGAGAGGACGACGGTCATGATTTACGACCAAAACGGTGATCCCAAACCTCAAGGACTCGCACATACTCCTTCCCCGGTCTCACGACAACCTAGCAGTGGAGTCAATCCTTCATACGTCAATTCCGAATCGGCCCCGCTTCCTCCTTTGCAACCACTTCGTCCTGCTTCCATTGCCCCTTCATTATCACGTGTACCAGAGCAGGGTACATTCCGCCGCACTTCTATTACCTCTCCTGCCGTACCTCGATCCCGACCACTTTCAGTAGCCCACAGAGGGGTTCCAAGTCAATCTCCATTTCAATTTCCAGAAGTTTCTAGGCCACCCGCGGCTGAAGGTCAATCTATCATGGTCCCGACGGTGCAGTCTCCTCCCGCCTCTAAAATACCACCGGTCGAACCGGGGCTTATCCAGTCCCCTGTTAGCGCCCATCCACTGCCTACGGATGACTACATGAAGATGACGCTCTCACCAGATTCAAAGACGGCCACGAGTGGAACTAGCTTCTCGTACGATCCTTCCTTTTCTTCTGATCTCAGTCCGTTCGCGAGATTCTTCAAGTCCTTGTACCGCATGCCCTGGATTTCGCATGACCGAGTTACAGTGGATTACCTTCCAGACATGGGGTTAGTTGGCTCTAGAATGAAAGCCAAGAAGCGAAAAGTGAAGCGGTTGTCCACTTGGTACCGCTCGATGGTAGCGAGATCACGTAGGAGCAGTGCGACGACCGATCTGCTGGGAAACGAAGAATACAGGAAAAGAAAAAAGGAACGACATACGAAATCGCGCAGGCGTCATCGCCGTCACATTTCTTCGTCGTCTTCCCGACATCACCATCACCATCACCATCACCATCATAGACACCACGAATCAAAAAGGCAGACGACAACGACGATGGAGTCTGACGACTCAGCATTCGACAGCAACCCGCTCATGCCGACCCCAATGTATCATTTCCCATATCCCATTGCTGGTTATGCCCCATTCCAGTTGGCCACTCCCGGTTACCCACCTGCTCAGGGTGAAAACGCCTTTTCATCAGCGTTACCCCCGCCTCAATTAACCAATGCTACACCCATATATGCTGCACCCCATGGTGCATCTGCGTCATATCAACCTCTCGTCGCACCCACGCCGCTTTACGTTTATCAACCTCAACAAGGGGTGGACGACGGTTCAGGTATGCCAGCAATCCTTATTCCTGGCGCGGTAGACACCCAACACCCACCAGTCAAGACGTCAGATGTATCTACGGTTCCGCCGGTGCTCGTCCCGGGAAAAGTCGATGAGGAGCACGACGGCACAAATCGGAAACCTTCATCGACTAGAACGATCACTCTCAGAACCGCACAACTTCAGCCGACAGGTTCAGTTATTCCTGGTGCATTTTCATGAATTTTATTTTTACTTGTATCTTTTTTTTATCCCTCATTTGTGTTGGTTTTTTTGAATGTGTATTCCTTTCGAGGTTCAACTTTCAACAAATTATAGCCTTGGGCTCTAAGATATTGAAACAACCCAAACAGCGGTTTGTATCACTACTTCAAATTGTGCAGCGGCACACTTTGGGGGAGTAGATACTTTTTGCAATCTGTATTCCTGCATTAGACGTGATGTGCACACAAGAAATCATCAAGCTCTATTTCTTTGGGACACCACCATGATGGTATGAATTTCACCCCTGTTCATCATAGTTTTCATCGACATCAAGTCAGGCTTACGGAGCGTCGCACACCAATTTCTACTCGCAAGTGCCCATAAACTTTCTAAGCTTTAACTGATTCTGTCCTGATTCCCTAGATGACTACTTTTGCAAATCAGCTTATGATCTGGGGTAACAGGATAACATCCAATCAGGCCAGATCACCGTCGCATACCAGTAGACATTTGTCCAAGGACCCCCTCCTCGACCAGTACTGCTGTTCGTAGTGAATGGCACAGGTTCGCAGACCCGCGCGTAGGGCCTGTCACGGGTTTGTAAACCTGTGCGGGTATCCGTAGGGAATTCCACGGGTGACCCGCAGGTTTTCTGAGTCTCTGATGTAGTAGGATTATTGTCACGAATTTTCTGGATTTTTTGAGAGTCGCCCGCCGGAAACCCGCACCCGTGGCCCGGGTATGGCGGGTTTTTTTAATTAAAATAAATACAAACTAATATAATATAATATAATAAAAATATTATAATTTGAAAATTTTAATGTACTAGAAGGA
>Ga0307514_10003598_pt1 | contig 14749 bp, 14 predicted proteins | sample 16_EM_MG_FD_203088 | JGI IMG/M metagenome (GOLD analysis project Ga0307514, IMG submission 203088) | Populus trichocarpa ectomycorrhiza microbial communities from riparian zone in the Pacific Northwest, United States - 16_EM | ecosystem: Host-associated > Plants > Roots > Unclassified | place... | reverse complement strand
AGAGTATCGGCCCAGCAACCGGCACGTATACCCAAGGACCGACTGTCCTCAAGTGCAACGACTCCAAGTATCGACTAGTCTTGTAAGAAACAGCAAAGTAGTTTCGCCTCAGCAGAAGGAGTAGTGCTGACTCAAGAGTATCCTCCAAACCACCACCTATATTCAGGCTGGTCCTTCGGACTCTAAAGTATCGTCTTGCTCTCTTCCCGATCAACGACTTCCTTCAACGAAGGTACTAAGAATAACCAAGTATAAAGAGTGATGGGGTTTATCCCTGATATAGATCTGAAGAGGAACGTACAACTATGGACTTCAAAGGAGAAGTATCCTGGTTAACTTCAATACAGAACTAATAGATAATACACGGGAATAAAGTTAAGGCTTAACCTCCAGGTCGCGAAGGTCAATAGGTATCCGTAGATCAATCTGAATGTAGATTGTATGTTCGATAGAACTGTTATTGATGTCCTTCCTCCATCTCGGTATCGCTGATATATATCAGACGATCCACACCCTTAACAATCCTAAGACTGCCAAAGCCTGTTTTGGAGTTCTCATTTGCGACTCCCTTTGTCATCCTTCCTTCTACCATTGATGGTCGAGTTCTAACTCCCAGGTGTGCTAACTACGTCATCAAGGTAATGAGCTCGTATTGCGACAGAATTGCTATTGGCGATATCTTGTATCGTTACGAGCTTATCCGAAGCCAATTATCAACAAATATGTTTGTTTCACCAAGAGCCAGTAAGAGTGCCCTCTCATACACCGGCCGGGTACGTAACGGTTTAATGATTGCGGCAAACGACAGAACCCTTAATTTGACTACGCTTTATTGCAGCCAAATGTACAGTATTCTGCAACTGAGCTATTTTGCCATATATTGAACGGAGAGTATCCCGCGCCACTCAGGACATATGAATTGTAAGTCCCATTTGCCTTAGACCAAGAAGGTGTGGTCGAAATAAGGGTTGATGTGTATAAGTCCATTCGGTCGACAGGACTCCGATATCTCAATCATTGGTTATTGACTTATCTCGTATATGACTCTGCATATCTTGAGATGTCATAATCGTTTGATGTTGACAATACCTCATCTCCCTAGGACTAAACCGGTGGAGCATGAGAGAATAGTCGTTTGTTTGGGGTCTAGGAATAAGGTTTCCTGCCGATAAGGAATCGCTATTGACAATAGAGATCATATGACCAATACCGACTTAAAGATAATACACATCTTAATTGCATTCGGCTCGATCGCTGTCGTTGGTATATTAATATGAAGGTAGGGTAATGAAGATATTACCAATAGGTGATCCAATCCGGAAGGTTGATCCAATTAGGAAATCCTAGTGATATTTCATAAGTTCAGATTGAGTATCCATATTTGGATTATCGAGTGATCCTTTATGATCCCGGAAGTATACCTGTAACACCAAAGGCATAACAGCGGGAGACATCAACAGAAGCTGAGACGGATGCGCTGCTCTGTCGGATACTTCAAGAGTGGCCAAAACCGCTGCCCAGCTCTGTAGGAGATGTGATGCCGTAGTCTCACAGCAGTGGTTCTTACATAACCAGAAGGTATTTTGTCTTCTCATATTCATCTTTGTTACAGTCACAAGGTTCGCTACATCATAATATGGCATGCATCATTTCGGTCTCTCTCTGTATATATATTCATTCAATCCGGCCGCAGATGATACTGGAGTATAATCGGAGGAGGACCAGGCCACGCCCATTGCGGGAACTTTTTGAAATGCACTATTTGGAGGCCGTTGCAGTGAAACTACGGAGCTAGAAGGCAGAGAGCCCACCATCAATATTCCTCCGCACCTCCCACAACATGCAAACAGAATACATGCAGAAGAGCAGTTCTAGTTCGAGCAGGGTAGGAATCGGGTGAGGAGATATGTTACTACCCGGCATTGAGGATCCCACGCAATTGTGTTGATCCACAATATTGTGGTCAGAGCGAGTGAGACTAAAGTTGGGACAGATAGAGTGTGTATTTTCATTGTATGTTAAGATGTGATGCAAAAAAGAGGATGCTTATCTACTCCGGAGTCTGCCGAATAGGAACTCCCAGTCAATCTTTCCACCTCCGTTACGCCTGTATCTCTGTACATCGCGCCATCGCTCCTTAGAAATCTATTTGGAGGCTGTGATCGAGCAAGTTTGGGGATGCACTTGGAGGCCGTCACATCAGCACAATGTATTTTAGTCACTGGAAGCCTCCAGGAGTGTTGGTGAGAATGTGGAGTGTAAATTTAGATGCGTCAATTTCAAGAGAGTATCAGACCCTAGGAGGGCATTCCATCTGGCATTCAGCGTAACTGGGATCTCTGATGTCTACTACAGGAGTACCAGAGTGATTGTGATAGGTTTGGGAACACCTCGGAGCGCCGGAGAGTACTTTGGGTGCACCTGAGAGCCCTAGGGAGCACTGGCGACAAGCCTGGGAGTGGCGGCAACAATGCTGCGTGTGCTGGGGATAAGTCTGGGAGTGCCGGCGACAAGTCTGGGAGTGCCAGCAACAAGTCTGGGAGTGCCTGCGACAAGCCTGGGAGTGCCAGTGACAAGTCTGGGAGCACCTCGAATCACAGTAGAGCAGTCTGAGAAAAACAACATCTTCCTTTGGAATGCTACTGGTGCGCCTGGAAATCATAGCTACTACTTATCGTTAAATGATTGTTAAAACTCATGTATTCAGTTTGCATTCCCATCGATGTATCTATATAGCTACCCATGTAGAAATGGTATATCTGGACTGGCTGCAGGCGGGGATTGAGAGCGATTCGAGGTGCGCCTGAGAATAACAATCGAGTGAACTCAGAGTTACACTCCGAGGCCGTGACCGAGCGAGTTTGGAGACGCACTTGGAGGCAGTAATTGGGTGTATTCGGAGTTACACTTGGACGCCGTGATCGAGTGTACTTAGAGATGCACTCCGAGATCATGATTGCACAAGTGTGTAGATGCACTTGGAAGTTGTTATCAAGCGAGTTTGAAGATGCACTTGGAGTCCATGATGGAACAAGTTCGGAGAAATGCACTTGGAGGCCATGATTGCATGAGCTTGGAGGCCGTAATCGGGGGAGATTAGAGATACACTTGGAGGCCGTGATCGAGCGAATTTGGAAATACACTTGCAGTCCGTGATTGTGCTAGTTTGGAGGCTGTAATCGTGGGAGTTTGGAGATGAAGTTGGAGGCCATGATCGTGCTAACTTGGAGGCCATAATGGGAATGTGTTTGGGTGACTTTACATCTGAGCACTCATGGAGAGCTGGCTGATGGCGGTTGATCATGTAGGGAGGCAAGCCGGATGCTGAGGCAACAATCAGGATTCAGCTCGTAATTATGAGAATGAAGGGATGACAAATCAACTTGGGTGGATACCGTACTCAGTGTACACTGTACTCGGGGTATACTGTACTCGGTTTATGCTGTATTCAATGTATGCATTACTTAGTGTCAACCCATGATCACGATGTGGAGAGATAGAGAGGGATGACTTAACATTGTTGTCTGTAATAATGGTAGAGTTGTAGACTAGAAAGAGAGAGATGGGGGATGAAGATGAGAATGATGTGGACGTTATGAGCAGATACGAGAAATCAGGGGTACAATTTGCCTGATTGGTTTGTCAAGACCTCGTATCAGTGTTATGATAAGACGGATTGGGACTCGTAACTGCCTTGTCGGGGATGGTTGATTGACTTGCACACAAAATTCGCTGTAGTCCCAGTTTCTCATAATGATTTCCCCCATCTCCTCTCATCTCTCGCTTTTTCGTCCTCTATTCTACCAGCACCTAAGAAGATGAAGTTAAATCATCGCTCTCTATCTCTGCATGCCATGATCAAGAGTTAACGCCGAGTACAGCATACAACAAGTACAGCATACACCGAGTACAGCATACACTGAGTACTGTATACACCGCGCACTGCATCATCCCAAGATCGACTGTTTCCTACTCCCAGCCAGTCTCTCGGCAGACCATGTTGTAATCAATTCTCTACATTCCCACAATTATGAGTTGACCAATAGATAGAATCTCAGCTCCCGTCGCACCTCGCTCCCGAACTACCTCCTCCAGATTGGCCTCCTCCCAGTACTCCTCCAATCACGCTCAATCACGGCCTCCAATTGCATCTCTAAACTCGCTCAATTATGGCCTCCAAGTGCATCTACACACTTGCTTAATCACAGCCACCAAGTGTATCTGTAAACTCGCAAAATTACAGTCTCCAAGTTTGCACTATCACGGCCTCCAACTGCATCTCCAAATGCGCTCGATCATGGCCTCCAAGTGCATCTCCAAACACGCTCGATCATGGCCTCCAAGTACATTATCAAGCAACGACGGGGGTTCGACGGAGATACAGGGGTTACGGAGGTTGAAAGAGTGATGGGGAGTATATATTCGGCAGACCCTGGAGTAGATAGACATCGTCTCATTTCCGTCTCATCATATCATACAATGACATTACACTCTATCTTTCGGAACTTTTGGTCTCACTCGTTCTGTATGAGATTTTGTGGATCCTCCACGCCGGGTAGTATCATATCTTGCCACCTGATTTCTACACTCCTTCAACCAGAACTTCTCTTTCTCATGAATTCTGTTTGGATGTCGTGAGAGGTAGGCAGATGGTACTTGAGTATAATCGGAGGAGCACTTGGACACGCCAATTGAGAGAACTTAGAGACGCACCACTTGGACGCCGTTGTGGTGAAACGATGGAGCTAGAAGGCAGAAAGCTTACCATCAACACTTCGCCAGCCAGATTGACCGTATACAGATATATAGAGAGACTTAAATAATGCATGGCACATTATGATGTAGTGAATCTTGTGACTTTAACAAAGACGAATATCATAAGATGAAATGCCTTGTGTTTATGTAACAACCACTGCTGTGCAAATACGGCATCATGTCTCCCACAGAGCTGCTCATGACGTGACGCACAGACCTGCGCAGCAGTCTCAACTTCACTTGATGTCTCCCGCAGATCCACGCAGAGATTTCAGGAGCTCCAAAATTTGACTTTTCTATGAGTCAAATCTTGTAGTATGCTGAATGCACCTCCATAACTGCAGGTGCTTTCAAGAGCACCTGAGCATGCTCTTGCAGAGTCTGAGAGCACTTTGCTTAGCTCCAGAAGGGTCTGGGAGCATCTAGAAGTACTCAGAAGCACTGGTGAGGTCGCCTGGAGTGTCTGGGAGGATTGTGTGTTGATTCTGGACCGATTTAGATATTGCTGACGCATCGTACGAGTTTAGAGATACTCTAGGAGGCTGTGATGAAGTGAACTTGGAAGCCTTAATTGAGAGAGTTTTGAGACACACCTGGAGACTATGATCGAGCGAGTGTAGAGATGCACTTGGAGGCTGTGATCCAAGTGAGCTTGGAGGAGTACTTGGAGGCTATCAGTCTGGAGGAGGTAGGTCGGGAGGGAGGTGTGACAGGAGCTGAGACTCTGGTCATTGGTTAACTTGTGATTGTGGGAATGTAGAGAATTGAGTACAACGTGGTCTGCCGAGAGATGAGTAACTGGATGGTAGCGGGAGACGGTTGACTTTGGGATGATGCAGTACGCGTTGTATGCAGTACACAGTGTATGCTTTACTTGGAGTATACTGTACTCGGAGTAGGCAGTACTCGCGGTATGCTGTACTTGGTGCACACTGTACTCAGTGTATGCTGTACTCGGTGTATGCTGTACTCGGTGTATGCTGTACTCGGTGTATGCTGTACTCGGTGTATGCTGTACTCGGTGTATGCTCTATTCAGTATATGCTGTAGTCGGAGTATGCTGTATTCGGTGTTAACTGTTGATCATGGCATGGAGAGACAGAGATTGATGACTTAACTTTGTGGTCTTACGTGATTGTAGACTTGAGGACGAGAAAGTGAGAGATAAGAGGAGATGCGGGAAATCGTCATGAACAACTGGGACTTAGGAGAATTTCATGTGTGACTCAATTTACCATCCATGACACAGCAGGTACCAGTCCCGAGCCTGCGTGTAAATTCATCCATTCGAGGTCTTTGCAATCCAATGAGAGAAGTTGTGCCCCTGATTTCTCATATCCGCTCGTATCCTCCACATCCTGCTCATCTTCATCCCCCATCTGTCTCTTTCTCATCCACAACTCTAACATCATTACAGAACACAAAGTTAAGTTATCCCTCTTTATCACTCCATGACATGATCATGAGTTGACACCGAGCACAGCATACACCGAGTACTGCATACACCAAGTACCCAAGATTGTTTGTCTTTCCTTCATTCTCATGATTACGAGTTGACCTCTGAATGTAGCTTTAGCTTCTGGCGAGCCTCTCTACATGATAGACAGCCATCAGCGAGCTCTCCATGAGAGCACAAAGGTGAAGTCACATTGTCACATTCCCACAGTTGCGAGTTAACTAACTGATGAATATAATCTCCAGCACCCGGTGTGCCGTCCATCGACCACATCTAAGTCCTCATCCAAACTCACTCAATGAGATCCTCCAAGTTCGCTCAGTCACAGCCTTCAAGTGTATTTGCAAACTAGCTCGATTACGGCCTCCCAGTGCATCCCCAAACTTGATCAGTTATGGCCTCCCAACTCGCTTAATCACGGCCTCCCAGTGTATCCCCCAGGTCGAACAATTATGCCCTGCAAACTCGCTCGATCACAGCCTCCAAGCGTATCTCCAACCTGGCTCGATTATGGCCTGCAAGTTGGTACGATCACGGCCTCCAACTGGATCTCTAAGCTCGCACGCTCATAGTCTCGGAGTTTATTTGTTAACTCGCATGATTACGGCCGCAAAGTTCGGAAGATGCCGGCCCCCAAGTGCATGTCCATACTCGCTCGATCCCGGCCTCAGAGTGTATCTCTGAGTTCACTAAATCGTCATTTTCAGGCACACCTCGAATTGCTCTGAAGCACCGCCTGCAGCCAGTCCAGATATTCTGCGTGTATATGGGTAGCTATATAGATACATAGATAGTGTTAGCAACGGATGTGGGTAAACCGCCAGCGGTCCGGGTTGGGACCTGAAACACGATTACGTTCGGTTTCAGAACCGTCCATGAACCCAGCCTGCTGCTTCTTGGCTGGCCAAACCGGGACCCATATCCGTCAACCAGTGGGTATTGCCGGGTTCGGTTGGACCCGTCAGGTCCAATCCCTGGTTCTGGTTATCGGGGTTTTCTATTTATCGTCTCATTCACATATCCTACTGCTAATCGCAAAATGTTCACTTTGTTACTTTGCTGTCCATTTCTGAAGTATTGGCTGCCTTTATAATCAGAAACATGAGAGACACGCTCCCTGACTCATCCTGAAAATGAGAGTCATGGGTGCGCCAATCAATTTTGGTCTTGCATCTTGGGTAATCTGAGTGGCAATTGGATACAGACGTTCATAAATGTGGTATAGACCGCATTTAAACCGAAAAGAGAAAGTGACACACTAACTGCCGCATTCTGAAACTGAGCGTCAACGGAGCGTCAACAATGCTTGGCCTTGCATCATTGTTAATCGGCGTGGCGATTGGTTACAGACATTCAGAAATGATATACAGGTTGCCTTTATAGGCAAAACAGCAAGCGACATGCTTCTTGCCCGATTCTGAAAATCAGCGTCAACAGAGTCTCCACGATTTTTGGTCTTGTAAGTCAGGTAATTGAGCAGAAACTTTGTTGTTGCAATGCCTACTGAAAGTATTGACCACCTTGAAAGTCAAAACCGCCATGTACAACATCACTACTATCTCTTGAAAATAAGAGTCAACGGAGCGTCAACGATATTTGATGTTGTAACTCAGGTAATTGAATAGTGGCTTGGTCATTTTTATACATAAGCACAGTACGGGCCGCCTTTATAGGCCAACTAGAAAGCGACACGCTCTCTGCCCAATCTTGAAAATGAATGTCAATGGAGTGTCAACAATGTTTTGTCATGTAAGGCAGGTAAAAACATCGTGAATTAGTCATTGTTATATATAATCATTCTGTTGGCTGCCTTTCTAGGCAAAAGTGAAAGCTACACGCTCCCTGCCCCATCTTGACAATCATCGTCAACAGAGCAAGAATGATTTCTGGTCTTGCATGTTGGGTAATCAAAGTGGCAAATGATCACAGACATCTATACACTGGGAATTGGTAGCCTGTATAGGCCAATAAGCAAGCAATGTTCCCACGACAGCCTTCTGGACAGTCACAACTTGATTCATTGTCAAGGCTGCAACTTAGTCATCCTGAGTGTTTTAACCTATAAAACCGGTCAGAACCTCGGATATAGAATGTGACGGCCACATCACGCATTGATTCACCATGATACAATGCCCAAAATCATGTAATCTCCATTGACGCTCATTTTGCCACGGGTGTATCCGCAATAGGCAACCTTTCACTTTGGCATAGATTATTAGTAATCGTCTTTTGGCGGCTGTTCTATCCTCTTCATATATGTTCTCCATTATCACTACATTGTTCTTCAATAATGCATATATATACTTGAAAATATACTTTAAAGTGTCTGCTAATTGTAGATAATGATGATACTCCAAAATCCCGTTCCCTTCAATTAATCTTCGTCTTCACTGTCAGGTTGGCTCAAAAGGCTGCTTTCGTCTGCAGAATGGAAATTCGCTGAATTACCATGCAGCAGGTAGCGTACTTACCGGTGGATGGTCCTTCATGAGTCAGCAAATCTGGAAAAAAATCGTTATTGTGCTTCCAATTTTTCGCATATGTATAATGATTGAAATATTGAGCATTGAAAATTGGAGTATACATATACACATATCTGGGTGGTGCACCGTCTATTTCAGTGCTTTGATTTCGCTTACTGTGAATCGGTGGCGTTTCAGGCCGAGATGGCGCTGGCCGTAGTTGAGGTGCACCTGTGCCTTTGCGTCTCGAGCGTGACTGCGGATTCTTTGCTGTGCCATTTTGGCAAGCAAGGCAACCATTCTTTCGATTTTCACTATTCAATGCCGAATGTCTTTATACTGCCGCCTTCACCATTGTATGCCCAGGAAACTCAACTCCGCGCTTCTTCACTTCTCGGACTTCGGCACGAGGTGTTTTGATTAGGTGGTGCGTTTCATCCATTGTGGCGTGTGAAAACCCTCCTTTGGCCCTTTTAGCCACATTAAAGGCAAGGCGCATGACGGACTGTTCTAGCTGTACCTGACCTCCCTGCCTTGCCATAGTAGCTGACATGTTGAAAACCTACAAGACATTAGTTGCTGCTTGTAAAAGTGAGATTCAGCAATTACCTAGACCATTGACTCCGTTGCCATTTCTAATGTCTCGAAAGCCTGTTTCGTCCACTCCAGGGGACGTTTATTACGAAATTCGTCCTCAAAAATCCCTGAACTTACAACATCATGATGCTAGATTTCATGGAATGTGCGGACAAATGCCTTGGTTGACCATGGAGATTTCCCATTGTAGGCAGCGATGAATTGATCATGTAGCTCTCTACATACACCAGCTGTACATTATATGGTTCGTTAACAGCCGTCTACCTCGATATGGAGTTACTCACATCCGATAGCATGCTGCTTGTTATGCTTGCTTTGTCCAGTTTTACGTACCATTTTATAATGTGCATGCTGGGTTATATTTTCAGTGGCTGGAAATCCAGCGTCGCGGTGGACTCAGTGGTGCCTGCGTGGCAGCTGTGTCTCAGCTGGTGGTGCTTTGGATGAATCGCCTGTCATTCGGCTTGATTTGGGAATCAAGCACACCTGGCTGAGGTGCATGTGGAGCCATGACTTGCTGTTGTGGACAGGTGAGGAAGATGATAACAAAAAGAAGTGGGAAGTCCTGAAGAATATATAGATACCTACAAGTCAAAATAAACAGCCAACTTGCACGTTCAATTCAAGCTGAATCCTGCTGCGCATAGCTGCAAGTTGCAGGGGATTCCCACCATCCCATGATTGGCAGTAAGTCAGTCCTATGTTGTTTGTTCCTTTACAGGGATATATTGCGGTGAACAACGGCTGAAGTCACTTGTTTGATAGATACAAAAAGGGCACTCTTCGAAGGAAAGGCCGTCTGGTGATGTTTGTCTCACGACATCGCCAGGATCTTACATGAATCACATGCTTACCATCGAGTTATGATGTATGGTTAACATGAATATTCCAAATGAAATGATGGTCAAAACGCAGATTTTGCTTTGTTCAAGATGATCAAACCTACCAACCTTGACATAAAAGACGCAGCTTGCCTCCATGAGGTCCATCTCTCACAACATCCAACATCTCGCCCAACGCCAAGGTCAACACAAGATACAATGGTCAATGCTCCCGAAAAGAATATTTCGCAACTTCTGGCAGGCAAATACTGTGAATCGACCAAGCAATCCACACAACGACGTCATCAAGTGAATAAAGGCAAGAGCGGCTTGGAGGCAGACAGGGTCCAAGGATGGGGAGCATTGCGCAGCATACGATCCAAAATGAAGCTTTCGGCAGACAAAAGACCGCAAACGCACATTTTTATCAACAAAGAGATAGGGAAATGGATCGACTATTATGTGGATCGAGAGACTGCTGGAGCAAGCAAGCGAGTTGAAGACGCTAAAACAGCGATTATGCCAGAGCAAGAAGATATCAGCGATGCTGAAAAAGAACGATTGACAACCCAAAAACCTGAACAAATATACGACTAGATGTTGAATGCTATCGGAGACAATCTGAGCGATCTTGCAAGTTCTGAAGATGAGGAGGATGAGGAAGACCAGGAAGATGAAGTAGAAGACACAGAGCTTGCCAAGTTGAGCGAAGATAATGAACCTGGGTGGGTGATAGGCACAATCTCCAAAACGGTATAGCACCGCATGCAGAGTTTTCGGCCGAAGCAGATGAGGCTTGATGAACCGACGCAACCGGGATGGGGGGTTGCGGCCGACATCTTTCTGGAGAGCAATATGAAGTATGGGACGGCCGAATTGATGGTTCCGGTTGTTGTGAAGCCCCAAACAGAGACGACTGCTGCCACACCATTACCGATGACATTTGGAGAGATTATGCAGACTCTCGATATCGTCCCAGAACAATCACAGATGCCGCAAGGGAGTTCTCGACCAGCAAGGAGTCAACTGAGGCTAGGTTCATAGAAACCCCAGTCACACAGAGCCATAGCATCTTTCTTGCCCGACGCAGTGGCCAATTCGTTGCTGATTGAGAATGTGAAGGCTGTTGAACCCGTCAGCGTTGACCCCCGCATATCACGTCCCTAGCTAATTACCATATAGAAATCAGATTTGGACGAAGACAAGGCGACGGCTCCGGTGTCACCGGAGGTATAGATAGCCAAATAGTGAATATTGACGACATTGCTCTGGTAAAAGTATTTTGTGTTCCTACTTTGCTGCGTGTCAGCTATTTCTGGATTTCAGTGACCAAATTGTGAGACATGATAATTCGTCAGTGTGTGTGCAAGGGTCGTACGGGCCATCCGAATGTGCTAGACGGCAATTCAAGTTGATCGAGTACCAACGAATGGTATATCATCCTACCTGTTACGGTTAAATTAGAAACCAAAACCTGAATTTGGGACGAATTATACGAAGAAAGTTTAAGTCAGTAATGTCATATCACTCATCAAAGGAGCGGTCAATGTGCAACCTGAACCCGGATGAATGACAGCCGTCATACCTCATTAATCCATGCATCCAACTGCATAACTCTCCGCTCAGTCCTCCTGCAAATAGTCGAGAAATTGAAAATTGCTTACGGCACGTCAGGGAAATTGAGCAGAATGAGTGGGATAACCAATGGTGAGGACGTCGGGCTATAAATATATAAATGTAGTGGATGGATTTTTTACTGTAAATTGCCGGCTGAAACGCAGTGGATTTATGTCATTCATAATGCAAATGACATGTATAGTGGTGGCTCAGAAACTGAGAAGTCTCAAAGATCTTGGAATGAAATGATAATACATAGAAATGGTATACTGGCTGCCAATATAGACTGTATGCAATTTTTTCACAATTGTTGAGTACCCAATGACTGTTAGTATGTCTCTAAGGTGAGCTGAAAGGTGAGCGTCAACGGAGTGTCAACCATTTTTGGCATTGTATCATGGAAAATCCAGAGGGTGTTGCTGCAACATTAACTCATAATCGAACTATCAGCCGCCTTTCAAGTCGAAAATAGTTGCGACAACATCTTGACTATGTTCTAAAAATGAGCGTCAACAGAGCGTCAACGACTGTTGGCCTTGCATCATTGAAAATGCAAGGGCAGTGCAGCGACATTCAGCCATAATCGAACTATTGACTGCCTTTCTAGGAGAACATTGTTGTGACAACATCGCAGGTATGTTCTAAAAATGAGCATCAATGGAGCATCAGCAACCTGTGGCCTTGCGTCTTGGAAAATGCAAGGGCTGTGCGCTGACTTATACCCATAATCGAACTATCGGCCACCTTTCTAGGGAACAATGCTTTTGAAGGCATCGTCACTATGCCCCAAAAATACGCGTCAACAAAGCGTCAACGATGTCAGACCTTCCACCTGGGAACATCAAGGGGCTGTGGAACTACATTGATCCATGATTGAACTATCGGCTGCCATTCTAGGCAAAAATGCTAATGACGAGATCATCACCATGTCCCAAAATAAGTGTCAACGAAGTGCCGAAGATTTTTTAATCTTGCATCTTGGATACTCTAAGGGCAATTGAACGCAGTCAGCCCACAATGAACCTATTGGCAGCCGTTATTGGCAAAAATGCTAGTGACCATATTGTGTGTGCCTCCCACAATTGAAAGCCCACATAGCATCACCAGTTTTTGTACAGGCTCAGTACACTACATAACAATGAACTGCATTGTGTTGTTCCTTGACAGAGTTATACGTGGTCAGTCTTTCCAATCTGTCTTAGTATACAACTTCACAAATATGCATGCAATGTCTTACAGATCTGATTTCTTTGCTTGGAGCTGTAGAGTGAATATTTAAAAACCCGCAGTATGCTGTATTGTTTCGTTACTTTCGGCAGTCTTTCGAGTCAGATTACCTAGCTTTCTAATTCTTACCGCCATGTCAGATTCAAAATCTTCGAACACCTTATTGCTCCAGGTTATGATCTCTTCCAAAAATGAGCATGTCTGTATTCCTGATTTGAGCGAACTCACTTTACAAACCATCGTTCATGCTTGGTGGGATTCAATGAATGTAGGCTCCAAGCGGCCTATTGCTTGGAATGATTCTAGACATGCGCCTTCGTGGCGATTCTATTTACATTGCGGAATTGAGGAGACCAGCAACCCTGGCATCATATGTATCGTTTGTCATCAAGTTCTTTGGCATCCATCAGAACATGGGACCAGCTCAATTGGGAAACACTTGCTGGCAAAAGCTCACATTGGGAACTTAAACGAATTCACAGTGGCAGAGGTTACCGAATTGACTAGTTCAATGGTCGATGAAACAGCTTTGGGTATCATGCAGAGGCAAGGAAGTCAAGGAATCATAATAGTAAGTTTACAGAGGAAAATCATATTTGACATCTAGCTTGATCCAAATTGACCGAAATGACAGAGAAAATGCTCCAAACTGTCAGCTAAGGACTTTGAAACTTCCGAATTTCACCAAGACAAGTGGAATTGCCACCTCATGTCAGGAATAGTTTCGGCTCATATTGGATCGAATGCTATTGTAACGGGTGGGGTCGGGCATAGGTGATATTGGTAACTTAAATGTGATATGGGAAACAAACAGGGGATGCTCGAAGTTGGTATCGAGGAAATCAAGACAAGACAAAAGTCAAAGCTGTTTCAAAGTCATAACTTGCTTTGCTATACTAGAGAACGAGTACAGAGAGAAGAAAAGGAACTCCTCCAACACCAACAACACTCTCTTTATATACAATTCGTCTGCTGTTGTACGGTGGCATGTGCTCGAGTAGTCCAGTGTGTGCGGGCGTATGCGAAGGTGTGTCTATTGTATCGTGTAACGAGACATGTCGCATCGACATATGGTCGATCGATGACTAATGGTGCTAACTACAAAAGAGGCAAGTTACATCATAGTCCTTGGCATAGTGATATCCGTACTTCCAATCAGCTCAACACTCCTCCAGGACAGCTATCACGTCCGTTTCAAACAAAACAGTAAACAAAAGAGAAGAGGAGCCAATCAAACATCGTGGATCTCCTCGAAACAAACGTGCCCAATCAATCAATTTCCTTTCCGACGGGATTCCCGATGCCATTTCCAGTTCCGATTCCGATACCATTCCCGCGACCATTTCCGATTCCAATCCCGAGGCCATTCCCGAGGCCATTCCCGAGTCCAATTCCGATCATTCCCATCGCTGCACACTGCTTCAAGAAGGCGGGCTTCGGCAGTGGCTTGGTGAAGCAGTCGGCGAGCATCTCAGCAGTCGGTACGTAGCTCAAGTCGATCTCTCCGTCTCTAGCCATATCTGCAGGAAGATAGTATTTGGTCGCAATATGTGCAACTGCAGTTCCGCGGTAGATTCTGTTCTTGATGCTCGCGATCAGTGACTGTGAGTCGGAGAACACGTGAGGGATCGTTGTGATGCCGAGCTTGTTCAAGCGATGTGAGATCTGTGTGAGTCTCATACAGCCAACTCCAAAGGCATAGTATTCGGCATCGGTCGTGGACTGGGCAGTCGACTTCTGCTTTCTCGATCTCCAGTCGACCGCTCCTCCGAAGGTGATGACCAGTCCACTTGTCGATTTATAGTCATCCGGGC
>Ga0307514_10003597_pt1 | contig 14751 bp, 11 predicted proteins | sample 16_EM_MG_FD_203088 | JGI IMG/M metagenome (GOLD analysis project Ga0307514, IMG submission 203088) | Populus trichocarpa ectomycorrhiza microbial communities from riparian zone in the Pacific Northwest, United States - 16_EM | ecosystem: Host-associated > Plants > Roots > Unclassified | place... | reverse complement strand
TGTTCACTGCGTTGATGGCAATCCCATTGATATTTACCCCGCATGCATGCTGACATAGCCGAGATAGGGATAGCGTGGGGGCTGATGCACTTCCCGGTGATGATGCACTTCCCGGTGAAGGATGGTATCATCTCCCTCGTCCTCCCTCTCCCATCCCCAACCCACGGACATTCGTACAGGTGCGCTGCGTTTTGGGGTGTCCATCCATCGCAGACGTAGCTGGCGTCTTCCACCTTGCCTATCGTTTTCAGCCATTGTGCCTGTGGGCCCTTGTCTGTCACCATATATGTCAATCCCCGTATCGCCCACCGTGACCAGCTGAGGTGTGCCGGCGTTCCTCCGTGTAGTCTGTAGGCCTGCCGGATGCCCGCCGGTGCTGGTGGGCGTCCTGCTTTGTGCTTCCGCAGCGCTGGCCTGAGCTCTAGGGCTGTTGGCTGATTCTGTTGCTTTTTAGTCTTGTGTGCCGGCCGGGCACAGCGAGCCAGAATTCTGGGTGGATTCAAGGGAGGGCAAGTTAAGCTGCCGACCCACGCAGTACAAAGGGAAGTCATGGGGCGATCACCAAGATAACTCATGGATAGAGGAGTCACAAAAGCTATCACAGGGGAGACACTGAAAGCTGAAGTGGGTGAAAGGCCAAGCGAGGTAGTTAGAAGGGAACGAAGAAGTGGACAAGAGGGCAGGAAGAACTGGATTGGTGGGAGCTTGGATGCAAAAGCATGAAATCGTGATACTGGCCGGCATCAGACTAGCCTCCCCCTCCATCTGAAACCAGCGCACCTGAAATGAGACAGAAGGACTGCCTATTTAGTAACAGACCGCGGGCCCATGAAGCGGTGGCTATGGACGATAAGAGCGACAAATGCTAGTGCGGAACGCAGTTTACCTGCTACAATGCCCGCGGCTAATAGGGGACGGGCGAGGGAAACGGAAGAGGAAGTGGGGTTCCTCTGAGAGTGAATCCCCGATTCCTTTTGCATCTAGTTGAAGGGTCAGAGACCGGCTCTGGGATGGGATAACCTAGGTACATGTAGATGCAGTCTCTCGCCATAGTTTAGATCAATTGAATGCGAGTAATGATTTTCAAAAAAAAAAAAAGGCAGTCATTACCCTCCAGCCAGCTCGCGGTATATATGTATATATTCAACTTGGGACATATAATATATGAGTATACATCATATAGAGTGGCTAAATAAAATTTATTACGGCTCACACTAAGCCCAAACCGAATTTCTGATATGGTTCAGACTCGCTAAGTTGATGGATATACTAGTGTATATTCCAAATCCCTGAGGGTAAGGGTCCTTAAATTCCAGAAAGTCCTAGGTAGCTATTCCGAGGGGTCCACAGGCGTAGTATCAGGTAAAGCGCACGCTGTTTCTGTCCATCATATTCACCTGGTAATTACATCATCAAACAGAAGGCCTCTTTGATCGGATTGCAGTCAGACACAATTTGTCAACTGGGGACCGCCAGTTAATATGTATGATACACGCATAGCATATACTATGTACTCAGTACATATCCGTACAGCACTCAATTGTTGTGGTACACGCAGCTTGCAGCTGGCTCATTATTATCCAACCAGCTCCTTGGGTAACTTAAACCCTTTCCAGTATATTTCGCGAAAAGCCACGCTCGGTACAGCCCCTTGTAGAGATGCTGCCGGTATCCGGAATTCTGGTTAGCAATATATATGTGGTACGGAGTACGTATACCTAGCATCAATGCATCGCAAATATGCAACGCTCTGACGCAGCTGAAAAACTGCCTGAGCTTAACCTTTCTTGCCAATTCACTATAAGTATCCGTAGTAAATCAACCTCCTCATCAAAATGAATCTTGTTGTGTTTCTTCATTTTACATGTATTGTGTGACAAGTTTTGTGGATAATTCAGGAGTCATTCACAGACAAGGCTTAATTCTGGTGTCCCCCTCGAGGGATATCCTTGGCTTCTTGGTTCGGCAATTCAGATTTAATCCCTGAATTCAGGAGGACCTTCGAAGCACTGGACTAAACTTGAAGCTCAATTGTATGAATTTGCATCCAGACCTACTGTTGTGGATGTTGGATTGATACTAGGCACTGTAAGATGTATAGACAGTGTACTACCAACTTAATTAACAGCTATACATCAAACATCAGAATATCTAAGACTTCCGTTATACCTAGAGACATGTTGACTTTTAAAATGTTTCGTTTTCAAAACAGAGAAGGGAGCAAACCCATCACCTGATGTAGCCCACCCAATGTGCGGGTTCCTAGACCAATATGCAAATTGACTTGAAGCTTAAATCATGGGGCTTGATCACGAGACCGACCTGCCAAATTGACCAAGCTGGGCCGATACTCATGCCTGCTGGGGACCTGTCTACGTAGGTAAGCAACCGCAGAACAAGTATTTTGGCCTCCGAGCTTAAGAGTGGTCATGTATGCTTCACATAACTACAAAATGCGCAGTCTAGCCTAGAGAAAGCTTATAACTGAGCTCTGACCATCAAGCTCTCTAATGTGCGGTTCATTCTGGAGTAATTAGTTTGTGCTGATTCCACGCGCTTGTGACTTCCAGGGTTCCGAGCCGTCACATATATATGTACTTGCACGCTCGTTTCAAGCTATCAGCCCCAATTCGCACATCAGCCGCATGCGTCTAACGTACTTTTTGTTTACCCTACATCTAATCTGCATGCCGGCCCACCCGGGCGTTGTGGACTCAGCTCGCTATGGCTAGTAGAAGAATATTTTGAGGATCCTTCATGACACTGTAGCTAGGGGCTTGCGGGATTATAAGTACCTAGCTAGACCTCAGGCACAATGCTCTAGGAAAGTCATTATCCATTCGCAAGGCTCTGGATCTAGCTCTATTCACTCGTTTTTTACTTTAGTCCACTCTCTTTTTTCAAAATGTTCATCCCACTTCAATGGAGTTCCTTTTTGCCTGCCCTTCTGGCCATAACACTCTCTGGGGCGGTAGTCAGAGCTGCCCCCCACCCCCCTATCAGACGGGCCTGGAGCAATGAGACCTGGAACCCTCCCTCAAACCTAGTCAAGCCTCTTTCACAAGTCTGGGATCACGAGGTTGCCACTTATAGCGATGCTCTGGGCTTCAAGAACTATGGCTACGATCAAGTAATGGCAACGGATGGTTCTCTCAACTTTTGCGTACGCTGGGAGTCAAATGTGACTGTGACGGCCCAAGATCGGGCGGACGTCGAAACTGCCCTGAAACGTTCAGTGAAGAAGTGGATGGACTGGCTCGTGGGGTTTGACAATTTCCCCTTCACTGAGATCAAGGTTCAGGTTGTTGGATGGGCGGTATACACTCCCAGTTTGTTGCAGGGAAATACAGACGGAATCCATGTATACACGGACAAGGATGTGGATGGTGTCCCTCAATGTTCTCAGGACTGTGGACGGTTCTTCCACCAAAACAATGACTATGCTGCTTGTGAAGTGGAATCTGCCAAACATTATGGTGAGAACGCTTTGGTACGTGCTTGGGAGGTAAAACAACTCTGACGATGTGGTATTCAGATCAAAGTTTGTGGCTTACCGAGGGCATGTGGGGTGGGGCCAGTGGCGACTGGGGTCAGCGGATTGGCAGAGAGTATTTTATGGACAGCTTAAAGCAGGATAATATCACGATACTCCTACATGAGCTTGTTTGTACCTACCTACCCCATAACTGCTCACTTCTACCATAATATATTCTAACAGGAGATGAACAGGGACACACCTTTGGACTGGATGATTTTTATGACTGGATGCCCGACGGAGTAACCAACTTTATTATGAATTCTGGGAGTTCCATGTCCATTACTGACTTCGATGGCTGGGTGTGTTTTCCCTCAAACCCTTCCGACTCTTCTGTGATCTACCTCTAATTTGGTACACTTACGCAGATGCTACGAGACTGGTGGAGGCACCTCAAGAGTCGCTATAATCTTTAGAAGAAACCGCCCAAGTATAGTTTGTGCTAGATCAAAGAGCACAGATACATCCCTTTGAGTCATATGTGGGTATCAGTATTGTACGTATAAGGTTGTGAGGTATTGTAGGGAAGTTGTGGGGGTAATCTCGCTGGTCGACGGATTTCGTTCAGTACAATACGATCTGTGGAAGACTTTGGGGTGAAGATCCTGGATGTATAATTTAGCGCTCTCTGAGCAGAATAGATAAAGCAACAGCTAGATTTATACACCAATTAAATACTGCTACACTCACAAGCTCTCGGTCTAACCAGGCTATTGCTTGTAATCGCTTTGTTAGGGAAATATATCGTAGCCCAGAACCAAGGCTAGTGATCCGTCATAGTCTATACTACTTAAGTTGAACTACGTGACGGAGTTACATTATTAATTAAACCCTGAAAGTGGGAACCATATGTATGGTTCCTTGCACATTATTACTCAATCTTAGGCAACGACAGTTACCCAGCTAGGTACTGGGTCATAACTAGATTATCAGGATAAAATTGAACACGTGGATGGATGAGCGTGCACCAGTATAAACATAAATGCAGTTACGGTCATAAGCTCAAGGTCTCCAAACATTTGCCAAGGGCCAGATCTCAGGGTAACCAATGTCCAGGCCCATCATGTTCAATCCGTACACAAATAAATCTGCAACTGCTACACTGGAATGAGTTGAGGGGCAATCCATTCTATGACCCACCCCAACCCCAGGCTCTCAAGGAAGGTAACCGACTAACTATTATTCCCCTTCCTCCTGTTGAGTATCCCTTCCGCCAATGCTCTGAATTCCAGGCTTTACCATATGCTAGATAAACCCAATCCCCAACATACTTTTGGCCACAATCTCACAGAATACCCCTGTCGGTGGAGAAACCTGTCTCGATATTACTGGCCAAATTGTAGTAGCCTTCTCATACTTTGCCCATGGCACTGGTTTCTACCACAGGAATTAGCTATAACCATCTGTCTCCGGTGAGTATTGCGACTCCACCTGGCAATATGAGGGCTCTCAGAGGTCTCTCCAAGCGAGCCGGAGGAAAGCTCGCTCACCAACCTCATTGTTGATGGAGGCTCCTTCTCATTGATTTTGAGGAAATTTCCCACACCCGTTGGACCCCATTGAGGTAGAGTATGATCGAACAGTATGAGATACATATGTGCAAACCTACAGGCTCTTTTGCAGACTCACACATCAAACCCACGCAGAAGCAATTGCGTAATAGGTATTACTCGAAAGCTCTCGAAAATTGAATTTCGCCCCGCCCAAAAGCCGTACTACACACAGACACGGAAAAGGTACATAATATTTCACAGCCCCTCCTGACACAACTGCCCTTACGCCGCCAAAACCCTTTTCTCAAACTTCACTACTGGGCCTTCCTTCCTCGTAGTAAAATGGTCAAAAATTCTAAACTCCCCCTTCCACCCCTCCTCCTGTCCTTTCTCATCCACTCCCTCCCACCTAAACCCCCCATCCCATTTCTCCCCCTTCCCCTTCACACCCCACACCCCTTCTACCTCCCACTCCCACATCATCCTCCCCAACACCAGTCTCAACTCCATCAACGCCAATGCCTTCCCAATACACCCCCTACTTCCAATAGAAAATGGTGTATACGCTGCCCTAGCAAGATCTAGACTCTCTTGCGTTGCTGCGCCTAAGGGGTGGTCTGCAGAGAGGAGCCAGCGCTCTGGATAGAACTTAAATGGCTGGGGATAGTGCGTGGGGGAGTGATGCATAGTGTAGATGTTGACCCCCAATGTAGTTCCCTTGGGGAGGAAGTACTTCCCCCCATCGGTCCTCGTGCAGTCAATAGTCATTCCCTTTGGATTGATAACTTCCCTGGGTAGCAGCCCGGGGACAGGTGGGCACAGCCTCATCGCTTCATCAATACACGCCCTGAGATAAACACACTCATTCAACTCCTTCCCGCTCACAATCTCATCCACACATTTAAACTTATTCCTAACCTCCTCTTTCACGGTCTCAAGTTTGTCTGGGTTTTGGAGTAGGTAATACAAGGTTGCTGCGAGGGCGGAGGAGGTGGTGTCGGAACCAGCGATCATAAGGACGTTTGCCTCTCCCCAGAGCTCGACGGTTTCGAAGCCTTTTCCGGTTTCGGGGTCGACGGCGTCCAGGAGGTAGTGGAAGAAATCACGTTTTTCTTTGTCGAGGCCGGAGGCGTGCATGGCCATGCGGTCGTTGGCACAAGCGCGGGAGTGGAGGATGAACCGCCAGCGCTCGGTTGCGATGGTGGGGAAGAGGAGACGGCCGAGATTCATAGTCGAAAGGGGAAGATAATGTCCACACTATTGAAAATAGAAGAGGTATATATCAGCACCAGGAAAATGCCCTGTTACAGAAGTGCGAAGGTCAGGCTGAAGGAGGGTGGTTCAAACTTACAATATGATGATTATGTGTTGCATTATCAATCAAACCGGCCACAAACCTCTGCCCCTCGTCCACCAACATCCCAAACGCCTTCCCAAAACACAACTCACCAAGGACGTCATATGTGAACCACGTAAACATCTCACCCATATCCAATCCCTCCTTCCCCCCTTCACCAACCATCTTCTCCTTCCCCACCCTCCCCTTATACATCCTCTTCTCCACCGCTTCAAAAAAAATCTGCACATTCTTCAATACCAGACCCTCCAAGCCCTTCAACGCGTTCTCCGAAAATGCCTGGCTGAGCACTCTCCTTTTCCGGGCATGCTCGGATTTATTAATACAGTTGTGTGTATTATGCACACCCTTAACAGCAGGGAACGCCTCGTAGAATTCGGCTTTCTGGATGTTCCGTGCGTTGATTCCGTGACCGTAGATATCCTTGAGGGCAGATGCAGAGTCTATGCTGACTGCGTTTGGGGCCCAGCGGACAATAGGACCGTATTTCTTGTGCAGCCGGTGGAGAAAGAGGTGCCGGTCGCCTTTGTAGGCATGCCATGTTGCAACGAGGGGGGTGAGTTTGCAGAGGAAGGGGCCGGGGTATTGGGAGAGGGGGTGCAGGAGGATCCGGTAGAAGAAAAGGGTGAGGAGGGATATGAAGGTGATGGAGGTGAGGTAGGTGAAGCCTGTGAGGAGGGTGGATGTCGTGGGGAGGCTCAGTGGAGAGGTGAGGAAGCTCCCGAGATGGGTGCTGGAGAGGGGGGGGATGGAAGAGGTGAAGTGATCCATTGTGGAGTCAGGAAGGTGGTAGTATCGGCAGCTACGGAGGCCACCGTACGCTCGCCGGAGGAGGTGATAGTAGTGGTGGATGCGGTGGTGATGACGGAAACGTCACCGAATTAACGGTGGAGGGTAGAGATGCTTTCGCGTGAGGAGCGACTTCTGTAACGTCAGCGAATGGGTCCATTCCATAACACATTCCTCTCCCGGAAACATCCACAATAACATGAAACCTCTGTAAACTCACGTTCTTGCAATAAACTTCCCAACCAGAATTCCTGAACTACTCGTGATAATGTCTATCAAATGCAAATATCATGTCGTCGTGTCGTCGTGTCGTCGTCGTCTTCGTCGCCTTCGCCGAGAGTCCGATGATGCTCCGTTCCAGCACCACAGCTATAGATAAGGTCTGCTGAACTTCCAAATCCCCATCAACTCTATATATACCCCCCAAATAAACTCAGCTCCCTCCTCCCCTATCCACCAACTCGGAATTGCCGTCACCACCCGACCCGGGTCTCATCGAACATGCAATGCGCCCATTGCCTGTCACAGCTATCATAGGGCTTCTGTAAGCTTGTACAAGGCCCGTGTCATTGGGCACAGGTGGATATCCGAGACAAACCGGCAAACGTCATGATAGGCACTTGCCATGCTGGGGATAGTATGACGGCCAGTTGCGGCTCATGTCCAAGATCATTGCATACATTGCCTCTATACACCATACAGGGGACTGACACTGTATATTCAGCCGGCACTTTGGAGAGCAACCCTCACATGATATCCAATCGCTTTCCCATGAAAGTATAGTGCATTCATGCCATACATCTCGATTGGATCATCGGGTGGATAGAATGCCGAGCTGTTTGTGAAGTTATTTAGACATTCTCGACATGTTTAGCATAAGGCGTTAGAAAGTTAAATATGGATGTAATAATCATAGCATGCCCTCTTTACCATCTGCAGCCAGACCACGGGCCTCGGTTGAGGAAGGAGGTCCCACTGTTTACTGTAGGCTCAGTAGATATAAATTGACGTGTTATCCGTATCTCCCTCCAATACAGCCTCGCCAGCCGCACCCCAAAATATACCAACCTCCTGCAGTTGTAGCTGCATGAGCCGTATCAACCATAGCCAATTGCAATAAAAAAGATGCGCTAACCAAACTACAAGTAGATTGGCACGGACGAGTCCAAAACAGACTCAGTGCGCCAATCTCTTCCCCAGATTTCGTCCCAACAAAAGGCCGAGTCTACCCGCTCATAAGCAGTAGTTGCACAATTGCAATAAAAGTTAGGTATATACTACATAGGCTGCCGTGTGTATGTCGTGCGAGATAGATGCCATGAGGGGCTTGTCCCAACCAGAACTTTTTGCGTACTGACATCATGCTAGCCTCAAACTAATTGAGCCTAAGGCGGGGTAAGTTAGTTGGGTTGCACAACCCCTCGTAGAGGGGGCGGGGGGGTGGAGCTTTAATTAAAAGCCCCCACGTTATTTTTCGGGTAAAAAATATGACAGTGCATTCACTGTAGGTACTCTATCGTAGGTACTGTATATATACAGCTTGTACAGTACCTACCGCAAAAACTGACCCCCGGTCGAATTATCGCAGCCGCTGTACGGTATGTAACCAACCATATCAACTGCAGTAGAAAGAAAAAAAAAACAGATACACAAGGGCCTGAAGGTGAGCTGTGGCAATAGAATTATTATCAGTACCGGTACCTACGCAATAGCTAACTCAGAATGTCTACTGGTATGACCCAGGGCCGAAACCGAAGCGAGTAGCTACAACCTCGGAGTTTCAACTCCCTCAATATCACGAGTTTGTCGAGAAAAACTCGGAAGTCTACCACTAGAGAGTTCAAATTGAGAGTAATATCACTCAGGTATGCGAGTCGCAACAGCCTATAGCAATGAAGCTATCCATGGCTTCACCTTATGACTGGTTGCAGCCTAAACACTTAGTTATTTTAGATATTTTTGGTGGACAAAGTACAGAAACCTTATGAAGGAGCTTCATAATATATATTCCTGATGGCTGTACAGGATATATTCTGCCTCTTGATACCATCCTCAATAAAGCTTCTGAAGGAAGGGTTGCAGCTGAGGTGCTGGAACAGGATGTATTGGGATGCAACCCATTACAATCATGCATGCTGTATGTAGCACGGGCCTGGGAATGGCTATGTACATCAGAACAAACAGGCGAGCATAGAGGCTTTTAAACAAACCGGTATATCTCTGCCTACCTCCAGATGGCAGTCAAGATCACATACTCCAGATTCGTGGACTTCCAGATGGATGCCACGGAAGAGTGCTGCAAGATGCAGGTCTACCTAGGTAGAATTTATTAGTTCCTTGTGGAGTATGTACTGTAGAGTACATAGCAACTGACATGAGTTCGGGGGGGCTTGGGGTATTTGCGGGTACTCTATCGGGAAGTCGTACATCCAGGCCAGAATTTATTTCATTGGTCAGTCTGTTGAAAACTAACTGCTGCAAGCACGACGATAACTTATCGACCCCTACCATAGTATGTCACCAGTGCATACGGATATATTGTTCGCAATTCAACAGATTCACCCCCACAATATATATTAAACGGAAGCATGAGAGTCGAGGCCTTGGGAACCGGTCAGACTCGGCTGTAGTTAAAACCATGCTCTTAATTTCACTGCCTGTATAGGTACCGTAGAGATGGTTAAACATATCTAGTGCGCACATGAGCAATTTAAAAAACACTGGTATTCACTGCTGTTTTGTCACTCTGTACGGCCTAGGCCGCACAGGGCTATGACGGAACACGGTATATACGAGGTTATGTACGGTACTCCAGGTTCGATAAGCTAAGCTTTTCATCATGTCCAGTTCGGGTATGCACATGCACCTACTAAAGACCACACTCATCGAGCTCTTTCTACCAAGCTCACACCCACAACTTTTGCTACCACTGTGGGAAGATAACAGGACCGGTACCAACATCGAACTACGTAGTTTTCAAGCTCTTTTTCTGTCTACTGTACTCCAGTCTTCTTTACAGTTTAAATTCCAAGCCTATCACCTGAAGCCCAGGCCAGTCTTAACCACCTGGAGTGCTCGCGAGAGCAACATCGGTGGGTTATAGGCCATGAATTAGTACGCCCATACCGTAGGCCTGTACATGTAGGATAGTGTTACTTCCTGGTAGTACTATAGCTATAGAAATTCTGGGCTCGAGAAATAAATGAAGGTAATGATGGAATTACCCTAGACGCCTAGCCGGGAAAGAGGGGCAGAAGGACAGCCAAGGATCAAATCTGGTACAGTATCCATAAAGGGTCAAAACTAGGTTTTGAGAGTAGCATATAAGCGACTGGATTCGCACCAAATGTTTTTATGTTTTGCCTACAATCTTCACGGTTCAGGGAGCGCAATAGATAGCTGTCAATTGTCTAGCAAGCTCGAAAATATACACTTTATTCATACGAATACTCCCACACTCTTCCACAATTATCTTACCAGTTATGAGCCCGGCGCACTGACTAGCTGCGCAAAAAGACTGAGAAGAGATATCTGTGGTTTAACTCGGTAACACTTAGTCCAAGAAGAGTCAAAGGGAGTTGGGCTGGCCGCTAGAACGACCAAACCGCAAGTTCCAAAGGCATTGTTGACACAAGTGCCTCTTTCCATATCACGGCTGACTTCTCTCATCTATTAGAACCAGTCCGTTACCATGTACGGTAGGCCTCACGGTTGGTGGTGGTAGAGTTATGCACGCTACGCATAAATGGAATGTTGTCTTGGATATTGAGGTTCCTTCTGTTGTACTTTCCGTTGCTCTCACTGATGTTTTACATGTGCCTGATTGGAATGAAGCGTGTTTGGTTTCTTGGAGGAAAATTGATGAGACAGGACGTTTCTGGATGGTTAGCAAGTACTTAACCCCACCGAACCACATCGGAACAACCCACGTGCAAGTGTGCATCGGAACAATACCGGCAGGAAAAAAATTCCCAGACTTAACACCCAGCTGAGAACCCGAACCCGAATCCCAGCCTACAGTTACCTACATCGAATTCTTGAGATACAAGGCAGAGGTAGGATGACCATTAACAGTCCAAGAATACCTCTGATACCAAAAGGCACGGGAAAAAGAATTCCAATTTAAGCCCGAAGGGGGCTTTGAAAATTATATCAACTCCAAAGGGGCACCACCGACATCCAGAGGGAAAAACGCACCTACATCCTATCACTCTACAGAACTAAATGAGCGATGCAGAAGGATCCGTGCCGCCATCAGGCCACCAGTTACAACGACAAAGGAAAGAACCAATCTCAAGATTGAACCCAAGCTCACGGGACACTGAAGGTGGAATTTCATGAAGGACATTCTGGCCAGGACAAAGTAAAAGACTTTGGAGAGGCCTTGACATCACTGGCCAAGTCTGACCAAGCCGAGGCTTATTTCACTCCAACCATTTTACAATCATGTATTGCGTACTATACGTATCATACGGTATGGTGTAACGATCGATGATCACGTGACGATCGATGCTATACAACCTCCGCACACACACCCCCAATATCGTTGCACCGCCGATACATCAACACCATGCCGCCCAAAACACCCAAGAAGATAAAGGAGCTACAACTTGAGCTCGAGCTACATGATAATCAGCTGCCGCGGGCAGTAGACTACGCTCGCAAGCACTCCAATGCGTCAAAGGCCAAGTGTCACGGCAATGCGCAATGCGTTAGATGTCAGCAATGCGATATGCGTTTCATGCGGTAATGCGTTAATGCAATTATAGTTATCGTCATAAGTCCCGTTACACTACACTACGTTGGGTCCTCCATCTCCACCGAGCGCACTCAAGGGCCCAAGGACTCAAGAACCCACCATCCCAAGAACCCACGAACCCAAGAACCCAAGAACCCACGAACCCAAGAACCCACGAAATGTCCCTTGTCACCTTTCCACCTGAAGTCACCCTTCTGCTTGGCCGCTGGCAAGCAGCACAAAACATGACCGACATTACCAACCAACTGGTTGATGAGACTCGTGTCCTCTTTACAGTCCTGACGGTCTTACCAGACCAACGAACACAAATAACCAACCTCACGGAACAAATCAGGCAGCTCTCAGAGCCCTGGACAATGCAGAAACAGCAGAAACTACTATACGTACACTCCAGGGTGAACTTGCGGCTACCCGGGGTGAAGTTATAGCTGCCCGAGCCACAATCAATGTACTAACCAGTGCTACTGAAGCCATGCCAGCTACTGAACCACGAATTACTACAGAGCGAGAGAAGATCCCTGACCCTGAACACTTTGATGGAATACGGTCCAAGTTACGGAGTACCAAATTTCCTTATGCAGTTCGAACTCAATGCTGCATCCTACAATGACGAACAGACAAAAAAAAAAACTCCGCCTGGCAGCTAACTACCTGCGAGGGGGCGCTGCAGTCCAGGTGCGAAGCTATGTACATAATGGCAGAGTCAATCTCCCGAACCTCGCTGCCCTAATTACAGTCTTGGAGAATGCCTTCGGCAACCCCAACCGAGTTGCAGAGGCAGAATCAAAGCTAAGTACTGTCCCGGGCCCCCGACGAGAAATTCAGATTCGCGAGAGGCCCAGTCCACCCGGGAGACTACGGAATAGCCGGGCCCCCCGCAAGTATGGCAAAAACGTATCGGAACAAGAGAATCAGCATAAATAATAATAATAAAATATGGGAGAATCAGGTACGGAAAGGGCTACCTATAGTAGTATTGACTATGAATGCACAGGTAAGTTGTATTTGAATATATATCCTTCTAATCTAATATATCTTTCTTTAGAAGCATGAAACGAAACATACACCTTACGAGATAGTATTTAAATGCAAGCTTCATGCCTTACCACTTCCACCATCACAACGAAACAAAGCAACACTACAGACTGAGAGTGGAGACAATATACTACTACCACGGCTTGCATATAGAGCTGATGGTGAAGCTGTCCTGAAATATCCTGGGGAAGATACGGAAGATGGTTCATCACTGTTGACCACAGATTCTGACTCTTCTACTTCCTCAGATGATGAATATCATACTGAAGATACGGAACCTGAAGGGTGCAACAAGTCGGATAATGATATTCCTTCTGCAGTCAGTATTAACTTACCAGATCCATTGCCAATGTTAGCTCGAGTTCGGCAGCATACAGCTAAAGCTCGCTCTCAAATGAGTATCAAATATAGCAAAACCCGAGACATAGCTCATTTTGGGGTTGGCGAGTTGACTTCTCTTTATATTCCACGGAATGATCGCCATGGAACCAGTGCTCGTCGGCTCTTTTGTAAAATTATACAAAAGCCCCATCCAGACCGATATCAACTGCAGACAATCCATGGGATTCTCAATTGGTATTATCCAACTAAAGAGCTCCAACGTTTACCACCCAACTTCACACATCCTGACCTGGTACAATTGCAAACCCTCTCTCCATATAATGCAAGCCGATTATCATTGAGAGAGGCAGCACATTTAAGCGCCTCAATACTTCCGGAAACTACATGCAGTGCAAGGGAAAATGTGAAACCCACTGGTGTTCCTGTAAACGTTTGGGCTCACAATGCACTACCGGCTGCCATTCTCAAAACCTTATATGTACGAACAAATCTTGTTCAACTCTAGATCCTCAATCTTCTTCTTCAGGGTCTTCAAAAGAACAAGATCTCCATAGTACTATTTGTGTTTCCAGACCATCTATTCTTTCTTAAGCTTTTTTATTTTTGGTGCATAAAGACGTCGACCAATTCCTGCGCAATTGCCATACCTGCCAACGATCCAGAGCTGGCCGCCAACCCCCTTTGGAGTCCTACAGCCTCCCCCAATCCCCAATGCTGCCTGGCACCACATCTCCATGGATTTTATCACTGGCCCCCCTTGGTCCAATGGATTTAATGCGGTACTGGTTGTAGTGTGCAGATTAACGAAAACCGAATGTTACAAGAGGTTGGTTACATGTTGCCGGCACCATACCCTTTTAGAGAGCCTAGGTATCCTACCTACCCTCTAGCCTGAGTTAGTACAAAATCTGCTCCAATCGTTATGTATTTTGAGGGATATTTAGCTTGTCTATGATGCCAAGGTTTTTCAGGAGGTTTTGCTGGACTGCGTGGTGTTGGAATGTGCCTTACGCCGCTATACCAACTCCAACATATACTAGGGGTTGTCAATAAGTAGCTACAGTAGCTATAGCATTTTACTATAGCTTCTTGGCAACGTATTTTATTGGCCAACTTTGTGGTGGCGTACTATAGTCTTCCTATAGTGTGGGGGCCGAGGCTACAGCAAGAAAAGTTGCTATAACTAGCTATAGCAAATGGCTATAGCTTGCTGATTCATCACCGCACCCCCTCATCAAACACCAATGCCTTCAAGCTCTCAACGGAACAGCAGCAAAACATGGTCAAGAGAATGCCAGGAATGCTGCTTCTGGATATTGGTAGATATAGGCATTAAGAACATCCAAATCATGGCCATGGCGACCAGCGCTGGTGCCTCTAAATAGGTAGCGCTGTGATGCAATTGATTCTCGCATAACAAGATCAGATCCGTGCTGCTTGT